>MEHZ011623987.1_pt1 | contig 11176 bp, 8 predicted proteins | sample 897221 | NCBI WGS metagenome assembly MEHZ01 (sample SAMN05514161, study PRJNA337945) | marine metagenome | isolation source: marine surface water | place: Arctic Ocean | collected 2007-12-13 | reverse complement strand
ACACTAATACTGATCTTTACTATTGCTCAGCTGACAATTCATTTATGGGGAATAAAATTGATATCATTGATGCAATATCTGATGATCAAATTGTCCCTTTTGCCTCTCAAGAAACTATCTCACCCAGCGTTTCTCATGACATCGCACTTGAAGCTAAATTTCTATTGAACCAATATGATGTTACTATTGCAGCGGGAAGTGGAGGAGTTATTGGTACAGGTACAAGTGACAGGTACTCACACGGAACATTATTGAACTTAGTTGCGACTCCCAACCAGCACTTTGTATTTAGTCATTGGGAAGGAGCAACATTTGCGGCAAGTAATTCTTTGTCCACGACCTCCACTATTACAAGTGATTCACAAATCAATGCGATCTTTTCTCCGATACTCTACGACCTTTCGCTTACTCAGAATATAACAGAAGCGGGGAATGTATTTAGCAACTCAAATACTTATAAATTTGAAAATGGAGTAACTGTTCCTATTCAAGCAAATCCAAACGCTGGCTACATTTTCACCTCTTGGAGTAACGGAATTACCTCACCAACGACTAATATTACGATGAATGGAAATACTAGTCTATCGGCCACATTCGCTCGAAAACCTGCGACTATCCAGCTTTTGATATCAACAAATGACATTTATGGAATCACAGAAGCAGGTCAAACTGGTGGATACATTACCCCATCCGATCTATCGGGTTATAAAGTCGGCGAAACACTACAAATAACAGCCAATGATTACCCGGGTTATCAATTTGAAAATTGGATAGAAGATAACAATCAGACTGATAGTTCGCGTATAAAAACTCTTTCTCTCGATGAAAACCAGACTATTACTGCGGTCTTTAAAAAATTAAGTTTTGATGTCAACTTATTTACCGCCCCACTTGTTGGTGGAAATATACTTGCTAATCCAGGTTCAACTTCCCAAGTGCAAAAATTGACCTTTGCCTATGGCGAAACCTTAAAAATTTCTTCTATTCCAAATAGTAATTATCAATTCCAACAATGGTCTGGAAATGGATTGGACGGTTTAAATACGACATCAAGTGAAATTGAATTGGTGGTAAGAAGTAACATAGATATCAGTGCAAAATTTATCCCCCTTCAACCGCTAGAACTAAAGATTATAATTGAACCTTTGGATTCTGGATTTGCCATTGGGGACGGATCTTTCGTTTATAATCCGAACCATCCGATTTATGCCACCCCTAATACTGGCTACCTATTTGATAGATGGGAAGGTGTTGGGATTGAAAATGCGAGCCTTCAAAACTCTTCCATTCTACTGAACGAAGATAAGACTATAAAAGCAAAATTCAAAACTGATCCAAACTATATTGGTACAGGAAACCCCACCCTTCCAGGGTTGCATTCATTAACCATAATCTCCGTTCCATCTAATTCAGGTACGGTTTCTGGCGGCGGTGCATTTGGCACTGGATGGATTGATATAAAAGCAGTCCCTTCAACAGGCTATAAATTCTTACATTGGGGTGGAAATGGACTCGAGAATAACACTTCGACTTCAACTAGGTTTTTCCTAACTGCTAATACAACACTTTCCGCTGTTTTTCGTACAGTTAAAGGATTTGATCTTTTATCGGACGCCACTTCGCTTGGAAACTCATGGTGGTATAGTGATTGGTATGGCCCTTTTTGGCATCGAGAAGGAGATTTGTGGATATACCACGCACCATTGGGTTGGGTCTATGTCATTCCAGAGGATAACTTGGGTAACTTATGGTTTTGGGTCGATTATTTATCTGGCTGGCAATGGACCTCCAAAAATATCTTCCCCTACCATCGTGCCCATTCCCAAGCTAAATGGTTTTGGTTTAATAAAGAGAAATCGACACAAGAAAGCCGTCTATTTTATGGATACAACGATGCAAGCGGAGGTGGTGCATGGGTTCAGTTTTAAAGAAAATTAGAATTCCAGTACAACCAACTTGACTAAAGCTCAAAACGAGAATGTTTAGTAATTCAGATCTAATATTTTAATCTTTATCTAAGAATGAGTAATTCTTGACTGAAGGCGAAATATTTCCGCGAACGAATTGTAAGCAAATTGAAGAAATTGACAGATTTGCTTTTAATTTAAACTATCTCGGGGAATTAGGTACGAAGTAACCATTATTTGGGTTGCATAGCCAAATAGACTTGAACCATGCCAAGCAGGACAGATACAAATAATAATCAACCTTCTAGTTCATGAAACCATTTACAGTTACACGTTAGTAGTTACATATTGCCAATTCTCTACCTTTTAATCCGATAAGGAAACCTTTTCTGTATTGTGTGTTACCGCTCCTTTAAATGATCCAATACGATTTTGGTAAATATTCACTATTCAATATGCGTTCCTGCATATTGTATTTGCATCGATCAAATCTTTTTTATTCATGCCTGTTGGCCCTTAAAAAAGCTCAACACAATTCCTTCAGTTATCAAACTTAAGAAATTTGATATGCTTGATCTTCTTATCTATGCAGAACTGATTGACAGTGATGACCCAGACTGTCTCAGTTTTTCTCGTTTTAAAACTTGTTGGTTAAATTTAACTTTAAAATTAAATTTCCCTAAAGTCAAATATGCTCAAATTGAGGATAATCGCAGCGTAATATTTTGATATAATAGACTGCATTGTAATATTAAGCCAACTCACTTGACAAAAAATTTCATGTAAACCCTTAAGGGCGAAGAACTAATCCTTCAACGCTGTTCGTTTTAAATTGGAGATAGTTTCAACATAGCAAATTGTCGTACAATTTAATACTTGAGACCAATAAAAGCACAACTCGCTAATAATTCTCCTTACTTCGTGAATCAAGGAATACCAGTGAGTATACAAAAATTTGAATACAAGTTAATGACTTACCAAAAACTTTAAACGAAACTTAGTGACTCAAATTACTCAAAGAATAAAGCCGAATTTAATCTGAAAAACTGAGAGTGAGACCAATAAAAAAATAATTATCAATCAAAGTTAATTAAAAGGGTTTTTAGGTTTGAAGTAAGATAAAATTCCATTGGGATTTTTTCGAATGATTACGATTCCCTCGGTAGCTTCTAGAATTTCTCCATCTTTAATCGCATCACTAGCTCCAACCTTCCTCCATCCTCCTCCGGAAATTATTACTTGAGGAGCGTATTGATAACCAGCACCACCAGTATTACCTGTGCCAGTAAAATCAAATCCGGTAACGACTCCACTCGAAACTGTAACTGTAGCAACTGCCATTGTCGTACTCCCGCCCCCCATGAAGTAAGCTTTGGCATTGCCATTATAACCAGCACCACCATGGCCGGTCTTCCAGGTTCTGGCACCCATAGTAGCAAAATTAATATCACGTCTTTTCTTAACAACTATTGTTGAAGAGGAAGGCCTTGCAATAATTTCATGCGTACCAATTAAGCCAGAAAATATCTTGATTCCGTTTCCTGTATTTACCTCGGTTCCATTAATATCGACTTCCTTATCTCCGTTGTCGTTAAGTTTTTTCCCAAAAAGACCATCAAAAGTTATGCTGAAACCAGGAAGAGGTGCGGCGGTTCCGCTAAGGGTAACTAGCGTATGATTACTGTCGTTATGGTCAACTGACAATCCACCAGATGCAGTGCAACTTCGCAGATTGGTAACAGTACCCGCGGCCAATGAAACATCTGCAACTTGTAGAACACCGCCAGTACCGGAACCTGCTTTTGCACTTGCTGTAGCAGTTGTTGTCACGCCATCGTTGACTCCTGATTTATAATAAAATTGAGACCACGTAGCCCCATCAAGAAAAAAGAGCTGATCTGCAGCAGTATCAGATTCCCCAGAACCGGTCTTAAAATTAGATGCACCCGAACCGAATACTTTTGAAGGGATTAGTTCCGCTAGCAACATATCAGTACCGTATGGATTGTTCATCACAACAGCACCACTCTCGATGGGTAATTTCATTTTTTGATCACCACCGCTAGCTCCACCATCAAAATCTAGGACTAGATTTCCACTAGTTCTTTTAGCAATAATAAATGCCTCATCTGGATAAAACACTAAATCATTTCTGCGACCAAATCTCATGTACATAGAGGAATACCATGCAGCCACTCTTCCGGAACCCGCTGGCATAAAACAGTATGGGATATAAGAATTACCGTTGTAAAAATAAACAAAGTCTGCTCCCGCTACGCTCCCGTTTGAACTAGATGGGTTTAAATCAAGATCGGAAGATGTATTTCCAAAAACTGAACCAAGTGTGGGTGCTGGCACAACTTCAATTGAGTAGTCGCTTTGTAAGATATTTGGTAAAGATTCTCCATTCGCTAGTCTCGAAATATCAAGTGTAAGTCGGGTTGCGTTATTATCGGTTATTAAAAAAACTCTGCCTTCATCGTCATCGCCAGACTCTATTAATTTAACAAAATGAGGTCCTCCAACTATAGCCACAGTTGGAGCAACAGAATAACCTGATCCCGCATTTGTAATACTGATGCCTGATATCTCACCTGATCCGTTGATACTTGCTGTAGCAGTTGCTAGGTCGTCCCCTGAAGTTGGATATTCAATTATAATTTCTGGGGCTGCGGAAAAACCACTGCCAGCATAAGTAATCGCAACTGAACCAACTCCAGCACCTGACAAAGAAGAAGCCAGAATAGGAGATTTAACTGACGAATTAAACACCCCAGATATGAATGGATTAATACTTACCTCACTGGAGTCTGAAGAAGGTTCAAAACTTATTGTCGTCGAAGTGACGCTCACTAATTGTCCAGTGTAGACGGCATCTCCAGTAATGCCGGCACTGACTACTGAATATGAAGGATTGGCAGCAGTGGCAGCAGTTATAGTTTTGGAAATACTTCCCGAAACACCGCCCACATTAGAGGCTGAAAAAAGTAGCGAAGGTAGAGATATTAATAGTACAAAAATACTGTTTGCGTAGCATGCGTTATTCATAGTGATAAGAGATAATTAAGTAAGGGCTCATAATTACTTAGCAGTAATTAAGTAAATCTTACAAGTAATTGAGATGTTTTTTCAAAATAAATATTTTGATAAGTAAGTTTTTTTTTAATAATGTCACAAAATTAGTAACTTTATGCATTAAATGTGAGATTTCCTTAAATTAACACGCTCAAATTTATATAGCAAATAAGAACCAATAATAAAACAAACTACATTTGGAATCCATAGATAAAATGAATTTGAGTGGATTATGGAGAAGTCCTCTAATATTGTGAGGCTCGCATAGTATAAAACCGAAAGGCAAATACCCATAGCCAAATTAGAAATACTTTCTTTACGACCTTTTGTGATGGATAATGGCAAAAGAATCAGAGAAAGGAAAAATGATGAAGTGCCCAAAGCAAAACCTTTCTGGACTAATACTTTGGCTTCGTTCTTTTTTTCATTTTCGACCCGAGATAATTCTAATAGTTTGAAAAAACCTACTCGTTTAATATTTAAAAAATTGTTTTTTGAATTTAGATCGAATACCAGTGGTTTGCTCCATTTTTCGAAAGAAACAAAAAGGTTATTCTTTCCATGCACTTGGGCGGATTCCAAATCAACATTCTTCAAATAAAGAAATAATTGTGAATTATTTAAACTACTTTCAATTCTAGCACTTTTGCTATTTATAATTCTTAAGAGTTCTCCCTGTTCACCTAAAAGTAAAATTCTTAAATTATGCCATTTTTTTCCGATAATGGATCCTACGGATAGGGAAACTTTCCGAATTGGTTCAGAAGAAAGTGTGCCAAGATTCTGATTGGTAAAATTTCCCGAATCTTCCCCTAGATCAAATTCAATCTCTTTTTCTGTTTCTAAAAGAGAATTTATATTTGACCAAAAAATTGCCATTTTTTTTTGATCAAACTCTGCTCTGCTTACCGGTCCCCACTGCAAAAAGGTATACAGGGAAAATAAAGATACAACGAGCGAAAGAAAAAAACAGGGGCCCCCCCAAGAAAAAATCCCCTGACCTAAAGAACGTAATGCGAGAATTTCATTATTAGAGGCCCATCTTCCATAACAAAGTAAAAGGGCCAGCATAAAGCCAAAGGGTAAAGCAAAGGACAGGGCATAGGGAATTAAAAGGGAGGACAATTCAAGAAATGCATAGGGAGACACTGCCATTGCCTGCAATAAATATTCATCATGTTTAACTAAATTACCATAGAGCAAGATTCCTAGAAGTATTAAGGTTATCAACATAGTCATAAAAACTAGTTGAAAAAAATAATGGCGGTTTATTGTTTTTGCTTTCATCTAATTTTAAAATCACTAGAAACTTATTTTTTTTAAATCATCGGGTACATCGACTCCCACTGAAGGATATTCTGTTATTCCCACCGCAATTCGATAGCCACGCTGTAACGCCCTAAGTTGTTCAAGTTTTTCAATTTTCTCTAACTGTCCCTCTTGGCTAGAGAGAAAATCTTCTAAGAACTCTCTTTTATATCCATATAATCCCATATGTTTATAAGCATAATTTGAATTTCCTGGAAGCCATCTCGTTTCTTTATCACGGGCAAAAGGAATGGGGGCTCGTGAGAAATACAATGCGTTCCCTTTATTATCAATAACTACCTTGACCTGATTAGGGTCTTGAAAATCCTTCTCCGATTGAAAAATCGACGCGAGGGTCGAAATAGAAACAGCAGGCTCAGTCAGAGCTTGAGCAAGCATAAGGATATGATCTCTCATTACCATCGGTTCATCAGCCTGTACATTAATCACAAGTTCTCTTTTTAAAACTTGATTTGCAGTCGCAATTCGATCAGTCCCGGACGGAAGATCAGATTCCGTTAAAATAGCATTATACCCGGAGGCTTCTAAAATATCTCTGAGCTCTTCTCCGTCCACCGCAAAATAAAGATCAAATTCAGGAACTTGTTCTCGAAGCCTCTCAGCTGTTCGTAAGATTAGAGGTTCCCCCCCCGCATCCGCTAAAAGCTTTCTTGGAAAACGAACAGATGCAAGTCTGGCTGGAACAATAATTGTAGGAGTTGTAGGCGAATCCATAAAATAGAATTAATTTGGTATCACTTCTTGAGTTGTCGCAAGCAAAACCTGACGATAGTATAACATCATATTTTTCTTATGATAAAACCAGCAGAATCAACTATGTCCAACTCAAACAAGATCGACCGTTTTTCCTTACCCGATGAAAAAGGCCGGTTTGGTCCTTATGGTGGATCTTATGTTCCCGAAACACTTTCACATCCTTTAGCTGAACTCACCGAAGCCTACCTCGACGCGAAGCAAGATCCAGCTTTTCAAGAAGAGCTTGCTTTCTTACTTCGTACATTTGCAGGAAGACCAACAGAACTATACTTTGCTGAGCGACTAACAAAAGAAATTGGTGGTGCAAAAATTTTTCTTAAAAGAGAAGATTTATTGCACACTGGAGCACACAAAATAAATAATGCACTCGGACAAGCTCTTCTTGCTAAAAGAATGGGGAAGACTCGAATTATTGCTGAGACGGGAGCAGGACAGCATGGCATTGCCACAGCATCCGTATGTGCCCACTTTGGTTTTAAATGCGTAATCTACATGGGCGCTGAAGATATGAGGAGGCAGGCACTCAATGTTTTTCGTATGAGATTGAGCGGTGCAGAAGTTCGTGGGGTTGAATCTGGAAGCAAAACTCTCAAAGAGGCAATCAACGAGGCGATGCGCGATTGGGTGACCAATGTACGAGACACTCATTATATACTAGGCTCTGCCTTAGGGGCACACCCCTACCCCGGCATGGTCCGAGATTTCCACCGTATCATTGGAGAGGAAACAAAAAAGCAATTTTTAAAACTTGAAGGAAAACTACCCGATGAAATGATTGCTTGTGTGGGTGGAGGGAGTAATGCGATTGGATTTTTCTTCGACTTTCTTGAGGAAGAAAATGTTCGATTAATTGGAGTTGAAGCGGGCGGGCGATCTCTTGAGGAAGGTCAGCATGCAGCAAGATTTGAGGGAGGAAAACTAGGAGTTTTACAAGGGTGCAAGACTTGGATTTTACAAAATGAAGATGGGCAAATAAATCAGACTCACTCGGTTTCTGCGGGACTTGATTATGCAGCAATAGGCCCGGAGCATGCCTTCTATCGAGATAGAAATCGTATCAATTATGCAAATGCGAATGATGCAGATGCACTAGAAGCTTTTCAAACCCTCTCGTCCAAAGAAGGCATTCTTCCTGCACTTGAAACTTCTCATGGTCTAGCCTACGCATTCAAAAGAGCAACCGAGCTTTCGAAAGATAAAATTATCTGCGTAAACTTGAGTGGACGGGGTGATAAAGATGCGGTGGAAGTTGCCCGTTTGCTTGGCGTTGATGATTCTTTTGCAAAGATATCATGAATAGTATGACTGGCTATGGAATGGCTTCTATTGGTATAGGAAGCCTATCGATTGAAATAGAAGTTACTTCAGTCAATAAAAGACACCTTGAAACCATTATATCTGCTCCAAAAGAATGGCAAAGATTTGAGTATGATGCGACTAAGCAGATAAAATCTTTTTTTGACAGAGGAAGAATTCGTGCTGCAATCAATTTAATCAAAAATTCGGAAGAAGAAGAGGAAGGTTTTTTCGAAGAATCTATTATTGAAAAAGACCTTGAACGATTGGAAAGTTTTCTGCGAAAAAAAAACCAGCCTTTTGAAGTAACTCCAGAGTTAATTTTACGACTTGCAGACTTGCGAAAAAATCAGACTAAGTTACCTCCACTAGATAAAGTTCGACTTGATCTTGAAAATACACTCAGTGACGCGTGTAAAAACATGCTTCAAATGAGGCAGAAGGAAGGATCGGCAATAAAGGATGACCTCAAGGCAAGAATCAATTGTATAAAAGATTATATCTCCCAAATGGACGGACTATCTGAAGGGATGGCACAGGAACACAAAGATAAATTATTGGATCGACTTAAAAAGTCCAATTTATCTCTTGAGCAAGATGATGATCGAATTCTTAAAGAGATTGCTCTTTTTGCAGAAAAATCAGACATATCAGAGGAGATTACCCGATTAAAAAGCCATCTTAGTCAAATGGAAGAAACCCTCGAAGTTAAGGGTTGTATTGGTAGAAAGATCGAATTTCTACTTCAAGAAATCTCACGGGAACTTAATACCTTTTGCTCAAAATCAACTCGTACCCAATGCACCAATATAGCTCTCAATGCTCGAACTGAAGTCGAAAAGATGAGAGAACAATCCTTAAATATTGAATAGTCTTATTACTAGGAATCAGTAGGCATCTTAGTGTTTTCTAGATTCCTAGCCTCACGACCTTCTAATAATCCCACGAGCATATAGCTAAATGCCCCAATGAAAATTCCTGAGTCCGCGATATTAAAAACGGGGTAATCATAATTCACCCAAGGAATAAAGATATCAATAAAGTCGACAACTTCAGCAGGCTCTCTAAAGACCCGGTCACATAAATTCCCTGCAATTCCTCCACATATTAAACCAAAAATAATTTGAAGATTTGGTTTAAAAAGTTCTAGATTCTTTCGGAAAAGAAAAATTAAGAGTAAAGCTATCCCGGCTAAACAGGTTAATACCTCGGGATAATCCGAAAACATACTCCATGCCGCACCCGGGTTTGTCACATAAGTAAATTCCAAAAAAGCTTCATGTCCACTGATCCAATCAAAAACCACGATTGGAAACTTTCTTAAATTTACAGAGTGCTCAACTGCCCAATTTTTTGTGACGAGGTCAAAAAACCACACGAAAAAAAAGAAAAGCCAAAATCTTAAATAGGTCACTTTGACTATGTCGTTAAAATGAAGAAATATTAATCATCTTCACCTAACGTAGAGTCTGAAATAGTAGAAAAAATACCTCCGCCATTATCACGTTCCTTACGATTTCTTTGTTCATAAAGGATTTGGCCTTCAAGAGAAAATCTTGTAAATGGAACTACTTTCAAACGGCTTTTCTTGATTGGTTTATCAGTCTCCTGACAAATACCGAAACTTCCATCAAAAATACGGTCAATGGCATCCTCAATCTCCTCAAGCGCTTCTTGTTCGGTTGCAACCATAGATAGGGCTACATCCCGATTAAAGGATTCCGACCCAGAATCAGAAGAATTAATTGATGATTCCCCAGATGACTCACGAGCGGACGCACCCAACGTTTCGCTTGAGCGCTGACCAAGAGCTCCCTTTAACGAATTCCTCAATGACATCAAATCATAATAGTAAGATTCCAACTCTTGGGGAACTTTTGACTCATCGCGAATGGGCCGAGTGGGTCCAAGCGATACCCCAAAACCTAGGATATCATCAATGGAAGCAGTTTGGAGTTTTTTAACTTTTGCCGCTTTAACTTTTTTCTTAGGCTCATCATTGATGTCCGGCAACACTGTGTTCTTCTTTATCTTTTTAGGCTTGGGAGGAGCTTTTTCAACCTTCCTGCTTTCAATGATCGCCCTTACATCCTCCAATGTGAAATTTGAACTTTCTTTCTTTGCATCCGAGTTTAATGTCTTCGATTGAGTTTTCTTCACAATTTCCCGAACTTTTATCTCAACATCAGAATCAGGTTTCACCTTAGGCTTTCGCCCCCTACGAGCTGGTTTGGCATTGTCGATATTTACATCCGAATCTTTTTTCAGAGTATCTTTTGCGGGTTTTTCTTTAGCGGGCAGAGATGCATCTTTTCTTGGTCGACCCCGAGGTCTCTTTATTTGTTGAACAGGTTCTGCGTCGGAAGTTTTTTGAATCGATGAAGAATTGGAAGGATTGGGTTTATTAGTCATAAAAATTTTGTTTTTAATTTAATATCTTAAGCGAGCTTGGCAAGCACTTCGGCACATCGTGGAGAGACTTGCCCCCAAGGTTCAATAGAAACAAGTTCAGGCACCCACCTCCAACTCCTTGGGCAGCGTTTACCACTTGCATGACGAGAGACAACTTGGATTTGCTCTTCATCAGTTAGTTCAATTAGTGCAACATTAGAAACAATTAAAATCTCAGCTAAATCTTCTTTTCTGGATTGAAAGAGAGAAAGGAGTGGGTCACTTGCAGGGATTTTAATTTCTATCTCGGCTTCTAATGATTGCCCAATTTCTTTTCGAGTACGAAGGGATTCTAATGATTCATTCACCATCGAATCTTTAAAATCTAAGATCGCTTGTGCATCAGATAATTCATTGCCTTG
>MEHZ011567868.1_pt1 | contig 11176 bp, 10 predicted proteins | sample 897221 | NCBI WGS metagenome assembly MEHZ01 (sample SAMN05514161, study PRJNA337945) | marine metagenome | isolation source: marine surface water | place: Arctic Ocean | collected 2007-12-13 | reverse complement strand
GCATCTATGGGTCGTACCCAGGTGCTCGTAACCGCTACCGGTGCAAAACAGGCACGAGAGAATGCCTCATTCTTCCCTCTAACAGTCGACGTCGAAGAGCGCATGTACGCCGCGGGCAAGATCCCCGGTTCGTTCTTCCGTCGTGAGGGTCGTGCCAGCGAGCAAGCCATCCTGGTTTGCCGTTTGATGGACCGCCCATTGCGTCCAAACTTCCCTGACGGGTTCCGCAACGAGGTACACGTCATAGCGACCGTGATGGCCGCTGACCAAGAGAACCAGTACGACGTACTTGCACTCAACGCTGCATCTGCTGCGCTGATGCTGAGCGACATCCCGTTCGATGGTCCGCTCGGCGCCGTGCGCCTGGGTTACTCGACCGATGGCGAATGGATTCCGTTCCCAACCTACGAAGAGGGCCAAGCAGGCACCTTCGAAATCGTTGTTGCCGGTCGCGAGACCAGCACCGGCGACATCGCAATCTCCATGGTTGAAGCTGGCGGCGTTGCGGGTTCGATCCAGAAGTACGAAGCTGGCGCTCCCAAGGTCAACGAGATCGTGTTGAGCGAAGGCCTCGAAGCCTCAAAGGCATGGATCCGCCAGGCGATTGAGCTGCAGCATGAGCTCGTCAAGGCCTTCGGCGCAAAGCCAAAGATGGAATACTCCGTGACCGCCGAGACGACCGACGAGGTCTACGAAGCTGTTGCCGCAATCGCTACCGACCGTGTCAAAGAGTCGATGACGATCGCTGACAAGATGGAGCGTCAAATCTCTGAAGGAGCGGTCAAGGCCGCTGTCCGCGAAGAACTCGCCGATCATGATGGCGATCTCATCAGCGGCGCATTGCGCAAGCTCACAAAGAAGGTCGTGCGTGACCGCATCTTGAACGAGGGCATCCGCATGGATGGCCGTGGTCCAGCAGACCTGCGCGAGCTCACATCCGAGATTGGCGTTGTTTCTACCGCTCACGGTTCTGGCTTGTTCCAGCGTGGCGACACGCAGGTGCTCAATGTGACCACCCTCGGTACTGGCCGCATGGATCAGATGATCGACGGTATTGATCCGGTCAGTCGTAAGCGCTACATGCATCACTACAACTTCCCTCCTTACTGCACCGGTGAGACGGGTTTCATGCGTGGCCCCAAGCGCCGTGAGATCGGCCACGGTGCGCTCGCCGAGCGTGCATTGGTACCGGTCATCCCTGACTTCGAAGAGTTCCCGTACACCTACCGTTTGGTGTCCGAAGTAATGGCTTCGAACGGCTCGAGCTCAATGGCTTCGGTCTGTGGCTCGTCGCTATCGCTAATGGACGCTGGTGTTCCAATCGCTGCGCCTGTCGCCGGCATCGCCATGGGCTTGATCCATGAGGGTGACCAGTACATCCCAATCACCGACATCCTCGGTGCTGAAGATGCCATGGGCGACATGGACTTCAAGGTCTGTGGTACCTCTGACTTCGTAACCGCACTGCAGATGGACACCAAGATTGACGGTATCCCTGCCGACGTTCTGGCCGCCGCACTTCAGCAGGCACTAGAAGCCCGCATCCAGGTGCTGGCCAATATGGCTGAAGCAATCGCTGAGCCTCGCGCCGAGGTCAACGAGAACGCTCCGCAGATCGTCAGCTTCGAGATCCCGATCGACAAGATCGGCGAGATCATTGGCCCTAAGGGCAAGGTCATCAACGCCATGCAGGCTGAGACCGGCGCCGACATTTCTGTCGACGACGACGGCATGGTCGGCGTAGTGTCGATCGCTTCGGCTGATCGCAATGCGGTCGCCGAAGCAGAACGCCAGGTCAAGTTGATCCTTGATCCCCCGACCCCAGAAATGGGCGAGACTTACCAGGGTCGTGTCGTGAACATCACCAACTTCGGTGCGTTCGTGAACATCATGCCTGGTCGCGATGGACTGGTCCATATCTCGAAGATCGGTGGCAAGCGCCGCATCGACAAGGTTGAAGACGAGCTGAGCTTGGGCGACACCATCGAGGTCATCGTCGAAGACATCGATCCCAATGGCAAGATCAGCCTGATGCCTGCCGAGTTCGCTGACGAACTCCAGGGTGGCGGCGACGACAAAGATTCCAGCGATAATGGCAGCGGTGACCGTGGTGGCCGCAGCGAGCGTGGTGGTCGTGACCGTGATAGCGGTGGTGGCCGTGGTGGTCGTGACCGTGATAGCGGTGGTGGCCGTGGTGGTCGTGACCGTGATAGCGGTGGTGGTCGCAGCGAGCGTGGTGGTCGTGACCGTGATAGCGGCGGTGGCCGTGGTGGTCGTGACAGTGGCGGTCGTGGAGACCGTCCGAAGAAGGCCGCTGGCGACGTCGAAGTCGTGTCGTTTAACGATGCATTCGATGCCGAACAGTCTGATCGTTACAAGGACTGATTCGTCCAGATCGCTCGCGTTAGTAAGCGCAGCGAACGGCGTGCTCGCAAGTCGGTCTGAGCTAAAGGCTCTACGATCCCCGCATTGCTTGTGCATCGAGTAGTTAGTTCAAAATGGAAGAGCCGTCCGGCTTGGCTTCGGTCAACCGGGCGGCCCTCCCCGTTTTCGGTGCAAATTAGGAGCGTTACCTGCTGTTATCGCGTGTAACGCTCCCGATTTACGTCGTGGGCGGCTACACGCGGGGTTAACTGGTGAGCATGAGTGAGACGATCAAGGTTGGTGTGCTCGGTGCTGCGGGCCGAATGGGGGAGTCGGTCTGCGCTGCTGTCGAGGCCGACCCTGCACTGACGCTGATTGCGGCGTTCGATCCGAACGGCGCTGGGGCAATCACGACGCAGGGGATAACGATCCATGTTGACCTCGATGCCTTCCTGGCCGAGGGGCCCGACGTTGTGGTCGACTTCACCGTCGCTGAAGCAACGCGCCAGAACCTTCCTCGAGTTGCCGCCGCAGGTATTCACGCTGTTGTTGGTACCACCGGCTTCACCGATGACGACATGGCTTCCTTCGAGGCTGCCTTCACGTCGAGCAATCTTCTTATCGCTGCGAACTTCGCTATCAGCGCCGTGCTGATGATGCGCTTCGCCGAATTGGCGGCGCCATTTTTCGACACCGGCGAAGTGATCGAGTTGCACCACGACAACAAGATCGACGCACCATCAGGCACAGCGGTCGCCACCGCCGACCGCATGGCGGCAGCGTCTACCGAGTGGGCGCCAGACCCAACCGAGCACGAGGTCTATCCTGGTGCCCGCGGCGGTAAAGGCCCAGCCGGCATCCGGGTCCACTCCGTTCGTATGCGCGGCATGGTTGCGCATCAAGAAGTCATCTTGGGCGCACTCGGCCAGAGTCTGACCATCCGCCAGGACAGCTACGACCGCTCATCGTTCATGCCCGGGGTAGTTCTGGGCTGCAAGCGCATTGGAGATCAGCCAGGTGTCACTAGCGGCCTCGATGCCATCCTGGACGTCTGATCCCTAGCCTAAGGTTGTGACTTCCACGGTCGAGCAAGCTCACGACTACCTCTTTGTTCGTAAACCCAAATGGGTCATCTCCCATGTCCTTGTGGCCGCGCTCGTTGCGGCCATGCTCGTTGCTGGACTCTGGCAAGTGAACCGTCACGGTGAGCGGGCGGACCGAAACGACCTGGTCACAGCCCGAGTTCAGCAGGATCCTGTGCAGCTTGCATTGGTAGCGCCCCCCGGGTCCGATCCGATGGTCGGCGAAACCGAGCAGTTCCTGCGCGTCGTCGTGACGGGGGAGTACCGCCCCGAGGACGAAGTGCTCATCCGGAACCGAACGTTCGAAGGCTCACCCGGATGGTGGGTGGTGACCCCGTTCGTCACTGACGATGGGTGGGGCGTCGCAGTCAACCGCGGGTGGATTCCTCGCTTTTTTGAGGCCGACGAACTCCGCCCTGGGACTGAAGCAGCCACGGGGCGCATCGAGATCGTCGGAATGATCCAGCCGGCTCGTCTTGCCGAGGGCTTTCAGGTAGCTGATCCCGAAGAGGGGCGCCTGAGCTCATTGGGGCGTCCAGACGTGGCCAGGCTCGCGCAGCAGGTCGACTATGATATGTCGCCGGTGATCGTACGTATCGCCCCAGCAACGGTCGAGGCCGGTGCCCTTCCCACGCCACTCGAGTTGCCTCCAATCGGCGCGGGGCCTCACCTCAGCTATGCAGCGCAGTGGTTTATCTTCTCGACCATTGCGCTCGTTGGGTACCCACTGATCCTGCGCCGTATTGCAAGTGGCGAGGCCAGCTCCTCACCGGAATGGGACGATGAATTGTTGGAGCGGGTGTAACGATCAATGTGTCGGTCCGTCGTGACATCAGCAATCGCCGAGCAAGTTCAGATGACCAAGAACGAGTCCGCAGGTTTGCTCGAGACCCTGATTGACGACACGGAGATAGCTTGGCGTGTTGAGGGCGGCGACTTCAGTAGCTTTGAGCGAACAGGAACTAACCGCATTCGAACAAGCGCTCCTCCCACCATCGGTGTCTGACCCCAAGGGTTCCCCAGACCGGAGCAGCACCGAACTTCCTGAAAGTCAACGAGAAGTTCTCCCCGAATCGGCGCAAGCAGCGGCGAATCGGGTGGAGGACAACGACGGTTCCGGGCCTGGCGCTCGTTTCCACGACGGTGGCTGCCGGTCAGGCTGGCCAAGAGTCCCTGGTCATTGCCGTATGCCGCGTTGTGAACGGATTCGCTCTCTTGTGGCGGCGAAAGGGTGGTTCGGCGGATCAGCGATGAGTGATGACCAGGTCGCCGTTCTTCCGGCGAACCCACCCGAAACGCTGTGGTGCGGCCATATCGAAGTCTCCCACGTCGGTTTGCAGGTCCGCTTAGTATTCGGTTGTGCATAAAGAGATAGAGGCGGGGGAGTGGGGGCGATAACATTCGACGCTGTGGACAACGAAGATGAATTGTGTGTGGTGCATGCACTGCGCCTGAAGAGTTTTGCTGATACCGATGTTGTGGCCGAGGCCGCGGGGGTCGCTCCTGATCGCGCCAAGCAGGTTCTGGACGGACTCGCATCCCTAGAGCGCGTGAAGTACCGCGAGGGACGGATGACGGGCTGGATGCTGATGCCGGCCGGCCGTGCCCACGGCGAGGTGCTTCTGGCCCAGCAACTTGATGCAGCCGGCCAGCGCTCTGAGCTTGATGCCATCTATCGCCGCTTCCTCGAGCACAACCAGCCCTTTCTGAGTCTGTGCACCGATTGGCAGGTCCGAATGGTCGACGGCGCACAGGTGCCGAACGATCATGGCGACGCCGAGTACGACACCATGATTATCGGGCGCCTTGCCGATGCCGATGCCAACATGCAGCCGATCTGTGCTGACCTAGGCGCTCTCTTCGATCGTTTCTGTCGTTATGCGCCGGACTTCGCTGACGCTCTGGCCAAGGTCCAGTCCGGCGAAATCGAGTGGTTCACTAAACCAATGATCGAGTCCTATCACACCATCTGGTTCGAGCTACACGAGGATCTTCTGGCATCCTTGGGCATCGACCGAGCGAAAGAAGGCCACGCATGAGCCCGACATTCGGCCGAGTACTCTCGGCCATGGTTACACCGTTCGACGAGAACGAAGACCTCGACCTCGATGCGGCGCAGGCTCTGGCCTCATGGCTTGTTGAGTCACAAGGCCACGAAGGCCTCGTGCTGGCTGGCACGACCGGCGAGTCGCCGACCCTGACCCACGACGAGCAGGGCCAACTCTTCCGCGCCGTGCGTGAAGCGGTCAACGTGCCCATCATTGCCGGAACCGGCAGCAACAACACACGAGCAGCGGTCGATCTCACGAAACGAGCCGTGCAAGCTGGCGTCGACGGTCTTCTTGTTGTCACGCCGTATTACAACCGGCCCTCGCAGGCCGCTCTGGTCGATCACTTCACCGCTGTTGCCGCGGCAGGTGACGATGTCCCCACGCTTATCTACGACATTCCAGCGCGTGCTGGCCGCAAGGTCGAGACCGAGAACCTGCTGACCCTGGCACACGACGTCAGCAACATCGTTGGTATCAAGGATGCTGCAGGCGACCCGGCCGAAACCGCCATGCTGCTGACACAGGCACCAGATGGCTTCGAGATCTACAGTGGTGATGACAGCCTGACGCTTCCGCTCATGGCAATCGGCGCCATTGGTGCGATCGGGGTTGCCACCCATTGGACAGGCCCCGAGCATGTTCAGATGTTCGCGGCATTTGCCTCGGGTGATGTGGTCAAGGCCCGCAAGCTGAATGCGATGATGCTGCCCTCGTTTGGGTTCGAGTCGATGCCGGATGCGCCAAATCCGATACCGACCAAGGCGATGTTGCGCATGCTTGGCCATAGCGTGGGTACCGGACGGTCGCCGATGCATATGGAGCCGCCAGGGCTCGAAGCAGCAGCCCGCGCCATCATCGAGGGATCTGGTCTGGCGATCGAAGCCAGCCTCCCCACTAACTGATCAGGAAAACATCATGACCAACGAGGTAACCATCACCTTCCTCGGAGGCCTTGGCGATATTGGCCGCAACTGCGCAGCCATCGAGACCGACGATGCACTGCTGATCTTGGACTGTGGTCAGCTTTTCGCGAGCGAAGAGGAACCGGGCGTGGATTCGATTCTGCCCGACATCGACTACCTGTTCGAGCGTAAAGACAAGATCATTGGTTGCCTGGTCACACACGGGCACGAGGACCATATTGGCGCGATCGCTCATGTGCTGGATCGCGGGCTTGAGTTTCCGATCTACGGCTCTGCGTTCACGCTCGGTTTAGTCCGGTACCGCTGCGACGAACGCCACGTGATGGGTCGGACGAAGTTGATCGAAGTCGCCGATAACGAGACGGTGCAAATCGGCCCTTTCAGCGTTGAGTTTCTTGCCGTGACCCACTCGGTTCCTGGTGGTCTCATTAGTGCTATCACCACGCCGCAGGGTTTAGTTCTGCACAGCAGCGACTTCAAACTCGACCCCCACCCAATCGATGGGCGCCGCACGAACCTGCCTCGGATCGGTGCATTGGCGGAGGACCCGGGTATTCGGCTTCTGCTAGCTGACAGCACGAACAGCGATGCTCCTGGCTCCACAGCGAGCGAGAGCACCATGGGTGCCAACTTGGCCGAGGTCTTCCGTGCGAACCAAGGCCGGCGAGTTATCACGGCATGCTTTGCTAGCCATATGCACCGGGTGCAGCAGATCGTTAATGCAGCGCTCGACGATGGGCGCAAACTGGCCACGCTGGGGCTATCGATGCGAAAGAACGTGGCACTCGCCCGTTCCTTAGGTTTGCTCAAAATTCCTGACGCAGCATTTTTTGACATCGAGGAAATTGGCGATTTCGAACCCGGCGAAGTGTGTATTATTTCAACTGGTTCGCAGGGTGAAGAGCGGTCGTCGTTGGCCACTGCTGCTGCAGGCACCAGCCGCTGGATAAGGATTGGTGATCGCGACACCATCATCTTGAGCTCACACCCAATCCCCGGTAATGAGGCTCGTGTATCGAACCTGATGAACGATTTGATTCGGCGCGGCGCCGAGGTCGTACATAGCGGGCTTGTCGAAATCCATACGAGCGGCCATGGCAAGCGAGACGAGTTGACGACTCTGCACACGGTGTCTCGCCCTGAATGGTTCGTGCCGGTACACGGTGAATACCGTCATATGGTTGCGCACAATGAACTGGCTCAGTCGCTTGGTCTGGCCGAGAACCGCACATTGCTTGCCCAAGATGGCGATCAGGTCGTGTTGGCTGACGACGGACTCTCGCTCCGACAAAAGGTCACCCCTGGAGCGCATCAGATGCTAAACGGCCGCTTCCTGGGACCAGATCGCGGCGTCATCGCACAGCGCCGCATTATTGGTCAGCAAGGATTCGTGTCCGTGACGGCTGTTGTCAACTTTGGCGAAGCCAAACAGATGTGTGACCCCTGGGTCGAGTCTCGAGGCTGGCTCGACGGAGACGATGGTGAAGAGATCGAAGCTGAGATCGTCAAGTTGGTCGGTAACGCCATCGACAAGGAGCTCAGCAACAAGGACTGGGATCGAGCGTCGCTAATGCGCAAGGCGCGTCGTGCCGCTGGTACGTGCGTCAATTCGCGAAGCCAACGGCGCCCCATGATCATGCCGGTCATCATCGACACCTGAACTGGCGCATGGTCCTGGCAGATGTGGTGCCAGTGACCAGCACAACAATTCCAATATCGTCACTAGTAAAATCGCTAGGACGAGTGGGTGATCACTCTGTATCTCGACCGTTCTCTCTAGGCGACGGCGTGAGGTTCGGATTCGGATCGTGACGTTTGTGGCCACTCAGCCAGTGCTGGCGATGAAGCGTCCTCCGCCGATCGCTCCGCCTTCAAAGCCGCGCAGAATCGTGCCATTGATGTCGGCAATTATGTCGAAGACCCGACCACCGAATCTCGATATGAGATCGGCCCGGCGCTCGTGCAAGCTTGCCCAGATGTATTGGTATTGGCGGACGAACGTCTGGCTGATATCGGTGTAGTCAATATCGACGAAACCGGCGTCTGAGAGCATGGTCAGGTACTGATCCACCGAGGCGGCTGTAGCCGACAGCGCTGCATCAAGAGCCTTCTCGCGCTCGGTCGAACTCATGCCGGTGTCAGCAAGCCAATCGGTGAACGCGATTGTGCCCCCAGAACGTAAGACTCGGTTCGCCTCGACCAGCATGGCGGTCTTATTAGGGACGTGGCACCAGGCGTCCTGACCCCAGACCACATCAAATGCGCCATCACCGAACGGCAGAGTGGTGGCGTCGGCTTGTTCGAAAGAGGCTAATTCTTGGAGACCGCGTTCTACAGATCGAAGCCGAGCTCGGCCCACGCTGCTCTCAACGAGGTCGATCCCAGTGACCGAACAACCGAACGACTCGGCAAGTTGCAGCATTGGGCCGCCTAGGCCGCAACCAATGTCGAGCACCCGAACAGCTTCGTCTATCCCTGCGAGCTGGGCGAGTTCGTTGGTCGACTCGATGCCACCAATTGACAGATAGCCATCGCTGTACATCGCTTGCATCACAGCGACACCGATATCGCTGTAGTTCGTGCGTAGCCGCTCTTCGTGGGTGGGGACAGCATCCATATGGTTACGAACCTACTTGACAAGCCAACAACGGGTCATAGCGTGGCGCCGCAACTCGCGCTGTCATGTTGTTCGTGATGTTGCGTTTGTGCGAACCATGACCGATTCCAACCTGAAAAGCGCGTCGACTCAGGCCAAAAAGTCCGCTGCAGCGCCCTCCGTCGGAGCGCTACCAACGTTGCGTTGTGGGCTCAACTCCAACAACAATAAGCCCCTCACGAAGCAGGGGGGCTCAGTGTGACTCACTAGGTGGCAGTGTGGCTATGACCGTTCTCTGGGAAGGAGCCGCCGACATCGACCTACATTTTGAACCGAGCATTGCCGGAGTGATCCACCAGCGAACGCTGGAACCATCACCGTCCATTGCTGCCCTTTAACCAAAGGCAACTTGTCACGGCATTACGTGGCAGCCAGGCCCTCTGGGGCGGCGCAGCCTGCGTTGGGACTCAGATCATCCTGACACAACCCTGCAGGAAACCAAGCCCCCTCAGAGGCTGCATCAGCTTCACTGTGGCACTCCCGCTGATGGAGAAGCCGCCGCCGTCAATCAATGCGACGTGGGTCTCTAACCGTCATTAGCCAGACGGTTAACGGAGACCCACCTGGCTGGCCCCATACCTCGCCTGTGCCTCGGTGAATCCATGGATATGTGTACGTGTCAGACATCGCCATCGGCGCTTATCGCAGGGTGTTGACGAACAACTAAAGATCACGTCTGGAGCCAAAGAACCCCGGAACGCGTTTTGCGAGGCGCACAGCCTGGGTTGACGTATGTGGTTGCGATTACGAAACTATTTCTGGAGTGAGCTAGCAGGCACACGGCGACGCGAGTCACGGCCTAGTGGCTGTGTTCAAGCAGCCCGGTTCGTTGGAGTATGAGCAGCAACACACCAAAGATCACGCCGCCGATCACGATGTTGCGAACGGAACGCCGACCGGTTTCGGGATTGTGGATTGCGGGCAGCGTGTCGACCGTCGCGACATACAGGAATGTTCCAGCAGAAAAGAGCAAGGCAAGTGCCACCAGCTTCTCTGATGCCTGATCGAGCAACTGAAACGACAGGACCGTTGCGAAAGGAGTCGCCACTGCGAACATCAGCAGTTCTCGATGCCCTCGTGAGCCTGACTCGTGCAAGGCAAAGACACCCAGACTGAATGCTGCTGGCACCCGGTGCAGAATCACAGCGACGGCAACCAGAAGGGAGAACGAAGACTCGCCTGTGGCTGCCGCGGCACCGATTGCGATGCCATCGGCAACGGCGTGAACCGACAAACCAATAGCGAGCACCGCCGGCGACGTTGGGTGATGCACGTGGGCATGACCATGCCCTTCGGCATGGTCATGATGCTCTTCGTGCACAGCGTGGCCGATGCCGAAACCTTCTAGCAACAGCATGACCACGAAGCCGAGCAGCACCGTGAAACCTAACGTGACGGGTGCAAAGACAAATACCTCGTCTAGGCCTGCCTCATGGGCCGCTTCGGCTGCAACATGGAAACCTTCGGGAACTACGAGCAGAAGTGCCGAGGTCAGCAGCAGGCCCGACGCGATACCCGTCATGTCCTCGAGTTGTGTGTTGGTTAGCCGACCAGCCAGGGCCCGGGGTGCATATCCCCCGAGCAAGGACAGAACCAGCACGATGACGGCGATCAGCAGCGTGGTACCCATGGGCTCGGAGGTTAGCGCTCGGTGCTGGCGATCAATCCAGCCGTTCGTTGTCCTGTCCGCTTCCACCATGTCTGGTTAAGGGCCTACGACGTTGACCATGTTGATTTGCCAACTGTCATCGGACGGGTAAACAACTGGCGGCTGACTGTCGGGCAGCGTTCCCAAGGTGATCGCCGCCACCGAGGTCGACGGATGCCCCATGCACGCGGTGGCGCTAGTGGCGGAGCAGAAACGGCGGTGGGGTGTTCCCGTGCCAACTCAACTCTTTTCTCCCAAGCAGCCGGCGGCCCTTGACACGTTTCCTAACGCAATTTCGATTGAGGATCGCGACCTCTTTTCGTGCTCTCAGACCTGGATCAGTAATTCGTGAATCGCTTCGGTGAAGAAGCGGTCGACGTTGCCGTGATGCCGGGGGTGCTGGGGATGCCGGGCTTTGTCCCAGGTTCGCTCAGCGTTCCACCGGCAGTGAT
>MEHZ011446411.1_pt1 | contig 11195 bp, 10 predicted proteins | sample 897221 | NCBI WGS metagenome assembly MEHZ01 (sample SAMN05514161, study PRJNA337945) | marine metagenome | isolation source: marine surface water | place: Arctic Ocean | collected 2007-12-13 | reverse complement strand
AGTTTAAGGAAGCTGTGACAGCTTGGTTTATAGAGTTCCTTCAAAAAGCTTTTTGCCCCCAACTCCTAACTTTTTTTAAACGGTGACCATCTGAGCGGTGACCATCGAGGTACAACCGTTTAAGATGCGCGCTTGTTAAAGTTCGTCAACCTAGACTCTCAACACTTGGAACCCAAAATCGAACCAGCTTCACCTAATCCGCAGTACGAAAGATCTCGACGCACATTACTCGCTTCCCTGGTCATCATGGGAATGGGGTTTTCCGTTCTATTCCCTGTACTCGCGCCTCTTGGCCGCGAACTAGGGTTGCAGGACTTTCAGATCACCAGCATTATTTCCATCTCGTCACTAGCGGTATTTCTCTCTTCTCCACACTGGGGTAGGTTAAGCGACCGATATGGCCGAAGACGCGTCATGTTGATCGGCGTCTTCGGGTTTTCTCTAGGGACCATTATATTTAACACTGTACTTAACCTTGGTCTATCCGGTTGGTTACTGGGCACGCCGCTCTTTATTTGCCTGATTGTTGCCCGCGTGACACACGCAAGCATTATGTCCGCGGGAATGCCCGCCGCGACGGCCTACATGGCAGACATCACAGACGTCAGCAACCGAACAAAAGGAATGGGAGCCGCTGGCGCAGCGAGTAACATTGGTTCTATTCTTGGCCCGGCACTAGCTGGTCTAGCGGTCATATCGCTCCTCGCACCTTTGTGGACAATCGCCGTATTCGCGTTCCTGAACGGTCTATTCATCCTCAAGTTCCTGCCCGAATCACCACACAACCCAAAGACGCACAGAAAGGTCAGACGACTACGCTACACCGACCCACGAATACTACCGTTTGTCATTGTCGGGGTTTGTATGTTTACCGGATTCGCACTTGTGCAGCAAACAATGGGCTTTAGGTTTCAGGATGTTCTGGGCCTTGGTCCAGGCGAAACTGCTCAGACCTTCGGACTTGCGATGATGTTTACTGGTGCAGCATCCTTGTTTGCACAGCTTGTAGTCGTCCAGAGGCTGGACATCAAACCTTTTACACTGCTAAGACTTGCCATGCCCGTATTAATCATCGCATTCACGTTGATGACCTTCGTCGAAACGCAATTACTGCTCACCCTTGCCATGACATTCCTTGGATTCGGTATGGGCCTCGCAGGCCCCGGATTCATGGCTGGGGCATCCTTGGCAGTTTCTCCGGCAGAGCAGGGTTCCGTTGCCGGAGTCGCAGGCTCCTGCGGTCCCCTTGGCTTTACTATTGGCCCGTTCATCGGCGGATTGATGTATCAATATAACCCAACTATTCCCTACGCTTTCGCTGCAGGGATGTACCTTGTGTTGTTTATCGCCATGTTCTGGCTCGTAAAACGGGTGAGCGTGCATACCGATTGACCCACGCCATACTACTGAAGAAATAAATCATGGATAAGAAGAAACCAGCTAAACGTGCCACTAGCCTCGCCGAATTGCGAGAGATTACCAAACCGCTATTTTCTGCAGTGGGGTATGAGAAGGGGTTAGCGCTGAAATTGAGGCCAACGGACGTGGTGATTACACCTTTCAGCAAGAGCGGCACGACCTGGACCCAACAGATAGTCCATACGCTTCGCACCCGTGGTGATATGGATTTCGACGATATCTCGCGAGTTGTACCGTGGATCGAGACCAGCTTCTCTCTCGGCCTAGACCTGGACGCAGAACAGCGAGCGAACCCCCGGGCATTTAAAAGCCACTTAAGCGAAGACTTGGTTCCCAAGGGCGGGCGCTACATCAACATAGTACGTAACTTTGGGGACGCCGCCGTGTCTTTTTATAAATTTAATGAAGGTTGGTTCCTCGAACCCGGTTGTGTGCCAATAGACGAATTCGTTGAGGCGCAGATGATGCGAGAAGACAGCTACTTCAAACATCTACTTTCCTGGTGGCCCAGACGAAACGAACCTGATGTCTTGTTTCTTGCCTACGAATTAATGCAAAGAAACAGCTCCGAAACTGTCAAACGAATCGCCGAATTTATTAGTATCGATCTAGATGAGGATTTACTTGCGCTTACTTTAGAGCACTCTTCCCTACCCTTCATGCTCACGCACAAAGACCGCTTCGACGATGCTCTGATGCGAAAAAAAAGCGAAGAGGTTTCCAACCTGCCAACCGGCAGTGATAGCGCGAAAGTACGTGAAGGAAAGATTGGTTCCCGCACAGCATTAAGCAAAAAAACTCTCACAAGGATCGACGAAACTTGGGAAAAAGAGATAACCCCAGTGCTGGGGTTCAGTAACTACGATGAAATGTTAGCCGAGCTCCAGCAGCCTTAGTTAAGCATAGTTGGATAAAACGTTATTAACAATTTCGTTACTCTCTGGCCGCACTAAATTGGCCCAGTTACCGAAATTTTCCTTACAGTGACAGCAATGCAAACATTCCCAGTGGCTTTTCCTACGACACTCAAAGAGGTCAAGCTCGAGTCGCCGACGCAGCCCTTGCAAGCAAGCGGGCATAGTTGGTCGAATTAAATTATTAGTAAAAAACTAAACAACAATTTTAGTCGTCACTACTTAACAATTTTTTGAGGAAAAAGGGTGCTAAGTTCACGACCGACAGGGTAACTTTTGGCCAACATCGACTGTGTAGGAAAAATCCCCACCTCTAAAAAGATTAGCTGAATGCCTTTTTAAAATCGGACCAAGCATTTGGCAACCATCAGGAATCAAGGACCCGCAATTTCCACAAGCACTCGACGAATACATCTCGACCTAGCTAGATTCACCGTTTAAAAATGAAAAAAGCGGATCTTCAGGCTGACGGCCTCCACGGGTAATCTGGTTTAAGCCAGGATTGTCGTCATCGTGCGTAACTAAAGCATTCTGATGCCAGTCCATACAGATCTTGCGGAACTTTATCTTCCAAACATTATCTCGCTTCTCCATGTCGTCGAAGTAGCGGCCGATGTAAGTCATCTCGGTATCGTCGCCATTCAGAACAGCCAAGTAATGGTAGGCTGTCACATAGGTTTCCACTTTTGCCTCGTCCCCGTTAAATTCGATCGCGATGTTTGAAATCTTGTGTTGAGTGCCTGCGTAATGCCTTATTCCTGCTGGTAAACCTTCGCACCACTGATGTGCATTACCTTTGAAGGCTCCGTAATCGACTTTTGCATTAGGCCAATAAGCTGACTTCAATATCTCTGCGCTTGCTCTATCAACTCCTCGACTATGCATGTTTAGCACGTCCATGATTGCAAACCTGTCGGCCACCTCCGCAGCATTCGGTACTTGTCCCGTCTCTGTCATTTGATACTCCTTTAAACCTCGTTTAGCTAACCCTAACGTAGACCTCACGGTCTGCGATGTCTAGAGTCCTTCTTAATTCGGCGCTCAAATATTTTCTATCAAAAATCTTGCAGGCGCTGCCTAAATGAAACGAAAGCAGCCCGAGCGCAGAAATCACAAAACGTATATCACTGCGTTCTCTAAAGTAGATGAATGCCACAGAGCAGGTCCGTTGGGGGCGGACCTCAGTATTTTAGCCAATCTATCGAGCCTTAAATATGAGTGTCCAACGCAGCTATAGGAATCTATCTGACCAGAAAAATAGACAAGATTGATCAACAATATTCGCATTTCCCAACAATCCCTCGGACTGGCTCATGACAGGGCCCTAAATAACGGGCGCTCAACGCACACCAATTTTTTTGTAGTACGCACCATTTATTAGCTATGCTGGCCTCTAAACTAACTAATGTTCAATGACCGGAGGAATCATGGATTCAAAGCTACAGGAACTATTAGACAAAAAATCCTGCGAAGAAGTCATCATGCGATACGGACGCACTCAGGACTGGCTCGACACACCGGGACAAGACAGTTGCTTCTGGCCTGATGCTGATATTGATTTCGGTTTCTTTAAGGGTAACGGCGCAGATTGGGTTCAAACTGTGATGCCGCATGAACAGGAAGCCATACGCAGATGGCACATGTCGACAAGTGTGATAATTAAAATTGACGGAGATAAGGCCGCAGGCGAATGCTACGGAATCGCAGTAGGCACCGCTGCCGACGATGAAGGTAACCTCACTGATAATATGTACGGTGGTCGCTACCTCGATGAACTTGAAAAAAGAGACGGCGAATGGCGAATCTCTAAACGCACCTACATTCTGGACTGGTCCCACTCATTCCCGAACTCAATAGGCGCTATGACACCGGATGAATTTGCTCTGAACATTCTCCAAATCCGTGAGCCGGGCCATCCGATGTACCGACCCCTCTAGGCTGCATTCCAAGGTAGCTCAGACAGGAAAAGATATGCAAAGAAAGCTGGAGCCATTTTTTCACCAGAAAATTCTGAAACCGGCCTTCTCAAGGCGCCATTTCCTACAATGTAGAACGCTAAAATTAATTCAATCTGAGCCACTGTGGTATTCGAGATCGTGCAGCCAAGCGAACATGTGACAATGCAATTCAGAGAACTTCTCTTTATTAAATACGGCCCGCCGATCGACCGCTATCCGGTGTTTTATCTGACTGCTTAGGCTGTTAGGACGCGGATCTAGAGGGAAAAGCAGCAGAGGCAAGCCTTGGTGCGATCGTTAAGTTTGCGTAAGGACTGACCTGATGACCTGCAATATTATCCGACAGCATATCTTGATCGCCGCGAACCTCTAGTCTCGCGAAACATTCTAAGGAGTATTTCGAATGCCCTGCAGGATTAAAAGAGGTAAACGATCAAGTTACAATCACGGATTAGCTAAGGACCTGACACCTCGAGGGCGTTGTAACTGAAAAGACCATCCATTGTTCGGTTTTGGACGGTTTTAAGCGCCCGGTTTCGTACCCAGGCCTTCACACCTGACAAGTGGAAGACCGTCGCATTGCGTTTTGAACCCCGCTGGATTGCAGCAGTTCGATCGCGTCTCAAGTCTTCGTATCGAGCCAGAGCAATAGGAACGTCTCTGCTACCTGACAAACACCCTGCCAGTACCGCGGCATCCTCGATCGCCATTGCAGCACCCTGGGCCATAAACGGCAACGTTGGATGACAGGCATCACCCAACAAAGTCACGCGGCCTTTACCCCACCTGGGCATTGGAGCACGATCGTAAAGCGCCCACTTAAAAAGAGAGTCCTTATCGGCATGATCGATCAGTTGCTGGATATCGCTATGCCAGCCGGTAAAGTCTAATTTTAATTCGTTATAATTACCCCGCTCACTCCAGGACTCCACTTCCCAACCTTTCTTTTCTACAACACAAACGCAATTAATAAGCTCACCACTTCGCACATAGTAATGAACAAAGTGTTTTCCCGGCCCCCACCAAGCTGTGGACATCGGTGAAATAAATTCAGTCGGAAGGCTCGCAGCCGGAACCAGCGCACGCCACGCGATATTACCGGTAAAACGAGGCTTTGCGTTACCCCAGAGCCCTGCCCTTATCACGGAATGAATGCCATCCGCGCCGACCAGAAAATCACCTTGGTAATTTTCGTTGCTTGAAATAAGCCTGACACCTTCATTATTTTGCTTGAATCCCTGGACAAGCAGGTTTGTGTGGAGTTCGATATTTGGATTCTCTTCGACGGCTTCAACCAACACCCTCATGAGGTCCTGACGATGCATGTGGTAGTAGGGATAGCCGTAACGCGCTACGGCACTAGCACCAAGCATTGATTCTCCTATCACCTTGCCGTTGTTCCATTGCTTAAATTGGGTTCCTTCCGGCAAAAAGGCGCTGCGAAGCATGGATTGTTCGAGCCCTAGGCCATGAAGTACCCGCGTGCAGTTAGGCGACAACTGCACGCCTGCTCCAACTTCGCCAAGCACTGCTGACTGTTCGAAAACACTGACTTTAATACCCCGTCTGGCAAGGCACAGCGCTGCAGTGAGGCCACCAACACCCCCTCCGACAATTAACACATTCAAGCCTGGAACCTCCAACGCACTTTCCTTGATTCTCTCACGCAAAGGTACTTTGATGTCCAGTGATTTAACAAATACCCGCTCAAAGGAAAGCGACATCGTGGCCCTTATCAGCAGCGAAAGAAAAGCGTAGTCTTAGGACACGCTCTTTAACTCTAACCGGAGAATTTAATGGCACTACAAGACATCACACCTATAAACGATCAACTTGCAGACATAATCGTCCGTGCCGACGAACCCTGGATTGAAACCGAGCCAGGCATGGCCTGGATGAAAGTACTCTGGACTGGCGCCGAAACAGGACGCTGGGTTGCCCTCTTTCGTTGGAGCAAAGGTTATACCGCAGCGCCCCACAAACACCTCTCCGACGCTCACACCTACATATTGAAAGGCAAGCTACAGGTCCGCGATGGCATTCTTAACACTGGCGACTATGACTATGAACCTAATGGCGTCCTGCATGGCGAAACTGTTGCACTCGAAGACACTGAGTATTTATTTATCTGCGAGGGACCAGTATTGTTTTATGACAAAGATGGCCTCACTAATTATTTGAGCTGGGAAGAACTTGCTAGAATGAAGCAGGCCGCAAAAAGTGGACAGGACACCAAACTGAACGTTTCAGCTGCTACCTGACATACTTATCTAACGTTAATATAAGGGCGCTGTTGCGGCGCCTTTATTGTTTTACTAAACAGCAATCTTCACCATTCGAGTCCCAACGTTACCTCCAGCAAGAAGATTGACGAAGGCCTCTGGCGCCTGCTCTAAGCCGTCAACGACATCATTAATTGGGTTCAGCTCTCCTGATTTAATCCACGACTTAAGCTGGCTTCTCGCGTCCTTGTATTGATCCATGTAATCAAATACAAGAAAACCCTGCATCTTAATTCGCTTGTTGATCAGCAGACCCGGAACACCCCTAGGCCCCCCGGCTGGATTACTAGTATCGTACTGCGAGACCACACCACAGCATGCAATACGACCACCCTCATTCATACGAAAGAGGGCCGCGCCTAGGATTTCTCCACCCGTGTTGTCGAAATAGACATCAACACCGCCGGGACAAGCCGCTTTGAGGTCCGCTCTGAAGTCTTCACTTTTATAAGATACGGCTGCGTCAAAACCGAGTCGCGCCTCCAGCATTTCACACTTTTCTGCCGTGCTAGTCACGCCAACCGTTCTAGCGCCTTTTATTTTTGCTATTTGCCCTACCAAGTGACCCACGCTGCCTGCCGCAGCACTCACCAACACAGTGTCATCTTCAATAGGTTGACCAACGTTTAACAACCCGAAGTATGCAGTCAGACCATTGGTACCAAGCGCACCCAAGTAGTGGCCGATATCAATATCATCATCAATCTTTGTGCAATGAGACGTTTTTTGAACGCTGTAGTCCTGCCAACCGCTGGAACACACCACTAAATCACCCGCGGTAAAAGCACCAGAATTACTATGCTCCACTCGAGCGACACCTGTGCCATTCATCACAATATTGGTTTTCGGTGCACCGGCATAGCTGGCACTACCCTGCAGGCCCGCACGGCTACCCGCAGCAATAGTTACCATAAGCGTCCGACAGAGGACCTCCTGATCTCCTGCGATAGGTATCGGGCTCGATACCAACTTGTAGTTATCCGCCATCAGCTTTCCTTCTGGCAACGAATCAATAAGGACCTGCCTGTTACTTAATTTTTTATCGGCCATGCTAAAGCTCCTGGTTACAGTCTCGATGAATTATCCAAACTACACGGAAGCACAAGGAGGTTCAATCACTGGACAGAACAGAGAGGTTCTCGACAGAGAAGCCTGGTATACCTCCTTAGCATTAATAAAAACCCATGCGGACGCTGAGGACGATGGCTTGTTGATATGAATCGTATCTTTCCAACAAGTGTAGGAGCTTTTTGCTAGTGGTTTCGCGAGCGACTCACCCAACATGATTCCCATAAATACCCTAAACATCTGAAAGCACGGGATAATAAGTGCAGCTGCGAGGCCTTAGCCTGCTATCGCATCGGCAGAGCCCGTGGAGCTCCTAGCACTTGATAACGAGGTCTTCCATAGTCATGTGTTTGTTCTTTGGTTTAAGCTCGCCTGAATAAACAACAGTTTTCGGGACACTTTTCACGACAGTCTTACCAGTGACCGTTCAGAGAACAAATCAAATTACCCCCCCTGTATTCTCGGCAGTAAGTAGACTTCTGCAACAGCCGGGATCGTAACGCTATGATCATCGCGATAAATCGTACCGTCAATAGCCACAGCGATCCCCTGATCCATGTGCTGTTGCATGGCTGGGTATCGCTCTACCACGCGCTGCAAAAGTTCACGGATAGTTCTCGCTTCCATCTCAAAGGATTCTATCCCACCCGCTGCATTTCGTAGAGGGCCTGACAAATCAATTTTCATTCAGGTACATAGACCGATTAAGCACCTGCTGCTGCTTCATCATCCAGGGCCTTGAGAATGCGCGGCGGCGACATCGGAACATGATTCATGCGGACGCCCACTGCGTTCGACACGGCATTACCAATAGCCGCAAGCGGCGGAACAATAGAGCATTCGCCAACACCTCGAACACCATAAGGGTGATTAGGGTTCGGGATCTCCAGTATTTTAGTATCAATAAATGGCAGATCGGAACAGACCGGGACACGATAATCAAGGAAGCCAGCATTCTGCAAACAGCCATCCTCTCCGTAAATATATTCCTCATTAAGTGCCCAGCCTATACCCTGAGCAGCCGCGCCCTGGAACTGACCTTCGACGTAGTCTGGATGAATTGCTTTGCCTGCATCCTGCACAACCGTGTAACGAATCACCGTTGTCTTGCCTGTTTCAGGGTCCACTTCCACATCACAAATATGTGAGGCAAAGGAGACTCCGGAGCCGTCCGCCGTGACTTCATGATGTCCCGCGATTGGCCCACCTGTAGCCCCCGCCTCTGCTGCAATTTCTTTAAGAGAAAGCGAAGGCAGATTGCCGTGTTCTGCTCCAACAGCTCTCGCCTCACCATCTTTCCATTCAACGGCGTCTTCGGGAATACCCCACATCTGTGCCGCTCGTGATTTCATCACCTCAATAGCTTCGCGCGCCGCAAAAATAGTTGCCATCCCTGACGAGAAGGTACCCCTGCTGCCTTCGGTTGTATCGTTGTGACCAAGGGAAGATGTATCACCAATATTGGTTTTTATCTGATCGTAGGAAATCCCAAGCTCCTCAGCCGCTATGAGCGATAACGAGGCTCGAGCCCCCCCTACATCAACTGTTCCAACAGTCAGGTTGACAGTTCCATCAACCCCAACATTCAGGTCACTACAGGTTTGACCGCCAATGTTAAACCAAAAACCACTGGCCATACCCCTGCCCTGATTTTTTCGTAACTTTGCCTTCATGTGAGGATGATCCCTCACCGCCTCTAAAGTCGGCTCGATTCCAATCGGGCCATAAATAGGACCGTAAGAAGAACGCGTACCCTCTTTCGCTACATTACGAAGCCTAAACTCGACCGGATCAATATCCAGTTCTTTAGCAAGTTGATCAATAGTGCTTTCAACACCAAAGGCCATCATCGGAGCTGAAGGCGCTCGATAGGCAGCTACTTTCGGTCGATTGACCAGCACATCCACACCAACCGCTTTACAATTCTTCAGGTCATAACAGGCCCAGGCCGTCATGCCACCTAGCATTCCCCAAATACCGGGAAAAGGACCATCCGAATACCTGCATTCGATAAACGCCGACGTAATGGTGCCATCTTTTTTAGCACCAATTTTTACATCCATAGAGGTTGCGCAGGTCGGTCCAGAGGCCTTGAAAACCTCTGCGCGGCTCATCACCATCTTGACCGGACGATTAGCTTTTCGAGCCAGTGCCAATGCTACAGGCTCTATCCAGACATGAGTCTTGCCGCCAAAGCCCCCACCGATTTCAGAAGAGGTTACTTTAAGCTTTGCCACATCCATTCCAAGTAAAGTTGCGCACATGATACGAAATGAAAAATGGCCCTGTGTCGTTACCCAAAGTTCACCACTGCCATCGGGACCTACCGTCGCGAGACACGCATGGGGTTCAATATATCCTTGGTGGGTCTGCTCTGTTTTGTAACTGCGTTCCATCACGATATCAGCTTCATGCAACCCTGCTTCCACATCACCATGACCAAACTCATAATGACCCGATTTGTTACTGGGCTTTCCGTCTTGCTGGTTGGTTGGTTGAACCAGCGGCGCACCTTGCTTCAGCGCTTCGTCGACATCTGTTACGTGCGGCAACTTTTCATAAGTGACCTTGATAAGTTTTAATGCTTTCCTGGCTGAAGATTTATCGATCGCCGCTACGGCTGCAACCGCATGACCGTCATAGAGCGCCCTGTCACGGGCCATACAATTGACCAACGTCGCATAGTTCCCTGCGTCACCGTTTGTCAGATCTGGCAGGTCTGCGGAGGTCAGTACAGCTTTGACGCCCGCAACTTTTTCGGCCTTCGATGTATCAATTTTTACAATACGGGCATGAGCATGTGGTGATCTGAGCACTAGGCCGACGAGTTGTCCCGGCGCATTGGCATCAGCGCCATATCTGGCTCGCCCCGTGACCTTGTCGACGCCATCAGGGCGTTCAACTCTGGCACCAACAACTTTAAATTCCTGCCCTGTGTATTTTTGATCATGCTTCATATCTTAAACTCCTATTTCTTCTGCCGACGAAGATCTTTCGCCGCGGCCTGAACAGCCCTAACAATTTTGTCATAACCGGTACATCGGCAAAGATTACCCGCGAGCGCATAACGGATTTCCTTGACCGTCGGGTCAGGGTTATCGTCCAAGAGCGCTTTGCCAGCGACGAGAAAACCCGGGGTACAAACGCCACACTGCAACGCGGCATTATCGATAAACTGTCGTTGAAGAGGATGTAACTTCTCGCCATCCGCCATACCTTCAATAGTCGTTATTTTTCGGCCTTCAGCTTCGGCTCCCAACACCAGGCACGCACAGACCAAGGTGCCATCAAGTGTAATACTGCACGCACCGCAATCGCCTGTACCACAACCTTCCTTCACTCCGGTCAGTCCGACTCGGTCCCGCAGCACATCAAGCAGCGATTCGTCTGCAGGACAAACATACTCTACCGGGTCACCATTAACACTCGTTGAAACGTGTACGCCTGTCATTTCTTACCTCCCGCCCGTTCAAAGGCAATATTAGCAGCGCGTTTTGCCAGCACACCGGCAACCCTGACCCGGTATTCAACCGTGCCGCGCTTATCATCTATTG
>MEHZ011539654.1_pt1 | contig 11198 bp, 12 predicted proteins | sample 897221 | NCBI WGS metagenome assembly MEHZ01 (sample SAMN05514161, study PRJNA337945) | marine metagenome | isolation source: marine surface water | place: Arctic Ocean | collected 2007-12-13 | reverse complement strand
TTGATCGCACTCGAGAAAATCATTCCTGATATTAGAGGTAAAATCGACCATATCGAGGCAGCAACCCCTCGAACAATTCAATACTACACCCAGCATGCATCTGGTGCTTCCTTTGGTACAAAGTTCGAAGGACTTGATGTTTCTTCTTCTCTACCTAAGCATGCACCGGGTTTATTTCATGCAGGTTCTGTTGGGATCATCATGTCGGGTTGGTTAGGGACGATGAACTATGGTGTAATTACCGCGAATAAGGTTGATAGTTTTCTACGAGAAAAATTCGGTAAAAAACCTAAAGTTTAATAAATTTTAATTTTCTATTCATTCAAAATATTCAGATTTCATGGAAGAAATTCAGAGAAGAATACCCCATAGACCACCTTTTTTATTCATTGATAAGATTTTAGAAATTACTGACAGCGGTGCGAAAGCGAGTCTTTCAGTTCGCCCTGACTTCCCTTTCTTTGAAGGCCATTACCCCGGTAATCCAATTATGCCAGGCGTCCTTCTCTGTGAATCTGTTTTCCAGACTGGCGCAGTGTTTCTTGCGGATTACTTAGATAATCAATCTCTCAAAGATGATCAGGTTACTCCTGTATTATCCCGAATTCGGGATGCACGTTTCAAACGAATGGTCTTACCTGGAGATCAAGTTGAAATTTCTGTCTCATTAAAGGAACATATTGGGAAGTTCTATAATCTTACAGGAGAAATCAAAAATAAGGAAAAAACCGCACTCACGATTTCATTCGCACTCGCACTTGTAAAAAACGAAGCGTGAGGGTATGAGCTTCCTTGATATAAATGGAAAGAACTTCCTCGTTGTTGGTGTAGCCAACCGCAAAAGCGTTGCGTTCTCGGTTGCCCAATTACTTGAGTCTGAAGGGGCCAAGGTTTTTTATTCAGTTAGAAGTAAGAAAAGAAAAGATGAACTCCAAAAAATCCTAAAAGACAGATCTATTTTTATTTGTGATTTTGAAGATGAGGATCAGATTCAAAAGCTTGGGACTGATCTCAAGAATAAGTTAGACGGTGAAAAACTGAATGGTATATTGCATTCAATTGCATTCGCAAATTATTCTGAGGGTTTACAATCCTTTCACAAAACTAAACGTAAGGATTTTTTACAAGCGACCCAAATTTCCTCTTTCTCACTTGTCGAATTAGCCAATGTATGCAAACCAATGCTCGACGATCATGCGTCAGTGGTAACCATCGGGATTTCTTCCACTTTTGTAACAGCAGAAAACTATGGTTACATGGCACCAATCAAGGCATCGCTTGAGGCCTCTGTTCGATACTTAGCCAAGTCCTTCTCGCGGGATAGCCAAGTGAGATTCAACTCGGTTAACGCAGGCCCGCTCAAGACAAGTGCATCTGCGGGCATCCCTGGATATTTGGTCAACTATTTATATGCAGAAAAATTAACATTCCGCAAAGAAGCATTATCCACTAAAGAAGTCTCAAACCTTGCCAGTTTCTTATTGAGTCCATCTTCATCTGGGATAAATGGACAAGGTATAGTTATTGATGCAGGAATGGGCTTTAATTATTTCGACCAAGATATCGTAGAGTCAGCGATGAAAATCAATGAGTAAGCTATTCACTCAGGTTGCGATTGAGGCAATGGCATTTGCCTTGCCTCCAGAAGTTTTTTCATCGGAAGAAATTGAGAGTGAACTAAGCCCGCTTTATGACCGGTTAAAACTACCCCGAGGCAGACTTGAGCTTATGACCGGGATCAAAGAGAGAAGGTTTTGGCCCTCCAACCATCGACCTTCACTTGCATCCGCGGAAGCGGGGCAAAAATTACTGGACCTAGGAGTAGCCAAAGATGAGATTGATTTACTGATCCATTCATCAGTTTGCCGAGACAGACTCGAACCTGCTACCGCATCCTATGTCCATGGCCTTCTTAACTTAAGCGGAGATACTCAAATTCTAGATATATCAAACGCCTGCCTTGGCTTTATAAATGCTGTTGTTCTAGCAGGAAGTATGATCGAGTCTGGTCAAATTAATCGAGCCATGATCGTTGCTGGAGAAAACGGCAAGCCGTTGGTCGATCGTACCATTAAAATTCTCAATCAAGGTCATTTAAACAGAAAAGAAATAAAGCCCTACTTTGCCAACTTGACCATTGGTGCAGGAGCTGTTGCTTGGTCTTTAGTAAATAAAAAACTAACTTCAGGAAACCGTCCAACACTTGGAACTTTTTCCTGCGAAACTGACACCTCCTTTAATCATCTCTGTGAAGGCGATACTGCCGGAGATGAACTTGTCATGCAAACTGACTCCGAAGAACTCCTGCACGCAGGTATATCTGTAGCCACAAGGGCTTGGGCGAAATTTATGGCACTGAGTAAATGGACTCCTTCGAGTCCCGAGTTAATCACCACTCATCAGGTTGGAAAAGTACATACACAAGCCCTCTTTAATGCACTTGAACTTGATTCGTCCAAAAATTACTCCACTTTTGAAACGCTGGGGAATTGTGGTTCTGTATCTTTGCCACTTACCTATACTCAGGCATGTGAGGACTCCCCGCGGAGAGTAAATGAGAAAGCGGTGCTGCTTGGCATCGGAAGTGGGTTATCCAGCCTCATGCTATCAATCAACTCTTGAAAATTCACCCCTCACTTGCCGAGCAATACCCCTTCGAGGGGAATTCGTTTAAAACAAAAAGCAGTTTCAATCTTCATTACTTAGATGAAGGGGAGGGCAAAGGCGTTCCCACTCTATTTCTGCATGGTAACCCGACTTGGTCGTTTTTCTATCGTCGACTCGTGTTATCTCTGAGAGAGCATGGAAGGTGTATAGTACCAGACCATATTGGATGTGGCTTATCTGAAAAACCCGACTTCCCTCAATTTGCTTACAATTTAGAAAGCCACGGCCAGAATATAATTGATTTACTTGATCACCTAGAAATCGATCGCGTTCGATTAGTTGTTCATGATTGGGGAGGAGCCATTGGCTTATCTGCTTTTCGAGATCAACCTGAAAGGATCGAGAAGATTGTATTGATGAATACAGCTGCTTTTCCATCTACCGATGTCCCAAAGAGAATTTTATTTTGCCGACTCCCATTCATTGGATCGCTAATGGTTCGAGGCCTCAATGGATTCGCAGGTCCAGCGACATACATGGCGGTTAGGAATTCTTTGAAACCTGAGATAAAGAGAGGATTCCTTTACCCATATAACAATTGGAAAAATCGGGTTGCCGTGTGGAGGTTTGTAAAAGACATCCCTTATGAAAAAAGTCATCCAACCCTCCCCATTTTACGACAAACTGCCGACTCTTTAAAATCATACAATAAAACCCCCATTCTTGCCTGTTGGGGAATGAAAGATTTTTGCTTTCATCAAGGTTTTCTCAAGGAATGGCAAATGCGTTTCCCTCATATGAAAACACATGAATTTGCAAATTCAGGACATTATTTACTAGAAGACAACTTTGAAGGTTGTCGTTCAAAAATAGAACCTTTCCTTTTCGGTTAACAGATTATTGTTGCTTCCTCTTGCCTTTCTCTAATTAACAAAGCAATTTATTAATTATGAGTTCAAAAAAGCCATTGAGAAGCAGAGAGGAAAGAACCCATAATGTGGTCTCAATAGAACCCTACGACAATACATCTGATGCGTACCGCCCAGAACAACCAAGAAGACCAGAAACAAGTTTCAGTTTTTATCTTTCAATTGCAGTTATTACCTTTATTACCATTTTCTTTTTTGCAATCTACGAACTAGCTGTTGAAACATGGCAGAGGTTAAAGTAGACAAAAAAAAGACAGTTCTTGTATTAGAAGAATGCACTGACTTCATTTCACATTTAAAATTAGAAAGAAGACTTTCAACTTACACCTCTCGAAATTACCAACATGCCATCGAATTATTTTTTAAATGGTTAATGGAATTAGAGGGTAGACCAATTAAACCCGCTGAAGTGACAAAGGCACACGGTCGATCCTATATTATTGAAGCTCAAAGCAAATATTCGCGCAGGACGTTAAGAAATCATGCTTCAGGGATCCGGACTTTCTTTAAATTTTGCCTGATCAGAAACTGGGTCAAAACAAATCCTTTCCACAACCTAACTTTACCAAAGCCGGAAAAAACATTACCAAAAATCCTTTCTGAGAAACAAGTATTCAAACTGCTCAAGCAACCAACACTCGAAAAGGATAGCGATCACGATTCTTGCTTTTACGCACTCCGTGATTTATTAATTCTAGAATTACTTTACGCCGGTGGACTTCGCGTGAGTGAACTCATTGGAATCAATTACGGAGATATTAACTCTACAGATGCCTCCGTTAAAGTCTTAGGTAAAGGAGGCAAGCAAAGGGTGGCACCGGTGGGGCATAGATCAATCAAAACTTTATCTAAATTTAGAGAACTACATGTTAAAGATTCTTCATCTAGTAAACCTGTTATTATTAATAGAAATGGCAAACGATTATCGATTAGATCCGTTCAACTCATACTTAAGAAATACCTAAACTCCGCAGAATTACCATCCGACTTGACCCCGCATAAATTAAGGCATTCTTTTGCTACCCATCTTCTTGACAATGGAGCTGACCTTCGCGCCGTGCAGGAATTGTTAGGACACTCGAGCCTATCAACCACGCAAATTTACACACATGTATCAGTGGCACGATTAAAAGAAGTACATGGTCTATCTCATCCACGTGCTTAAGTTTTTTTGACTAGATAAACTTTTATTTTTTCTCTTTTGCTACCTTTAAATGTGGCACTCTCAGACTAGTAATAAAAAACAACTCGTTAGCGAATTTAAGACAATATATAGTTTCTTGCTGTTTTACTAATAATGTAGTTGAAGTATCTTACTTAAACTATTTTAAATTATCCAATGTCTAAATTCATTCTATTACTTACTTTACCTATAATATCCCTCTCGGCTAAACCGATTGATTTCAACTTCAAAGACCCAAAAGGTGTGAACAATATAATCTTCCAAATGGATGCGCCTTTGGAATCAATTAATGGTTCTGCAGATGGAATATCGGGTAATGTTAGTTTTGATCCAAAGAACCCTAAAACCACAAAAGGAACTATTTATCTAAATTCAAAAAGTTTACATGTGGGGAACCCACTCCTGAAAGAGCATATGCATGGAGATAAGTGGTTAGATGTTGAAAAGTTTCCAGAAATTAAATTTCAGCTTTCTCGACTCCATAATATAAGAAAGGAAAAGAATGACGTTATTGCAGATGCAAAAGGCAAAATGTCTATCAGGAATATTACTATTGAGATGAATATTCCAGTTAAGATTACCTATCTGAAAGACTTATTAATTAAACGCAATCGTACGCCAGGCGATCTCCTAATTCTACGATCAAAGTTCATAGTAAAACGAGATGACTTTGACATACAAAAGGGTGAAAGCCTTGAAAAAGTAGCAAATAATATTGAGATCTCCTTAAATCTTGCAGGTGCTGCCCCCAAGAAGTAATCACTGAAAATTCTATGAGCAGTTGGAATTGCTCACACCACCAAGCGAGTTCATTTATGACATGTTCTCGCTTTTACTTTTTATATAATCTAATGTATTTCATTTTATTTTAGCCTGCAAAATGAAATCTAATAATATCCATCCAATCAGTGATCGCTTACTTAATCGTAACGACAAGGAGAATTTACTTGGACAGAAAGGATATGTTTTTTGGTTTTGCGGATTGTCAGGTTCGGGGAAAAGCACATTGGCTGTTCATCTTGAAAAAGACTTACACAACGCAGGTATTCATTCGATAGTCTTAGATGGGGACAACCTAAGAAGTACAATCAACCAAGACTTAGGATTTAGCGAGTCTGACCGAGCAGAAAATCTAAGGAGAGTAAGTGAAATAGCCAAAATACTAGTATCCAACGGACTTGTAGTAATTGTATCTTTTATTTCCCCCAAAGAACAATTCAGGCAGTCCGCTCGAGGTATTATCGGCCAAGACTCCTTCCGGGAAGTGTTTATCAAGGCTAGTTTTGAAACATGCCAAGGTAGGGACGTTAAAGGATTATACGCAAAGGTCAAAGCAGGGAAAATTGACAACTTCACCGGTGCATCTTCTTCATTTGAACCGCCCAGTAATCCTTGGATTACAATTGATACTGAATCAGAATCGCCCAAGAATTCATCTCAAGAACTTTTTTGTAGAATAATTAAAGAAGTTCAAATCTAATTTCATATGCATAACTACAACTTAACTCACCTAGAACAGTTAGAATCGGAAGCAATTTTTATTCTCCGTGAAACCGCAGCTCAATTTGAACGCCCAGGACTCCTTTTCTCCGGAGGCAAGGACTCTATTGTAATGGCTCACCTTGCCACCAAAGCATTCACTCCTGCAAAAGTTCCTTTTCCTTTCGTCCATGTGGATACTGGTCATAATTTCCCCGAGACGATTGCTTTTCGTGATTCATTTATTAAAGCAACTGGCGTTCAGTTAATTGTTGGTCATGTACAGGACTCAATAGACCGGGGAACGGCAATCGAAGAAACCGGACCAAATGCAAGCAGGAACGCTCTTCAGTCGGTAACTCTTCTCGAGACTATTGAAAAAGAATCCCTAGATGCCTGCTTAGGAGGTGGTCGTAGAGATGAAGAGAAAGCACGTGCAAAAGAAAGATTTTTCTCACATCGTGATGCCTTTGGTCAATGGGATCCCAAAAATCAAAGACCCGAACTTTGGAACCTGTTCAATGGTCGAAAAGCCCAGGGAGAAAACTTCCGTATTTTTCCGCTCAGTAATTGGACGGAGATGGATGTTTGGCAATATACAAAAATTGAAAAGATTGAACTGCCCAATCTTTATTTTACCCACGAACGAGAAGTCGTTAATCGTAATGGTAGCCTATTAGCTGTATCTGACTTTGTAACCCCTCGTGATAATGAATCGCCAACTGTTGAAAAGGTACGATTTAGAACTATAGGTGACGCAACTTGTACAGGAGCGGTTTTATCTAGTGCATCAAGCCTTGATGAAGTTATTGCGGAAGTAGCTGCATCAAGAGTGACTGAGCGAGGATCGCGTGCCGACGACAGAAGGTCGGAAGCTGCAATGGAAGATCGAAAAAAACAAGGTTACTTCTAATTCAAATTTTTATATAAAATGACAGACCTAAATAACTATCTTGATATGGATCTTTTGCGCTTCACCACAGCCGGAAGTGTGGATGACGGAAAAAGTACTTTAATTGGGAGACTTTTTCATGACACTAAGGCCATTTTCGAAGATCAACTCGAAGCAATTGAAAGAAGCAGCAAGCAAAGGGGGGACGAGCACATCAACCTAGCTCTTTTGACTGACGGACTTAGAGCGGAAAGAGAGCAGGGGATAACGATCGATGTTGCTTATCGTTATTTTGCCACCCCGAAACGAAAATTTATCATTGCTGATACTCCTGGGCATATTCAATACACCCGAAATATGGTCACCGGAGCATCTACAGCTAACCTTGCCCTCATTTTAGTTGATGCAAGGAATGGAGTAGTTGAACAAACCCGTCGCCATACCTTTATCGCAGATTTATTAGGGATAAAGCATGTTGCCGTATGTATTAATAAAATGGATTTGGTCGACTACCAAGAAGACGCCTACGAAAAAGTACTTCGCCAGTTTACCGACTTTGCCTCACGACTCGAAAATGTTACTGATTTAAGTTTCATTCCAATCAGTGCTCTAAAAGGTGACAACATTGTTGACCGATCAGAAAACATGCAATGGTACAAAGGTTCTCCACTTTTATACCATTTGGAAAATGTCTATGTGGGATCTGACAGTAATCATGTGGATGCACGTTTCCCAGTTCAATGGGTTATTCGTCCACACTCTGACGAACATCATGACTTTCGTGGTTTCTCGGGTAGGGTAGCAGGGGGAGTTTTTAAAACTGGAGATAAAGTAACGGTATTACCGTCTGGCTTTTCTACGAAAATTTCTAAAATCTTAATGGGGGACAAGGAAATTGAGGAAGCATTTCACCCTCAGTCTGTGACTATACAACTCGAAGATGAAATTGATATCAGTCGAGGGGACATGATTGTAAAACCAAACAATCAACCCAAGGTATCGCAGGATCTCGATGCATTCATTTGCTGGTTTTCGGGGAATAGGAAATTGACCAAAGGAGCTAAGTTTATCTTTCGCCATACAACAAAAGAAGCACAAGCTATTATATCTGAAATTCGTTATAAAGTGGATGTTAATTCTCTAAGAAAAATGGAGGATGCGGAAAGTTTTGACATGAATGAAATCGGCCGAGTGTCACTCAGGGTTTCACAACCAGTCTTTCATGACACTTATCGAAGGAATCGAAATACAGGGAGTTTTATATTAGTAGATCCATTTACTAATGAAACACTTGGTGCTGGAATGCTTAGATGATTCTGGGGCAAGGGCATATCGATCAATTGCGTGAACTTGGACTTCGGCTTATAGATCAACACAAAGCACAAATCCTAATTCCCGCACAAGCAAAAGAATCTGGTTATTGGTTTGGCGGTGGAAATATTATTCAAGAAGAAGAGGGTAGAATCTTAGTCTGTGGTAGATATCGAAATGCTGGCGACTCAAGAACTGGGACTGGTGCAGGAGCAAGGGGCTTAGAATTTGCAGTTTTTGCGAGTGACCAAGCAGACCAAGAGTTTAAAAAGATTCTTTCTTATTCTAAATCAGACTTAGCTCATTCCTCTGATATTGTCTCAATCGAAGGTGGCTGTTTATTACAGGACAAAAAGACCAAAGTGACCGAGCTTTTTATTTCCACTGAAAAGAATATCGCTTACCCAAAGCAGATTATTAATTTTCAAAAACCAGGAACAGGAGTTTGGTCAATTGATATGATAGCAGGTTCAGCCAGCGTTGAGTCATTAGACATCTCCACCATAAAAACTGTGGTTTCAACACAAGACGCCAATACGCTACACATAAAAGACCCAGTTGCCACACGCTTTAAAAACGATCAGACCGAACTGATTTATTGCAATCATCCCTTCTCTTGGTCCAGTTCAAATACTGGTATTGCTCTTGCTGTCAATAATGAGTCTTCATTTACTAAGATATCAGATTCTATTCTCCCACGAGGCAACAGTTGGGATGTCGCCTGCTCACGAATAACTGAAAGACTCCCGATTCCACAAATCGGATCATTTATAAATTTACCACCGTTATCCCTCTATTTTTACGATGGAGCAGAATGCCTTCGCCCACTCGATCAAAATCCCAAAGCAGCTAAAAGACCAAGAGGATACTCCTGCGAGGAACTAGGTGGACTCGCTTGGGGGTGGGATAATGAATTTCCAAAAATCGTACCCATCTCAACGGAATTCCCATTATTCATATCTCCACACTCAACGGGATGCAGTCGTTATGCATCTGCGATATTTCTTAAAAACGGCGACCTTTTTGCTACCTGGCAACAAGCACAACCAGACGATTCCCAACCCCTTGTCTCAAATAAAATTGGGAATAAAGAAATAGAGAGAATTCTTTCTTAACGGTGCAAATAAGTTAAACGATAATTTCTCTTTAAAAAAAGATAAAGGGTCTTTGAAACTTTGTTGGTGTTGGCGGGAATCGAAACTGATTTAACTTAGCTAATTAACAACAATTTACGAAACATGTACACAACTGCTACTATTTGCATATTCAGGTAATTATAAGCTTCATCAGTTTTTACGGACTGCGGCAAATAAGTGCAATCTTGAGCAATAAAAGTTGCTAGAAATTGAGAGGAAAAGACCCACTACGGTTTCCCCAGAGTACCGGATTTCGAGTCCATTATTGCCCTGTATATTGATTTTGCGTGATGAAGTTACTGTGCTGAAGATATTTCGGCACAGCAACATTTAACCATTAAATTCGAATTAAGATTCCATCTACCATTCGCTTAAAAAATCCTGCAACAGAGGAATTCTATGTACGCACAAAAAAGCCCAAACTTCTCCGTTAGGGAAATTCGGGCGTATACGGTAGTGGCTTAGTTACTCTTACTTATTTATATAACACAGGGTTGAGTGGTATTGCAGAGGGACTTACTTTGATTTATTGTAGAAAGTGTTTCTACACATAGGGAATCTTGAACAAACGTAACGTATACCTGAAGTTTCGCTATCTTCTTCAACCATTTTAGCACCACAATGATGACACAGGTACACTTTTAATTCTTTATTATAAAAAAGATAACCAATTATGAGAGCGATAACGATGGCGATAATAGCAAGAAAACTAGTGCCCTCTTCACTCTCACTCCTCCAAACAGTAGCTTTTCTTTTCTCATTCATAAGATTTTTTTAATTAAATAAATAAATTCAGTCAATTTTAATAGCTTATTTATACCTTATAATATAAACTATCCTATCAATAAACAAAACTTAGTCTCTAGGTTTTAAAGTGACTTATTTAAATACTGTAAATATGGTTAATAGCTTGAGAATTAATGATGATTTAATTCTTTATTATAACATGAGTAATCAAAAAGGACGCCTCAATCTGATAATTCAAACTGCAGGTTTATCAAGCACGAGAATAGGGTGGCTCAACAGAAGAATTTTAAAAAAAGAAGTCTGGAAAGGTTTCAAACAAACTCTTGGCTAAAGTCTTAAAGGTAATCTAAAAGAGGAAAGAAACCCAGATCAAACGTGCTTTCAGTAACTCCGGACTGAAAAGTCTCCGATGACGAACCGTTGATTGAGATTTCGTACAAAAGGGGGCAAGTGCTGTCAAAATCGGTTCAGTCAAAACAGAGCCTAAGAACCGCTTAAACCCTGCATCATTACAGGGATTAGTGCCCAAAAAGGTCTTTGAAACTTTGGTGGAGGTGGCGGGAATCGAACCCGATACACCATGTGTCGAAACCCCAGTAAGTATCAAGGATTCAGAGTTTCCAGTAGAGGCGTTGATCAAGATATTGACTAAGATTTCTGGGACAGACCGTCAGATGCTGACTCGTATTGTCCAAAGATGGGGGAGTCTCAGTGATGAGTTAAAGAGGGCAGTTTTGAGAGTGGTGGGGTAGGGAGTGTCAGCAATTACTGCCCCATGTTGTACAGAGCCTGCACTTCAGTAGCGGATAAGGCAAAGTTGTAGATCATGGCGCGTTGTTCTTATAAGGATGATCAGCAGGGAGATTATTGCTCAAACCCCACTTGTGGGCTAGGTAGCCTTCAATTTTTTGGCG
>MEHZ011360870.1_pt1 | contig 11199 bp, 7 predicted proteins | sample 897221 | NCBI WGS metagenome assembly MEHZ01 (sample SAMN05514161, study PRJNA337945) | marine metagenome | isolation source: marine surface water | place: Arctic Ocean | collected 2007-12-13 | reverse complement strand
AGTAGTCGTAGTAGTAGTAGTAGTAGTAGTAGGAGTAGTAGTAGCAGTACTACTTGTAACTGCTTGTTTAGTAATTGCTGTAAGTAAAGCTTTGACTGCAAAAGCATCTAGTGCTACACTTACAGGTTGCTCAGCAAAAGAATCCGCAGCTTGTTCAAGACTTCCATACTTCTCAGCATAGTAATCATTAATAGCATTAGCGTACATCTTGTTAGTTGCCCAGTCTTCAGGAAGATACTGTTCAAAAGAATCAGGTAATGCTTTCTGTGCGTAACCAGCTAGCACTTTAAGTACAGCTTCTCCAGTATCTATAGGACTAGCTACTGCTTGAGCTATATAACCTAGCTCTGTTAAAGTATCTGTACCTATGTTACTACCTGCTGTAAATAATGTGCTAAAGAAACCAGCACCTTCATCTCTTAGGTTTGGGTCAAATGTATCAGTCTTCATAGTTTTACCATCTATTCTACTTGGACCTCCACTAGCTATAGCTTCATCTTGTGCTTGTTTGCTTGGATAACCTCCAAACTTTACTCCTGCTGCCATGTCTTACTCCTGTTTTAAATTAATCTTCCGGGTCGCCATATTGAGGGAATCCGAAGAACCCTGTCATTACTCTCTCTAATCTTTCATCCCACTCTAAGTCTTCATCTAGTACAGACTTACCTACAATAGGTATTGTCTTACCTAGTAGCCATTTAGCATAATGATTAGTTCCATCTTCATCTACTAACCTAGGACCTAATGGTATACCTTTCTTAATTGAGAACCATTGTTTATTAAATAATAATTCTAAAGCTGTCTTAGGTACAACACTTGTCTTGTTCATAAAAGTATGTGTAGGATGTTGTATCCAATGAATAGGCTCAGCAATCTGTTTAGATATTACCATGCTTTCACCACCACCTAAGTCTAACTTACCACTATTCTCTCCACTCCAAAAGTCCCATAGTTTTTCCATAGTAGGGTCTTCGTCACTAATTAGTTCTGTTATTGTCCACCACATAGCTGATGTATACATACCTGCTCTAGCTGCGTAAGCTGCGTACATGTTCCATGCTTTAACCATGTCTCTAGCTTCTTCCATACCTTCCCAGTCACCCTTTTGAAATCTCTTAAGTAGTGCTGGTGCTACTTCAGGTAGTCCAGTAAATGTTTTAGCTACAATTCTTATGTTAGAAATAGTCCAGTCAGGTGCAAAAAGTCCTAAGTTTAACCATCTTCTTTTATTCACAGGTATTAACTGAGCTAGTTTATTAGCAGCAGCTCCTCTTAACCTAGTAGGATTCTTAGCTGCGTACTTATATAAGTTAGTAGCAAAGTTATTCCAATCAAGAGAACCAAACGCATCGTTAGCAAACTCAGCTGCTTTACGACCTGCAAAATCAGCACCTACACCAGCATCTAACATCTTTTCTTTTTGCTTAAGATATACAGCTAGTTTAAATCTATCGTGTAGATATTCCCATGTGACATTATCTATTTTATTAAAACCAGCTTCCATTATTTTACCTGCTGGACCTAACCTATCCATAACAGCTTCCATCTGTGGTTTACCGGGGTTTACTAATTCTTGTTTTTTAATATTAACAATCTGTAAACCATCTCTAATAGCTTCTTTAGCTAATTCTACAAACTTAGTCTCACCTAATTGCATTTGAGTCCAGTCTACATTTCTTGTTATTTTATTACTACCTACTTTAAAAGCTCCTTTCATAGCTCCTGTTAAACCTAAAGAGTATACACCAGACATAAACAAAGCTTGAGCATGAAACAAAGAACCAAATACAAACACACGCTTAAGAGCATTATTAAGTTTTAATACTTTCTCTGCCATATCACCTATGTTTCCTCTGTGTCTTATAGCAAAGAAATCATTTAGTACATGATGAATATTATTATGAGCAATATAACCTTTTAAAGCTGGATGGTCAAAGGCTCTGTAATGTGTCATCTCTTGGTCACTTAGTTTACCAGCGCCTTTAAGCAATTCAAAGTCTGCTTCTTTTAATAAAGCTGGTAACTTAAGACCAGTTTTAGGGTTAGCAGGAAATCCTAAGTCTAGTTTTTCCATACTGTTTAAAGCATTTTTACCTATAATAGCTCTAGACATACCTTGTACATATACATTAATAGCTTCTTTAGGACTAAGTAATGTAAGACCAGTAGTTAATCTACCATCATCTATCATCTTTTGTATATCGTCTAGAGTACCTTTAATAGTTCTCTGGTCAGCACTGCCATCATTTAATTTACCAAGGATAACAGTTAAATCATCATCAGTTAATCTATCTGTATTACGAAAAAGATGAGGGAAGTAGTTATTTAAAAAAGCTCCTCTTGAGTCTTTATCCATACCTCTCATACTAAGTCTTACAACATCTTTTTTATCTTTAATAAGTCCAGACTCAACTGCTTGTTCACCTATCTTATCTAAAAGCTTTTGAATATCTTTCTTTGTTTTTAACATAGCTGGCGTTAAGTTTAAACTTGCTGACTTAACACCTTCAATACTGTTAATGATACTTCTTACTTGTTCATCTGTATAGTCATCTAGCTTAGTTATTATTACTTGTGCTTCTGTCTCCCATACTTTAGCTATCTCAGCATCTAGTTCTAAACCTTCAGCTATCTGTGCTTTTATTCTAGCAGTAATAGGGTTTAAATCTTTAGCTCCTCTTAGTATTCTATATCCTTTAGGTCCAAGTGATACACCTAACCCGGCAGCTATTGCAGCTTGAAAAGGTTCTCCTTCTTCTTTATCTGTAATAGCATAAGCACCTGCTGCTGCACCTGCTGTTAGTCCTAGTTTCTTTTTAGGATTTGTTTCTAACCAAGTCATGCTTCTATCAACAACACTTGGTTTTGTGTTTATATCTATATCATTAGGAGCTATTCTAGTAGCATTAAGTTCCTCTAATACATTTTCTACATTTCTAGTACTAGCATTTAATGACTCTCCTTCAATATCATTCCAAGCTTTTTCTAATTCAAGTAACGCCATTTCATTAGCTTGATTTTCTTTTATTTTTATAGCCTCATCAGCAGTTTTAGCATCTGGTTCCGGCATTAATCTCTGTTTAACTTTAGCTAATTCAGCTGCCATTAAATAACTTCTAAAACTATTCTCATCTCTAAGAAATAAATGTTGCCTAGGAGTTATACCTGCAAAAGACTCACCTAAAACAGCATCATAGTTTTTATAAAAATCATTAAACTTACCACTTATCTTGTTTTCTTGCCATACTATATGACTAACATTATTAGATACTATTGACTGTACAGGTACGTCATCTTTAATATTAGGCAAACCTAAATCTTTAGCTTGTTTTAAAGTAACTACTTTATATTGAACACCATCTTCTAGTTCAGGAAATAACCTAGTATTATGTTCCTTGTATATCTTCTGTGCTGCTACTTTAGCTTTGTTTATTTCTTCAGCTGGATATAAAGCATCTATAGTTTCTTCTGCAAACTCTACATCTGGTTTCTTGTTTGCTTCTTGAATCATTTCTTTAGATTCTCTTCTTAAACTTCCTTGCTTCCCTGTATCTACTGCTTTTTTAAATCCTTGTTTAGCTTTTAAATCTTTACCAGTTCTAGCGATTATACCTAATCCAGCTAGCACACCAAAGCCAGCACCAAATGCTGCACCTGCTTTAACATGGTTAGTTTTAACACTACCTTGGTTTAATTTACTATAAGCTGCTTCATAACCTGCTCCTACTGCTGAACCACCAGCAACACCTGTGCCTATTTTAGCTAATCCTCTAAGAGCAGCAGGCTGTATATTATTTAATTTGTTAAGTGTTCTAGTTACAAGACTAGTACCTTTAGCTGCTCCTGAAGCACCTCCTGTAAAAGGAGTAGCAAGTACAGCAAGTGCGGTTAAAGGTAAATCTTTAATAATCTCAGCTGAGAAAACACCTCCTACATAAGCAGGATTTTGTTTAAATAGCTCAACTAAAGCATCTAAAGCACCTTCATCTTCAACATTAACACCCCATCTTTTATTAAAACTTTGACCTTTCTTATCTATAGGAGCATCTAAATCACCACCTTGAGTATTATAGACATGCGTTAAATCTCTATTAATAAGATTAGTCCTTGTCTCCATTTCTTTTAAATCCTTTTGTTCTATGGAGTTTAACTTCCTATGTTTACTTATATCTTTATATTCTGATATTGCTTTATCTAATTCATTCTTACCAAATTGTATACCGTTTCTTTGTATGTACCATTTCTTTTGCTTATCGTCACTAGCACCTTTACTTAACATTAAACCAGAAAGACCAGATGTAAACCAAGAGCCTACGCTATTATGTCCACTAAGAAAACCACCTACATAACCTGTATTATCTTTAGGTAGGTAGCGAGCCATCTCAGCTTGAAACTGCTCCTCTTTTTCTGCTACTGTTTGAAATGCCATATTAGTTTTCTAAATCGTAAGGTATGCTTGCAAATAAATCTTGATTGTTATCTAAACTTGAATCATAAGTAGTGCTACCTTCAATTGCAACTCTATTCTTTTTATAATACTTTACAGGGTCTTTTCTAAATTTCATTAACTCTTCAGGAGACTGCGTTAGAAACCATTGAGCAGCAGATGAGTCACCTACTTGTCCACCTATCCAATCACCTACAGCATCTTCAGCATTTTCATAAGTTTTATCAGTTTGATTCATAAACATTTCTGGCATTAAATCAACTAAGCTATTTCTAACCTGTCCTAATACTTGTCTAATTTCAGACTTAGCTTTGTTTCTTTTGTATACTCTTGTAAAGTCACTATCTTCAGTTTTTATTTCTTCTGCTGCGTACTTAGGTACATCAGTTGTAGAAACAGCAGGGTCAGTTAACTCAGGAAGTGTTTCTGCTGTTGTAGAAGTAGTATCTATTGAATCAGAACCTTCAAAAGTTAAACCTGCTTTTTCATAAACACCTTGAGTTACATAAGCATCTTGTCTTTGTGCTACATAATTATTTAAAGATGTAATAAAAGTACTAGCTCCAGTATCTATCTCATCGTTTATAAGAGAGGCTGCTTCAGCAGATGTAGTAACCTTACTAGCATCTACATTAGGTAAATTCTTAGCTAACCACATAGCTATAGCTGCTCTTTCCCCATTTACGCTAGCATCGTTTTGGAATTTTAATTGTAAAGAACCAGTATACAAAGCTTTAGCTCTATCTATTAAAGCACTTTCTGTAGCTAATTCTGTGTTAACAATGTTAGCTTCTGTTTGAGCTTCAGCTAGAATCTGTTTACTAATCTCATCTGCTTTCTCAGGACTTACTGCTCTTATTCTTCTAATAGCTTCATTCCTACCTTCTTTAGTTTCAAAGTCAGAAGTTTCATATATCTCTTGTAACAAGTCTTCTTCATCTTTAAAGCCTGCTAATTTGCCTAAGCCTGTAGCCATCATACCGCTACCTTGATATGCTAATTGCATAGGCGCACTTGTATAACCTTCAGAAGTAGCTACTGATACATCATTAGGGTCAAATTTAAACTCATCGAACATTCCCATCTTCTATCTCCTTTTAATTATTACAGTCCGAAACCATATTTAGTACCTGAGTTATAGTTAATTACAGACGGAACTCCCATTGCTTTAGTTTTGGCATCAACTTTTGCTGCTTGACTTAAGTAACTTCCTGAACCACTGCCTGTATAAGGTTGTTTAAAGTTACTAACTGCATTTGCAAAACCACCATACCTACCTGCTGTAGAATTAGCATTAGTTAAAGAAGCTCCAGATAAAAACCTAGAACCCATGATAGCTGCATTACTTAACATACCACCTGTCTTTACTCCTAGCTGAGCATAAGCTAAAGGCATCTTACCTAATTCCGCAGCATTACTTACATCTCCTTGTATCCTACCTCTGTAAGTATCTATTAATCCTTGTACTCTATCTTCAGCTGACATCCTAGCTTGAAGGTTTGTAGTCCCTTGTGAATCTGCTAATCCCATTGCTTGACCCATACCACCAGTAGAACCTAACATTCCTCTAGCTGCTAGCTGGGCATCTAACGCTTCTCTAGCTGCTTCTTGTTCAGGTCCACGTAGTTCCATTCCTCTATCATAATACTTCTGAGCATTAGCATCAGCATTACCTGCGTATTCGTTAAGGTATCCTCTATTTCTATCCGCTGCGCCAAGAAATCCTTCTTGTTGTCTAGCAAAATCTTCAGATAAACCTAAGCCTATCATCTTACCATCTCGGTCAAACTTAGCTCCTCCTAAAGAACCAGTGACATCCCAAGGCATAGAGTTATCTAACGCATATTTAGCTGCATCTTCTTGTCCTGCTTGATTTTGAGCTGCTGATTTCTTAGCACCTCTAGCTGCTATAGCACCTGCTATGGCTTGTGTAATTAATGTAAACGCTGACATTCTATCTCCTAATTAATTAAATATCTGTGTGCCTAAGTCTCACCATGATTCCAGTTATTGGAGCATTAAAAGAAGCTGTTACATTGCTTGCTGTTTTATTACACCAAATACCACATACTGCTCTTGAATACCACCATCTTTGTCTTTCAAATACAAGTGTTACATTTGTTCCTGATAACCATGCGTTAGGCATAGTGTTAGCATCATAGCTATCACCACCACCTTGTCCTGCAAAAATAAGTATATCACCAGGAATTAAAGTTGCAGCTGAAGTAACTGAAGTTACATCCCATTTTCCCGGTAGTACCATACTATGTACAAAGTCAGAAGTATTGCCTGTGCTACCTTCAAATGTAGCTCCTATACTACTAATACTTTCAAGTGCTACAGATGTATGTCCTACTGCAACTGAGCCTGCTGTACTATTTACACTATCTGTTTCTGTAATTGCAGAACCATTTACTTTTAAAGCACTAATATCCGCAGGATTATCTGAACCGTACTGTATAAATACTGCTGTTTGATTAGGTGATACATCTAAAGGCGGTGATTCACTTATGTTATATCCACTAAAAGTTTCAGTATGTGATGCTACATTTCTAAAGTCAGTAGTGTTTGAATATTCACTTCTTCCTCCCGGTGCTGCGGTTACACTACCAGCATCTCCTTTAATCCAAGTGTTAAAACTTGTGTATAAACCTTCTGCTACTGCTTGTGCTGTTGGTGCTTTTTGCCATACTACAGTACCATTAAGATTAATTTCTGTTACATCAGTACTACCATTGAAACTTACTTCCGTAATATCAGTAGCACTTCCGTTAAAATTAATATTCATTAGGTAGTTACAATATAAAGTGTACCACTTGAAACATGTATTTTAGGATGTCCGTAAACAGTTTCACTTGACCTGAGTGCAGCATGTGTTACTACATCTGCATCAATTGCTGCATGTACAAAAGCTGTACTAGCTGCTTGTGTTGTACTTGTGGCTGTAGAGGCAGTAGGTATAGTAGGTACTCCAGTTACAGTAAGTGTTCCACCTACAGTAGTGTTTCCTGTTACACCTAATGTTCCTGCTACTGTACCATTATCTAGTGCAAAACTTTCACCAGCAGCACCATTAAGGTTTGCTTTAGAATTAATCGCTGTTCTTACTGCTGTAAACTCTGTATTAAAGTCCCCGCCTGATACTACTTTGTTTGCATCTGAGTCTGATAAAGCATCTTTACCTGCCCAGTTAACTGCAATTGTATAATTACTCATCGTGTTTTTCCTTGTAAAGATAAAATTGACATCTCTTGAATAGAAGTATCAAACCCATTACTAACAATACTTAAATTTAATTTTAGATGTTTTGCACTTCCTGTTAAAGATGTTCTATATTCTTGTAATCCAAATACAGGTGTGTACTTAGTAGATTGAGAATGCGTACCTGCAACATGAACATGACTTACCGCAGCGCCATTGCCAGAACCAGCACCAGTTGCTTTAAAAACAATACCTACTGTGTTAGCAGAAGCACCTATTGCTGTAAAATCTGTACTACCAACTACTGAAATAGCATAATAAGTGTTAGTTACAAAAGAACCTGCATTTGTAGTAGTTACTGTTGTAGTTCCATATAAAGAACTAGAAGCACCCCATAAAGCTACCACACCAGAAGTTGTTGGGTTTAAAGGTATTTGAGTACTAGATAATTCAGTATGACTATAATCTCTAAACCACTTAAGACCTAATGTAGCACCTGAACCGCCTTGTAAAACAAACTCTAGTTTTTTTAATATAGCAGCAGTCATCCCATCTCCCATAGTTATCTGTGTAGTAGAAATATCAGAAGTAATAGGAGCATTAGTTGTAACAAGTGCGCTACTAACGTATGATAAATCCGCATCAAAGAATCCTTCATAAATTGCTATGCCTCCATCTTTCTGTCCTACTAATAAACCACTATATAACTTTGTATCAATCATGCTAGCTGGATTTCTATCGTTAAGAAAACTCCAAGTAGTTACCCTAGGAGTTCCATTTGTAGTCTGTTGTTTAAAATCAAAAACATAAGTTACTCCACTATCTATAAAACTTAAAATATAAATACCTTCATTAACTATATAAACTGACTTTAAAGATGGACTAATATCTATGTTTCTAATTAACGTATCTTTAATGTTTATAGACAAATCAGTTAAAGGGAGCTTGTCTTTTTCTGTAGTACGAGAAAGAGAACGTAATCCTGTAGCTGATACAAAGACTAAATCATCTCCAATCTCTTGTACTGAATCTCTATGAATACATCCTATTCCACTTATTACTTCATTTAAAGACATATTTGAAGGGTCTGAAGGATTATCATAAACTGCTATATTTCTTTTACCAAAAACAACTAGCTGTCCATAGAAAGGAGCTATGTGCATTATCTCATCATTTCCCCATACTGTTTTTAAATCTATTAAACCAGTACCAACACTACGAAAATCATCACCATCAAGTAAAGCAGAATAATAAAGAACATCTTTTGCTTCTGTTATACCACCTACCCACATCCTACCATAAAATCCCATAGCACAACTAGGGTCGAAAGTGGTAATACCATAAGGTATTGTAGCTGTTTCAACTGGAGAGTTATCATTATGATAAACTGCAACAGTTCCTAAAGCTCCTCTTATACATCCTGTAAATGTTGTAGATGTTATTCCTGTGTATTGAATTATCTCATTATCAATAATTATATGTCCAGTTGTAGGAAATCCGGTTGTACTATCTACTGTTATAGTAGTAAGGGTAGAATTAGTTTTTATTTCTATTAATGTACCTGTTGTTCCTGTAAGTACTTCAACTACCTGTCCAGTACCTATACCTAAAATAGAATTAGCAGTAAATATTTCACCTACTGCCGGACTAGAATCAGCTCCATTAAGATTAAAGTTAGTATCACCTAATGTAATAATCTTATATGAATCACCGGGAACCATTTCAGGTGCTGTGCCTGTAGTACTAAAAGCAGCACTCCCAGCCATAGTAGAAGTAAATATATCTCCAACTGCCGGTTCAGCATTAGCACCAATTAAATAAAAGTTTGAATTACCTAACGCTGTAATCTTGTATGTTTTAGCTGCTACAATATTAGGTGCAGTTATCTGACTAGCATCAGGTAAATTAACAGCAGTGTCTTCATTAAAGTGATTAGACCATTTAAGATTATTACCTAAAGAACCATCGTATCTCTGAGGAACAATTCCAGCGTGGAAACAATGTAATCTTTTATTAAAGTTTATAAACTGCCAATCGCCTGTTGAGTTTGCTACTGTTCTTTTAACATCAGCACCACTACTAGGAAAAGCTGTTTGAGGGGTTGTAAAGTCTACTGTGTATATAGATGTACCATGACTAGCAAATACTTTATTAGTTCCTTGGTCATTATGTTCTATCATAGAACCAATAGCTACGCCACTAGGAACAACTTTTTGTTTTAATCCTTTTCTAGATGACAGTCTTCCAGATTCTCTTATCATTACGTTGTCAGCAGAAGTTAACCAAGCAGGCGGGAGAGTTGCTGGATTGTACTGTGTACTTAACCCATTAATCCCTAAGTTTTCTAAAGGTTGGTGAACTAGTTGCTTAGCCATTAATATTTATTTCCTATGTACCAATCAGATTCAAATTGAGCATTACCATTATCTACCATAACAGCTTGAGAAATAGAACTTGCTGCTTCTTGTGCTGCTAAAGAAGACTGTGTTCCTCCATCTTCTCCTCTCTCTGCAATTGCTCTTGCAAAAGCACCTAGTATTACTGGCTTGCTTGGTATTTTTAATATACTACTAGCAGTTGTAAGACTATCTTGATACTTAACTATATCAAAAGCAATAGCTTGTACAGTTGAAGGTACAGGAGATAAGTCTACTTTTAAATTGTTAGAACTATCTGTTCCATTAAAACCATAATAATGAGGTTCACCAGTAGCATCAGTAGGGTATCTTTCTCTATTAAGATAAGATTTACTTACTTGTACTAATTGATTACCTGTAGCTTGATTTATAACATCTAATACTTTAAATTCCTGACCAGAGCTTAAGTTGTAATTCTTAGTTCCTACTACTGTATTAAACGTAACTGTTTCTCTTAAAGCCATCCAATCATTATAAGACTCTATACTTCTTTTAGAGTCATTAACTAAAGCACCTATAACTTTATGGTAATCAGAAACTACTGTACTGTTATTTAAAGCACCACTCCAATCAGAAGTAATTGTTGATTCTCTTAGTCTTATTAATACTTCATTAATTAATTCTCTGTATGTCATTACTTCCCCTTAGCTAGTTGCGCACCAAAGTAAAACTCTATAATCATTGTCGCCCATCCAAATATCTCATCCATCTTGAGTACTGAACCTGCTTGAATTGTTACATAATCTATTACATCTGGTGTTATTTGAAAGCCTAAGAAACTAAAGCCTTCTATAATTGTAGGTATTACTGTAGGTACATTAAACCACACTGGAGCTACTTGAGTAAAGATTATTAAAGCTAGTATAACTAAGATAATAATTCTTCTATTCATAGCAGCCATTGGACTTTCTTTATCTGCTCTATCTCTAGCTTGATTAATAGAATCATTACGTACTTGTAAGTTCTGTATCATTAGCTTTTGATTTTCCGCTGCTGCTTGACTCTTTAATGCTAATAGCTTACCTATAAATCCTAACATTATAGGTGCTATATTTGTTATAAATGCTATCATAATGTTAATCCTAACAAGAGTAGATAGCATTCCATTGGTGCTAAATTTGTAATATATCCCAT
>MEHZ011521669.1_pt1 | contig 11223 bp, 16 predicted proteins | sample 897221 | NCBI WGS metagenome assembly MEHZ01 (sample SAMN05514161, study PRJNA337945) | marine metagenome | isolation source: marine surface water | place: Arctic Ocean | collected 2007-12-13 | reverse complement strand
AATATTGTTATATGCAGTTGAATTGCAATTCGCCACTAAAGCATTAGATACGCACTTACAAGATTTAGAGGACTTATAATGGACGAAAGTAAACTAGTATTTTTTACAGGTGCACCTGGTAGTAAATGGAGTGCAGTTGCACACATAATGGCACAAAGTAAAAAGTATCTATTCGATACCGGAGACTATGCTGAAGATAGACAGTACGCACACTACAACGATCCCGATATTATTCCACATCGCGGTAGTTACTTTGGTCCAGGTTTTCCATTCGGTGATAGTTTCGATGCATTGGATCGCTTATCTAAGAAAGAGATATTCGAAGAGATTGAAAGAGCATGGATCACTACTAACAACGGATACAAAATTATCAAGTGTCATCAATTTAGTATCGACTTACCTAAAATCTATAAGATGTTCCCAAACAGTAAGTTTGTTATTGTTTATAGATCAGATGAAAAGTGTGAAGAAGGTTGGTTTGGTGCAGGTGGGTTTGACATTCCGTATCCTAGATATAAAGAAGGATACACTAACAAAGAAACAATGATTAAAGCAATGGCCCATGAGAATAGACACAATCTAATGTTTATTCATGAAAACAAATTAACTATGAATGTATGTAATGAAGGCTATTGGAAGAATGTTTTTAATGTCGACACAGACGATAGTATAATTAAAAAGTATATTAGAATGGTCGAAGGTGTTCCGTTAACATTAGATTCTAAAAAGTTAGAACTTAAAAACGAAGATGGTTATTCTATGATGGTTAGGAATCAAAAACTAGATACGTTTATAGCAACCATGGGTTTCGAATAAACTTAATAACTTTATCAAAGTTATCATCATTAAAAGTTAAATCAAACTTATCACAGACCTTTTGGAAGTTTTCTTCAACGAAAAACTTATCCGGGTCTGTTATTATGACATCCTCTTCTGTAACATTACGACTGTAGTTGTCTACTACACGTTCTAAATGTTCAAGCATATTCATATAATTTCCCTCATATAAATCAAAGAATGTTTTATCTGGATTCTCTGGATCAACATAATACTTGGCACTTGTTTGACAGAACCTTGCAAGTAGTCTAGACATATCTTTAGGTATAACTACAATGTGTTTAGCAGGACCAAAAAACTCTTTAGTTTTATCCAAAGGTCCATGTAATGCATACATTAAATTAGAGGGAGACACACGTTGTTTCCAGTCGTTTATGGGCTCATATTTGCCCGTACGCTGTGTTTGTCTGTTCGCCATATCAAGTACAGGGGGAACAGTATATTCGTCTAAACCATGCCCTTTAGAGCCATTAAAGCGTCTATTCCAATGATATATAGTAAAATTGTTATCAGTACCATGGAGGTGATTTTCCCTATAAGGCTTCCATGGTTCTGTGCCATTAGCACTATGATTATACCATTGAACATTATCGCAACTAGCCAATAGTCTGCCAATTTGATGTCCTTTTGCTCCCATTGGAGCACTTATTACAATTAGGTTATTTTCTGCCATTATAAAATAATACGCTCTTATGTTCTTCGACTAAGTCACCTGTTTTAAACCAATCATCATACACACAGATATTGCCTTTAACAGATAACTCGTTCCATTCACTTATTTGGTAATCACAATAGAATCTATCACCTAGTATAGGCATTGATCCCTCAAAAAATAAGTAACTTGGATCCACTTTGCTTTCATATTCTTCTATCTTACCTAAACTTCCAAATACTGTATTGATTGCACAAGGACCTACTTCTGTCATTCCCCAGTTACACATAAACGTTGCACCTCTGTTAACAAACGCCTTAATAAGATACCATGGAACAATATCACTGCCACAAGTTATCCAAACATTAGATAAGTCCATGTCCTTAAAGCCCTTTGTTTTCATAATTGCTTCGCCATGTGCAGGTATGATGTGTGTATGCGTGTACTTGTGTACTTCCTTAACCCAACGATATGGATTAAAGTCATCAAATACAACTTCGGCTCCTAAACGAATTGCTGGTAAACTTTGTGCAAGTAGTCCGCCGGCGTGTGTAGTCTTACACACTGTATAAACTTTAGACTTGCTTGTAAGTTGCTGACTGTCTATAGCGGCTTCGTCACTTGCTTTTAGTTTAGCAACTGTTTGTTCTATAGGTTTAGGTTTGCCTGTTGTTCCGCTAGAACATATAGTTGTACCTTCGTTGATAATCTTCTGTAACTTGTTGATTTCCATTTGTCACTCTTTTTATGCTTTTTGTAAGTTTACTGCCGATGATCCTCGTTGACCTTCTTCAACTTCAAACGATAATGCATCGCCTTCATTTAGTCCGTCCATTCCTGAACTTCTTACTGCTGAAGAATGTACAAATACATCTTTTTCTTTGTCGTCTCTTTCAATAAATCCGTAGCCTTTAACGCCATCGAACCATTTTACTTTTCCTGTTATTGTTGTCATTTATTCCTTTGTTGTTTGTTTGTTGTTTTCTTTGTTGATCTTTGTTCTTAAACTATCCCATGCTTTATGCGTAGGGACAAAGTCGTATAACTTCTCGTCATATTTTAATCTTAATTCTAATAACTTAAAGTCGAATAAGGGTGGACAGATTGCGTGTAGGATACTTGCTATACATAATACAAACAAACTCCATGCTTCGATTAAACTCACTCTGGCGTGTTTAAAATACAACACTATTCCGTTTGTGCCTTTATTGCCACCATGTTTTTCTGCTTCTCTTAGATGATTCCAATTAAACCACATTAGCTCGTACCTCCATGTACTTCTCTTTGTTTAGTTTCCACACACTTTGTCTTGTAAAGTATAACTCCATATCATTATGATGTTCTACCATACCCAACACTTTTAAACGTTGGAACAATCTGTGTGTCTTATTCATTTTCCCACTAGCATCATTGTTCATGTTAGTAGTAATATAGATGTCTTTGTCTTCACCTATAAATTCTATTTGTTTAGGTAATATGTATCTCCAAGTTAAAGCATTCATATGATACTTGCTTAACCCTAGTCCATAGTTACCAGGAATCTGTACGCCTCTAAACATAACTCTCCAGGCGTTTTCGTTTACTTCAGGTAACGGGTGGCATCCTGCCAAACTTAATATGTCTCCATACCCTGCTTCTAATCCACCATAAGAAACACAATGCCATATACCGCCTTGTTGGCGTAGCCATTCGTATTTCATTGCTGAGAATGTATTATTCATATACCCAAGTCCTTCACACTTCTTACAGAAGTTACTTAGGCTTAAATCCATCTCTGGTGTTAATTCTTTAACTTGAAACATTAATAAACTTTCCTTGTTCGTATCTCACACGAACTTCATCAAATGTTTCTTGTGTTATTTTAATTCTAAACATGACTCTGTGTTGTTTTATTTCATCTACACTGTGTATGCGTTTACCATTAGTGAGTGTTGGGTGTTGCTTTGAATAGTGTATTGTCGCAAGTTTTGTCTTGGTACTATCTCTATCTTCGTCTCTACCGTCCCAAAAATGTATGGGTGCGTTATCTTCTAATGGATATATAGGGAACATCAAATTATATTGCATATCTCTATCTGTGTGCTTTTGAAAAACAAAGCCAGGTTCATACGTCATAAAGGCAACATCAATACCGCTTAACTCTTGTACAAAGTTAAATCGTTTCAACAACTTCTTAACAACAGGATAGTCTATAACTTCTAGTCCATCTTTGTCAGGAGCATATACGGCTCCAAGTCCGCCTTCTCCCCTAGGTTGATAAGGTTTGTTGGGATTGTATTTTTGTTTGTAGTCATTCCAAGGTAATGAATATTCTTTCAATGATTCATACAACTCTGTTAATTCTGCTATTGGTGAGACAACTTCAGAAATAACAAAGTGAAACTCGGACTGGCTTATATCTTTATAGTGCTTGATCATAAGTTATAGTCTTTCTATCTTACTTTGTATTACTCCGATTAGATTGTAGAGACCATTGCGTCTCTGTGGTGTAACTAATTGTGTGAAGCCTAACGGCTCTAAGTCCTCAATTTTCATATCGAGTGCTTCTTGTTTGTTGCTACCTGTAAAGATATCACAAACTATTGTTGTTATTCCTTTAGGGATTAAAGCATCACTGTCGTAATAAATGTTTATACCATTTTCTTTCAGTCCTACTTCAACCCAAATTTTACTAATGCATCCTGGGACTAATCTGTCATCAGTTCGCAATTCACTAGGGAGAGTTGTTGCTCGTCGAGCAAGGTCAACAAGATAAGATAATCTTTCTTGTCCTTCTAACATTGATAAGTCGTCTGCCCAAGTCTTAATTTTTGACTGGATCATTTAACACCTGTGTCTCACCTTGTTCGAAAAAGTCTTCCTCACGCCAATCATCATAAAATTCTGCATTGGTATAATAAGGATTATTGAAAGCGGGATCATCTACACCGACTACACTTTTAACTTCTTGTATGTAATGTTTAAGCATATTCTCAACACCCATTTTAAGTGTCATCATACTACTTGCACAGCCTGAACAACTTCCGCTCATTAGCATTGTTGCTTGTCCAGTTCCCATATCAAAGTCTTCGAGTGTAACAGTTCCGCCATGTTGTGCTACATTAGGTTGTACATATTCTTCTACAACTTTATTAATCTCAACTATTATTTCTTCTTTTGTTTTTTCCGTCATGTTTTTTACTCTGTTGATTGATCGGGTGTTTATTTGATGGACTTGTTCCGTAAGTTTTAGTTAACTTACTAAACGATTCGTCGTCCATTCCCGCGAATATTCCTTTCGGATCTCTTTGTTTTCGTTTGTTGTCGTCGTTGTTACTCATTCTTTCCTTTTTGGAATCTTACTGTCTGCACTAGATACACACGAGTTTGAAATACAAGGCATCGGTTTATTAAATAACTTAAACCCTGTTTCGATATTTCCTAGTGGACTGTCACTGCAACTATAACTTCTCTTAATCGAGCCGTCTGGTTCTCTTATTATAATTCCTTGGAACCCTGCATTGCATTGCCAACCAGTAAATTTATTAAAATTAAACGCATTAAAACGTTCTGCTTGATCCATGTACCATTTCTTGCCTTTATTATCTTCAAACTCTACTTGAAAATGCTGAGGTACTGTTCCATTGTCCAATTTCATTTCTGGTAAAGGCTTCCAATTGGGCTTTGGTCTACTAACGTATTTATTTTTAATCTCAGTATATGCACGTTGTGGCATATCATTATACAGTTTTTGCTTCATTTCATCTGTATAACCATCAACGACTCTACTTGCAGTTGGATCACTCATAGGCTTTAAAGTTACGTTAATGTTCTGATTATGAAAGAACAATGCATTCTCATAATACTCGTCAAATACTTCTGGAACCATAACCATATTAATAGTTACTTGTACATCATGTTCTTGACATAGTATAAGTTTGTTTGCAAGGTCCTGCATTTTCTCAGGTGTGTCGACGTGTTCAACGTGTAGACTACAAGTAATACTAGCACGGTGAAACTTACTTGCGTAATCGACATACGTTTCAAACCACTTCATGTTACGACTACAATTACTAGTCATATGTACACTTGTGTAGTTTGTATTGTGAGCATCGTCACTTAAATGTTTTAAAATATCTAAGTAACCAGGATGAAAAGTTGGCTCGCCTCCACTTAAACTAAAATGAAAACTGTTAAAGCCATTGTCTCTTGCCTGTCTCTTAATTTCGTCAATAGTTGATAGACATAGTTCCGTAGGTCTATGGTCTTTTCTATCACTACGAGCATAGGGCCAACAATAAGAACATTTGTAGTTACAAAATCTTCCTAGGAGCCAACTAACTGTAAAAATATCTCTATGAAGTAAAGTACGTTGCCCAACACTAACTAAATCGTCAAAGGGTATAGCACTAAAGTCGTATTCACTTGTTTTTAAATCAGTCATCTAATCTACTTTTTATTAAGTTTTTAATCATTACCCTATCGTTTGCTGTAGAGAAGCCGCCTTCCTTACTTGTTTGTAAGAACGTTTTGCCACACATTTCTTTACAACTATCCATTGGAGCATCTGTAAAACTTTGTTCTATCATATAACTTGCCTCACTACGATTAATTTCATCCATTGTGCCGTTTGATATATGCAGTTGTTCTATTTTATCTCCAAGTAAATTTTTTAAGTCAAACCACGGAGCCTCGCCGCCGAAGTGACAACAAGGTCCAACATATCCATCTACTCTTAAGATAGGTGGCTGGTCATCTCTGTATTTACATTTAGGGTAAATAGGCATCTATCTCTCCTTTAATGTCGTTCCACTGTTTACTCTTTAATCTCATATGTTCTGGTGTTCTGCCATCTCCAACAAATATACGCAACGTGTTTGCCTTTAATTCTTGTGCAAGTTTACAAACATCTAGTGTTTGGTGATAGTTGTGTTCGAATATAAGATGTCTTACATCTACTTCAGCATCACTATCTATTTCATTTATACTCGTCTTTAAAGCCTTAAAGCCATCTATAACTGTATTCCACTTTGAGTTAATTCTATAAATCTTATTTGTATCTTCTAGTCCGTCAATAGTAAACTCAACCCTATCTCTACCTCGTAGTAGTTTACCTAGTTTACTCCACCAATCTTTAGAACGACCACTGCCGTTAGTATGTAAATTAATCCAAGGACGTTTGTCTAAAGTATTTAAGTAATGCACTTGTTCTAAAAACGATCCACTGTATATAGGATCTCCTAGTGTAAGACTATACGTTATACGTTTAATATTATTTTCAGGACGAACTAACAGTTTAAAATTATCTAAACTCATATCCATAATAGGATACATAAGTTCACTCTTACCTGCATCATACTTTGCTTTAGTCTTTGTTCTAGAGCAACCAGGACATAAGCAGTTACATCTTGTGCTGGATTCTATTTGTATTCTAAACCCACCTTCTAAATATACTGAATTGTTAAGTCCTTCGTATCCTTCTTTAATCATTGTCAAACAACCGTTTGTATCTAGGAGCAACATCGAGTATACTCTGGTTTCTTGATATGTCTAAATACTTTGTAAACTTCTTAAACTCGGGTAATGCATCAGAGTAATCTTCTGATTTACAATATTGTAACACACTATCTAGTATTTTGCAAGCCTTTTCTGTCTGTAAATCAGTAAACTCTCCTTCGAAAATCTTCTTCCAACCTGTATAAAATAATTCTAATTCGTCTTTCATATCCTCAGGAAGTAATCTAATATTAGCACGTCTAGGCCCATGTGCAACATGGTGAGTTATAACAGGTCTCTTTAATGTACTATTAATCTTCTTCCAACCACTAGCATTAACTTTCCATAACATAAACTCCGGCAAGTGCCATATATTGTTTACTGTTACTGTATAAGCGATCCATGCCATTACGTTGCTGTTCTCTTGGCAGAACTTATCTAACTTATCTAAATTCTTCTTTGCTTGTTCCCATTTAATTGGATAACGTTGATACTCTAGTACTTTGCCCATACCATCTATACTAGCACCAACTCTTACTTCTTTAAAATGTTTCCAATACTCTAATACTCTATCAGGCAATGCTGTCATGTTAGTATTGTATTCAATTAATATATTCTTAGCAACACCTTTCTTTACACACTTCTCTAGGAACTCGTAATGTCTTTCGATCATCATAGGTTCGCCGCCTGCCATATAAACGTGTCGAATATTATCTAAATTCTTTTCAATGTTATTCCAAAAACTAGTAGAGCCATGCCAACTATAATCATCAGTGTCTAGCCTGCCTTTTGCATTACGTTCAAGTTTAACATAACCGTGTGTGTCTTGGAAGCCATCTTCTTTATGATAGTCTGTCCACTGTTCATACCAACTGTGACTATCTGTTGGTCCACACATTCTACATTGTAGATTGCATAAGTTACCAAACCGTAAATCATAATAAACAACAGGAGAATTGCTAGTATCAATAGTTCCATCTTCTGATGTCAACACTTGTGCTTGTCGTATATCAAATTCTTTCCATGTTTGCAATTCGTATTGACGTCTACTATTAAGTCCTACGTCTTCCTCTTGCTTACAACGAGTACATTCGTCGCTCCACTTACCTTCGAGCATATTCTTTCGAACTGCTTTCATTAAGTCTGCATTACGAGCCTGCTTCATACTATGCTTACCTGCATTATACGGAGTGCCGTCTTTATGTCTAACTACACCTTGATTCTTTGTTACGTTTGCTTGACAGCAAATACGAATGTCGCCATTATTTCTAATAGCCTGAAAGTTCCAAGGTATTGGACAAAATGTTTTACTCATGCATTACTCCATAATTCCGCTATTGATTCTAAATCTTGTAATTTAATCATTACTAATGCCTAAGTGTTTTTTAATATGAACTGCAAGTTCAGGATAAACTTCTTCAAAGTTTTCTCCTCTACTCTCATCTAATATGCGTGTACGTCTCCACATTTCAGGTAGTTCCTCTACTGTACTTCGTGCATTCATAAATTGTAACATACTATTCAATTGTTTGCAAGTGATTTCATATAGAGCATCAGGGCCATTGTCCCAATCTCTTCTAATCTTACCATGGTTTCTCATTTCATAATTACTGTTAGACATTTTATAGTCTCTAGGCTTACTATCACACCATTCTTTAAACCAACCATTCATCCAATCAGTTATATACTTTGTTACATACTCTTTTGCAGGGTCCGGTAGACTAGTTACACAATAATATGCAGGATTATGTACAGGGTGATATGTAAAGAAAGCACTTTGACTATATCGATTAAACTTAACAAAGTCTTGCTCTAAACAATACTCTATAATGTCTGTAACACTTAACACATTTAATATTTGCCAGGTGTATGTTAACCAACACGTTACATTATCTTCTGTTTGGGTATCTAATTTTGTTATGTTCTCTTTTATCTGTGTCCACTTACTTGGATACCTAACGTAGTCGTTTACTTTATCGATACCGTCTACACTTCCACCAATGTTAACTTGTCTAAAGTGTTTCCATTGATCTAATGCACGTTGTGGAATACTTGTAAAGTTTGTATTGTAATCGATCTCTAAGTCTTTTGCAGTACCATTATCGATATATCGTTGTAATACTTCGTACTGCTGATTAATGATTAAAGGTTCGCCTCCACTCATATATATTTGTTTTAAGTGTGGTGCATCTTTCTGAAGTATCTCTGCAACATCGATTCTGTCGCTCCAGCCATATGGACTCTTACCAACTATTTTAGCTCTGTTACCTTGCATTTCTAAATTAACAGTATGGTCATACGCCTTAAACTTTTTGTATCCTGTTGTCTTCATCCATTCAGTGTACCATTGATGACTCTCAGTAGGCCCACACATACGACACTTCAAGTTACAAGTGTTATCTAAACGTAAGTCTAAGTCTAGTAATGGGTATTCCTCTGTGTCTATGCTACCATCTTTGGCTGTATTCTCTATTGCATCGTCGATGTCAAACTCTTGCCAATACTTCTTTAAGTCAAGCCAACGTCGGCTGTTACTACCAGCATCATCTTCTCTGTTACAACGAACGCAATGATCACTTCTCTTGCCTGCAATCATATCACGTCTTGTTTCTTTCATTACTTCACTGTTACGACTATCGGCAATGCTAGTGTCTTCAATACGCATAGTAACACCATCAGGGCCTTTACATTGTCCTCTGATGTTATTTTTTCTATTAGCCGCGGCTTGAACACACATACGATAGTCACCGTTGTTATTAACTCCTAGACTAACCCAGGGTATAGGACAAAAGCCTGAACAACCTTTATCTTTTATACTCTGTTCGTAATGTTCTGGATCTTTATAATGTGTTCTGTCGAAGTGTTTCATAGTGTTCGCTTATATCATTGATATTTGTTTTTCTAATTCTATCTAATTTGTCGTTGTAGTCAAAGAAACTCTTTGTTGCTGTGTTATTACGTTGTGGTAGTTGCGTATAATGTATTAACTTTTGAACTACTGTATGGTGTTGTGGTAATGTTTTTAATTTATCTAAAACAATTTGTTTAAATTGATCTGGCATATTAAATACCTGTGAGCCTTTAGGGTGTGTGCAATTTATTATTTGTATACAGTCTTTCTCCCCTATCTTTTCAGACAGTGTTATTAACTCTGGTAACCATTCATCAACTGTGAAACAATTCCAAACACTAAACACTACATTAAATCCTGTTCTAGATAAGTTTGTAATTTGTCCAACATTTAGTATATTCTGTTTAACTGATTCCCATTTAGCAGGAGTTCTAATATACTCATACGTTTTTCCAGTTCCATCACAACTAAATGTTACTATAACAGTTTTAAACTGTTGAATTAAGTCGCGCCAGCGTTTATTCTGATTGGTAGCGTTTGTTGTATACTTTAATGTTATATTCTTTGCATATCCTTTGGCTATTACAAATTCTAATAAGTCATATATTTGTGGATCAATAGTAGGCTCGCCGCCTAATACTTTTAATACTTCTAAATGTTCAAAACGTTTTTCGTCTTTAATTAACTGCCCAACTGCAACATCCATCATATCAAATATTTTAGAATTTGCATACTGTTTTAGTTCTGGGTTATCATTTAATTCTTTCGCTAGTACACTACTAAACATTGGTGTACACATTCTACATTTAAGATTACATAAATTACCTGGTCTATAATCTAAATACTTTATTTGAAAGTCTTGGTCATTTTTAATATCTTCTAACTTAAACTGTTTATTAAAATCTTGTCGTTGGCTTTTCATTCCTTTTTCTTCATCTATTTCACAAGTTTTACAGCCTTCGTGCCACTTGCCTTGAGACATACTAGACTTTAGTTCTTGATAAACATCACTAGCAAGATATTCTTCAACACTACCTAGTCCTACTCTATTCTTCTGGTCTACAGGTTTAAAGTCACAACAAACTCTATATTCATTTGTCATGTTGTTATAATACATACTTCGCCACAATGCACTACAACTAGTTTTTGAGTTATCCATTAGCGATCTCTCTTAATTGTTTATACTCTGAACTTAATGTATCTATATTAGTTTTTCTTAATCTATCTAGTATATCGTTATGTTTAAAAAACCTCTTTAAATGATTCTTTGCTAACTGATCTGGCATTGATGTGTTTTGCTTTGTATACACTCTTAAACTTTTAGTAACGTTATCATTTATACCCATGTTGTCTAGTTTATCAATGATAATCTTCCTAAACTCATCTGGTAAGTTAGATACTAATTGAT
>MEHZ011617758.1_pt1 | contig 11227 bp, 10 predicted proteins | sample 897221 | NCBI WGS metagenome assembly MEHZ01 (sample SAMN05514161, study PRJNA337945) | marine metagenome | isolation source: marine surface water | place: Arctic Ocean | collected 2007-12-13 | reverse complement strand
ATTAATGAAGATTATAACAATGCTACCTTGGCCTATATATAAGTGGTTAATGTTAAAAAAAATACAAAAATAAGATATATTAAATATTCTAGATAATATAATAAGAATAAGAATTATTACTTAAGGTATTTAAATGGATAAAATTTCGATAAAATATTCATACATGATTTTTCTTATATTATCACTAGCTTTTATAAGGCTGATTCCTCATGCACCAAATTTCACTCCTATTATTGCTATGTCTATATATGCAGGTATAAAATTTAATAATAAATATCTAGCGTTGATGGTGCCACTGTTTTCTATGGTAATAAGTGATTTGTTTATAGGGCTTCATTCAAGTATGCTAGCTGTATATTTTTGTATTGTGTTGAATGTTTTTATGGGTATGTGTTTTTATAATAAATTTACTTTTATTAAATATATGACTCTATCTTTGATAGGGTCTTGTTTATTTTTTATTATTACTAACTTTTCTGTATGGGTTTTGAGTGGTATGTACGTTCATACTCTGACTGGTCTAATAAGTTGCTATATATTAGCAATACCTTTTTTTGTTAATACTATTAGTTCTAGCCTGTTTTTTGGAGGTGTAATATATTTAGCAACTATTACTTTAGAAAAAAAATTATTCACAAATACTGCAATTAATTAATTATTTTTTAAAAAACAAAAACACTGTTCCTAGTTTTATGCCAAATTTTTTCATTTTTGCTTTATTTATAATTACACTACTATCTTGAAGGTACATATAATCATCAAAATCCACTTTAGTTTTAATTCCATATAATGATAATTCAAATTTATACTTCCAATTAAAAGTATTGCCGCATGTTACCCCTCTTGCAATTCCAACTACGTTATCAGTAGTCCCTTCATAATAGTTATTGTGTACTTTAATTAATTTCCAAACTCTATTTTCTTTAACACCATCATCATAAATAAAGTTTTCATTAATTGTAAGGGTGCTAGTCTTTTTATCCCAGTCACTAATAATTTCACATGTAAATTTTTTTCTAACAATTCCAAATACATCTTCAAATTGTCCCCATGCTTGGATTTTACCAGAAAAGTATTCTTCTAATATTAATTTTGGCTTTGTATTTTTATATTTATTTATATTCATGCTATACTTACGAATTAATTAGAATAAATGGATTAATTAAATTTATTAAATAATATTTGATGCACATCGGTAGAACCTAATAAAAAACCTGCTTCACAATAAGAAAGATAATATTCCCACATTCTTTTAAAGTTTTCATTGAAACGCTCTTCTTTAGAAATAGTATCCCACTTAGCAATAAAAGTATTTCTCCAAAAGGATAAAGTTTTTGCATAATCTTTACCAAAAGATTTTTTTATTTCCATGTGTAACTTAGCTTTAGAAGCAGCTTGTGATAAAGCTTCAAGAGAAGGTAAAAATCCACCCGGAAATATATATTTTTGAATAAAATCAACATTGTTTCTATATGATGAGTAGAGTTCATTATTAATGCTTATAAGTTGCACACCAATCAATCCTCCATCTTTTAAATTTTCATGAAGCTTATTAAAGAAAACTGGCCAGTACTTTTCTCCTACTGCTTCAAACATTTCAATAGAGATAATTTTATCATATTTGTATGTAACATCTCTATAATCCATAATTTTAATTTCAACTAAATCGTTTAAACCTTGCTCATAAATTCTTTTCTTTGCATATTCAGCCTGTTTTTTAGATATTGTTAGTCCTGTAACTTTGGTGCCATATGTTTTAGCTGCATATTCAGCAAAACCTCCCCATCCGCAGCCCACTTCAAGTACTTCATCACTTCTTTGTATCTTGGTGATTTTACATAAGTTTTCATATTTATTTTCTTGAGCAGTTTTTAAATCAATTTTTTTATTAATAAAAATTCCTGAAGAATAGGTCATAGATTTATCAAGCCATTTAGAATAAAAACTATTACCTAAATCATAATGACTTGAAATATTTTTCTTACTACCATTTTTTGAATTAGGCCGAAAAATATGCTGCATGTAATTATATAAGCTATATAATACTTTTCCTTGAATAATTTTTTTATTATATTTTCTATTCATACCTAGTAACTGAATTACTTTAAGAATATCAGGGCTCGAAGCCTCAGAATTCATATAAGCCTCTGCAAAACCCATTGAACCTTCTTTAATTATTTTATTGAATATTTGCCACGAATGTATATCTAGTTCTGCAATAAATTTACTATTAATTTTTCCGATATAGAGTTCTTTATTATCAGGTAGTTTTAATTTTAATAAACCTTCATTTATATGAAGTAATTTAGTGATTAATTTTATATTAAATTTATTTATTATCATTTTTTATCATTTTTTATTAAACTATTGCTAAGTGATACTATTGTTTTACTTAGTTTTGGTTTTTTTATAAATTTTATTCCCTTTGCCCATAAAAAAAATGCCTGTAGATGGATTGAATAAATAACTTTTATTGTCATTAATGGGTAAATAAAGAAATATACTATAAGGTTTTTGTTGCTTAATTTTGTTTTTTTACCATAAAAAAGTGCATTAAGTAAGTTTATATTTTTATTATTTTCTTTTTTATAATACTTTATTTCAACTTTTAATGAATTATTAATAAGTTTAGTTTCAAATTCATAATCCCCTTCAATTTTAAAGAATGGAGAGACATGAAATATCTTTTTAGCAACTTCATTTTTATTACTATATTTGGTTATATAATAGTGTCTGTCCCCAAAAGTATTATGGACTTCATATATAATTGCTTTTATTTTTTTATTTTTTCCAATACAAAAATAGGTAGTAAGCGGATTAAATACATACCCTAATATTCTAGGATAACATAAAATAAATATGTTATCGTTCTTATCATACAAGTTATTATTAGTAAGCAATGTTTTCGCCCATTTAAATGGGTTTTCATAAGGCTTTTCTGTATGATCCTTAAAGTATAAACTAAATATATTAAATTTATTTAAAGAAAAGAATATTAGTTTTTTTTCAATCTTTTCAATTTCTTCTAGGTTTAAAAATAATTTAAATACCCTATACTTAAAATAATGTACTTTAGGGTGAAACCTATAGTGACTCACATGCCCTCTAAAAATATAATTATTACTTATCAAACTCATACTAAATAATACCTTTTTATTACTTACTTAGATTATAAAATATTTTTATCATCATTATATTTAATAGGCCATGGACATTTGCATCCAAATTTTTCAGCAATTTTTAATCCTGCAATTATACCGTCTTCATGAAAACCATAACGCATCCAAGCACCAGCATGCCATATATTACCTTTGCCTTGGATAGTTTCTAACTGAGATTGTCCCATCAGAGCCCCATTGTCTAAAATAGGATGTTCATAATATATTTCTTTAAAAATATATTTTTCTTCAATACTGTTTTTGGCAGCATTTAAAGTAATGAATAAAGGTAGGTTTTTATTTATATTTTGTAATAAATTCATCCAATAGGTCATTTGTACAGGTTCATCACTTCTTTTATTAGAAGGTTTATAATTACTAAAATAATTCCATGATGACCATAAAGATTTTATCTTGGGCATATATTTATCACATGAGTGAAGCGTTATTATATTTTTAGAAAACTTAAACTTACTTAGAACATTAAATACTTTTTGATCAATATTTTTTATAAGTTGTATAGATTGATCTGCATGGCATGCCATTATTATATGATCATATTTTGTTTTTAAATTATTAATTTCAACGTATACTGACTTATTATGAGATTCTATAGATTTTATATTTACACTAGTTTTATAATTAATATTTGAATTTTTTATTACTTTTTCAATATAATGCCTGCTTCCATTTTTAACAGTTCTCCATTTTGGTCTATTTTTAATATTTAATAAACCATGATGATAAAAAAAATATAAAAAGGTTTGTGTTGGAAACAATAATGCGTCTTTATTTGAACAAGACCAAACTGCTGAAGTAATTGGAATAATATAGTAATTTATAAATGAAGTGGAAAATTTATTCTTAAATAGCCATTCTTTTATAGTAGTTTGTGAGTAATTATTTTTCTTAATATATTTAGTAGCCAGTTTTTTAAATTTAAGAATATCATATATTAATTTCCATTGTCTTAGTTTAAATATATTTTTTCGTTGCCCAAAAATACCATTTAATCCTGAGCCTGAATATTCATATGAACCATTATTGCAAGATATAGATAATGACATGTTACTGTCTATAGTATCTACATTATGGTATTTAAAGAAATTAACTAAATTAGGATAATTTTTATTGTTATATACTATAAATCCAGTATCAACATTAATAGAAACCACTTTGTTATTTTTAATTGGGTAATCAATTTTAATAGTATTAGCATGCCCCCCTAACACTGCATTTTTTTCATATATTGTTACTTTGTGCTCTTTAGATAATAACCAAGCTGCCGATAAACCAGATATTCCAGAGCCTATTACAGCAATTTTTAAATTTTTTTTTTTAAATTCATTTTTTTCTTCTGATTGAATGAATTTATTCATTTCTTGTATTCCTGTAATTTTATTTATTTTAATGGCTACGAATAATTAATAGTATTAGATTGTATTTAAACTTTATTATTCACTTTTTATAGCAATTTTTGGTTAAATATGACTTACCTTAATATTTTAGATTATAAATATTTCAATATTAAAATTTTATTAGGCTCTTTATGCCTTATTTGTTTCTTTATATCGCTTAATATACTTCCTCCATTAGATAGGGATGAATCTCGATATATCCAATCTACTGTTCAAATGCTTGAATCAAATGACTTTGTCAATATTAACTTTTTAGATACGCCAAGGCTAAAAAAGCCACCAGGAATATATTGGCTTCAAGCCATGTCCGCAACTTTTATAAAAAACATTTTTTTTCTTGATAGTCCACCCCTTTGGTCTTTTAGGTTGCCATCGGCAATAGGAGCAAGTGTATCTATATGGATAACATTTTTATTAGGGCAACTGTTATTTGGAAGAGCGCAAGGCTTTATAGCTTCCTTATTACTTATTAGCTCTCCTCTATTAATTATTGAATCGCATGTTGCCAAAACGGATAGTGCTCTTTTAGCCTCCTTTTTGTTTGTATTGTATATATTGGCTAAAATTATATTTTATATTGAAAAAAATATAAAAAAACCTTCAGATATTACTATATTAGCTGCTTGGGTAGTTCTATCTTTTTCATTTCTAATTAAAGGTCCAATTGCTTTATTTATACTTTTTTTATTAATACTATTTTTTAGGTTTTCTAGAGAGCCTATTAATTATAAAAATTTTAAGCCTGTTATAGGAATTGTTATATTTATCATAATTGTCTTTCCTTGGTTTATGTTTGTGCAATCAGGCAATAATACAGATGTTTTTTTAAATTCTATTAAAAAAGATATGCTTTTAAAGTTAATAAGTGCCCAAGAATCTCATGGTGCTCCTCCAGGATCGTATTTACTATCTTCATTTTTAACTGCATGGCCAATTACTTTATTTATGTTTCCAACAGTTATATGGGCATTTAATAATAAGAAAAATAAGCCTGTTAAATTTTTATTGTGCTCATTGCTTCCATCATGGCTATTTTTTGAGATCATGCCTACAAAGTTATTGCATTATATACTTCCATTATTGCCTAGTTTAGCAATTCTAACTGCAGCAATGATTGTTTCATCGATAAAAGATAAAAATTTTATAGCTTCTTTTGATAAACACATATTTAGACTTGTTAGTATTTTGCCATTTATTGGTGGGCTATTAATTGCATTTGGAATTATATATTTAGCTAATATTTATGGAGAAGGTTTAACTTTTTCTATTATTATTATTGCTAGTATATATACTTTAGGGTCTTTTTTATCTGCATATTATATCTATACTCAATCTTTTATAAATACATTAATAGTTGTTGTTTTTAGTAATATTATTGCATTAAATTTATTAATACTTATGGTTCCAAATCAATTGCAAAAAATATGGGTATCCGAAAGAGTTTATTTGGAAATAGAGGAAAAAACTGTACTAAATGAATATGTCTTACTTGGATATTCTGAACCTTCTTTAATTTATAGACTTGGTTCAAAAACAAAAATAGCAGGTAATAGTGAAGAGGCTATAAGTTTAGTTTTAAATAGTAATATTCAATCTATAATAATAGAAAATTCATATTTAAAGGAGTTTAAAGACTTGTCTGATAAAAAAGGTATAGTATTTAGGAGTATTAGTAAGCCTATAGTAGGTTTTAATTATTCAAAAGGTGAAAATGTTGAAATAATCATAATTAAGTTAAATTAATATTTATCTTTATTTATTAAAAATTATTATTTATAATAATGTTTCGATTAAAGGTTTTAAAAATTTTAGGGAGAGCATTAAATGTTACCAGAATTATCAGCTAAGGTAGAGGATTTATTAGAAAGAGTGAGTAAGTTCATGGATGATAATGTTTATCCAAATGAAAAAAATATTATAGCTGAAATTGATGAGGGCGACAGATGGCAACCATCACAAATTTTAGAAGGTATTAAAGCTAAGGCAAAAGAACAAGGTTTGTGGAATTTATTTTTACCTGATAGTGATCGTGGGGCAGGTCTTACAAATTATGAATATGCGCATTTATGTGAAATGATGGGAAGAACTCAATTTGGTCCAGAAGCTTTTAATTGTTCCGCTCCAGATACTGGAAATATGGAAACACTAGAGAGGTATGCTTCTGATGAAGTTAAAGAAGAATGGATGGCTCCTTTACTCGAAGGAACAATTAGGTCTGCATTTGCCATGACTGAACCGGAAGTCGCTTCATCTGATGCGACTAATATTGAATCTTCAATAATAAGAGATGGAGATGAATATGTAATTAATGGACGAAAATGGTGGACTTCTGGGGCCAATGATCCTCGATGTAAAGTTTTTATTTTCATGGGAAAATCTGATGCCAAGAACCCTGATAGGCATAAACAGCAATCTATGATAGTAATTCCAGCAGATTCATCAGGGGTAAAAGTACTACGTCACCTGCCGGTTTTTGGGTTTGATGATGCTCCTCACGGACATGCTGAAGTTTTATTTGAAAATGTTAGGGTTCCAGTAAAAAACATACTTTTAGGTGAAGGAAGAGGTTTTGAAATTGCTCAAGGGAGGCTTGGACCTGGCCGTATTCACCATTGCATGAGACTTATTGGAGTAGCTGAAGTAGCTCTAGAAAAAATGTGTAAAAGAACAAAAGAAAGAGTAGCATTTGGAAAGGCAGTATCAGAGCAATCTGTAACTCAAGAGCGCATTGCTGAATCAAGAATAATGATTGATCAATGTAGGTTATTAACTTTATTTGCTGCACATAAAATGGATGTTCATGGAAATAAAGAGGCGCGTAAAGAAATAGCTATGATTAAAGTGGCTGCCCCAAATATGGCGTGTAAAATTATCGATTGGGCAATTCAGGCTCATGGGGGAGGTGGAGTTTCTAATGATTTTGGTTTATCTAAAATGTATGCTCAATCTAGAACATTAAGATTAGCTGACGGTCCTGATGAAGTGCATCGTAATCAAATTGCTAGATTAGAATTAAAAAGACACAACTAAGAGTAACTATTTATGAATACAAATTATATTCTTAATATAGATGATATACCTGTTAAGGAAGCGCATAAATTAAATTTAAATAAACTTAGTGCATTTTTAACAGGTAAAATAAAAAATTTTTCAGGAATTACTGCAATAGGTCAGTTTAATGCTGGTCAATCTAACCCTACGTATGTAATAGAATCTAATGAAGGTTTTAGGTATGTGGTTAGAAAAAAACCTCCAGGTAAATTATTACCTTCTGCTCATGCTGTAGATAGAGAATATAAAGTGCAAAAAGCTTTATATGAAACGGATGTGCCTGTCGCTAAAATGTATTTGTATTGTGAAGACGAAGAGGTTATTGGAACCCCTTTTTATTTAATGGAATATTTAGAGGGTAGAGTTTTTGAAAACACATCTCTTCCAGGACATGATACTGAGGATAGAAAAGCTATTTATAATAGTATGAATGAAACATTAGCAGCTCTGCATAAAGTTAAGCCTGAAGAGGTTGGTTTAGAAAATTTTGGCAGACCAGGTAGCTATTTTGTTAGACAATTAAAACGATGGTCTCAGCAATGGGAGTTATCTAAACAGCAAGACATTCCAGAAATGCCATTATTAATTGAGTGGTTGTCAAAAAATATTCCAGATAGTGATGAAACTACAATAGTACATGGTGATTATAGATTAGGTAACTTAATATACGATTTAAAGAAACCCAAAGTAATAGCAGTATTAGATTGGGAGCTGTCAACTTTGGGACATCCATTAGCTGATTTAGGTTATAATTTAATGCTTCATGAAGAAAATTTTGACGTCAGAGTAGGCTATAGTCTAAAAAATTTAGACTTGGATAGTTTGGGAATCCCTTCTAAGGACTATTTAGTAAAGAAATATTGTGAAATGCTTAATAGAAAAGTTATTAATCCAAATTTTTACATAGCATTTTCTATGTTTAGAAATGTTGCAATTTTAGAAGGTGTCTTGGCCAGAGGACGAGCTGGTAATGCAGCATCTTCTTCAGCAGAAGAAAAAGGCGCCTTATCTAAACCGTTAGCTAAAATTGCTTGGGATTTAGTGCAAAATAGTAATTTAGATTAGTTGTTTCTAAACCTTAAATTTTTTCTTGATAAGTCAGAAATTTTGCTACAGCCCATAAGCTTCATATCTCTTTCTATTTCACTTCTAAAGTTTCCTAGAGCTTTTTCAACACCTGGCTGCCCACCTCCAGCTAGAGCATATAAATAATATTTTCCACCTGAACAACATTTTGCTCCTACAGACAAAGCCTTTAAAACATGCGTTCCTCTTTGTATTCCTCCATCACATATTACATCTATCTTGTCTCCTACAGCATCTACAATCTCAGCCAATTGATCGAAAGGACTTCGGGAACCATCTAACTGCCTTCCACCATGGTTAGAAACCATTATTGCAGTAGCTCCTATATCTACAGCTTTTTTTGCGTCTTCAACGCTCATAATACCTTTAAGACAAAAATGTTTACCCCATTTTTTATTAATTTCTTCTGCATCTTTCCATGTCATATTTTGGTCTAGCATTTTTGAAAAATAATCTCCTACAGAGATTGCTATATTCGTTCCTGCATTTACATGTCCTGATAATTGAGGCAGGTCAAATTTTTCATGTGTGAAATAATTTATTGCCCACATAGGATGACTAGCAAAACTTAGTAGACTTTTTAATGTCAATTTAGGAGGACTAGTAAACCCTGTATGTAGATCTCTTTCTCTATTTCCTCCAGTAATAGTATCAACTGTTAAGGCGATTGCCTCATAATTTGCTGCCTTACAAAGGTCAATCATATGATTATTTAGGCCTTTATCTTTATGATAATATAACTGAAATAATTTTGGTGAAGATATTTGTTCACTCATCTTCATTATATCTACAGTTCCTAAAGAAGATAACCCAGAGAATGTTCCAAATTTTTCTGCTGCTTTAGCTGTAGCTAATTCACCTTCATGGTGGAATAATCTTTGTAGTGCAGTTGGAGAACAGAACAGAGGCATATCTAGTTTTTGTCCCATTACAGTTACAGACATGTCTATATCTTTTACACCCGCAAGAACATTTGGAACTAAATCACAATCGTCATAAGCTGCAGTATTTCTATCTTTGGTAATTTCATCATCTGCGCCACCGTCAATATAATGAAAAATAGGACCAGGTAATTTACTTTTTGCTAATGCCCTAAAATCTTTGGTGTTATGACAGTCTTTAACCCTTTTAAATACCATTTTGAAATATTACCTTTTTTATAATTTTTTATAAGTTAATTACTTTATATATATATAAATATAAAGTAATTTCTATCCATAAATTATGGAATAATTTTTATTTTGGACCCATTCTTAATGACCCGTCTAAACGAATTGTCTCTCCATTTAACATTTCATTCTCATATATGTGTTTTACTAAAGCTGCATATTCATGGGGTTGCCCAAGACGATGGGGGTGTAAAGTTGAGTCTATTAGAGATTTTTTAGCATCCTCTGGTAAACCAGCAAGGAGTGGAGTTTCAAAAAGCCCAGGTGCAATAGTATTTACTCTAATACTTTGTCTTGCTAGTTCTCTTGCAATAGGAAGAGTCATTCCAACAATACCTCCTTTAGATGCGGAATATGCTGCTTGGCCTATTTGTCCATCATATGCTGCTATGGAGGCTGTGTTAATAATTACTCCCCTACTTGAATTGTTCTCTATATTGTTGTTTTGCATAACATTTGCTGCTGCTTTAAGAGTATTAAATGTACCTATTAAATTAACGTTAATAATTTTGCTGAAGAGGTTTAGTGGGCATGTTCCTTCTTTATTTAATACTTTACTAGGAGATCCTATGCCAGCACAATTAACAGTAAGGTTTATAGGTCCAGTATTTTCTATAATTTTTGTAAAACTTTTTAATATTAAATCTTCATTTGTAATATCTATATTTAGGTATTGGCAATTAGAACCTAACGCTTCTTGTTTTTTCTTTCCTAATTCTTCTTGGATATCTATGATTGTAACTGTGCCACCATGTTCAATTATACTATCAGCAGTTGCTCCTCCTAAACCACTTGCACCACCAGTAATTACAGCATTACAATTATTATAATTCATTTTTTGCCCTCTCTTATGTTTTATGAAGAAAATTGTTCATTTATAAATTTTTCTTCAAGACTACTTTCATTATCAAATAGAAGTTTAAATGACAATTTTGTTGATAATTTGATATTTACTTTCTTTACATTTCTTACTTCAAGATTTCCTGCTGTAGCACTTACTCCTCTTGTTTCTGGTTCATTAATATTAAACTCTACAACAGAAGTTTTAGGTAAAAGTGCACCACTCCACCTTCTTGGCCTAAAAGCACATATTGATGTTAATGATAATAATTCAGAATTTATTGGAAGAATTGGACCATTTGCAGAAAGGTTGTAAGCAGTACTTCCAGCAGGTGTTGCTAACATTACTCCGTCACATACTAGTTCATTAAGACGTTTCTTATTATTAACATTAATACTAACTTTAGCAGTCATTCTTGATTGTCTTAAAAGAGATACTTCATTAATAGCAATACCTTTAAATTTTTTATTGCTAATATCATATGCTTCCATTTCTAAAGGAGAA
>MEHZ011573081.1_pt1 | contig 11231 bp, 17 predicted proteins | sample 897221 | NCBI WGS metagenome assembly MEHZ01 (sample SAMN05514161, study PRJNA337945) | marine metagenome | isolation source: marine surface water | place: Arctic Ocean | collected 2007-12-13 | reverse complement strand
TATGTCTTCGACACAGTTCTTCCCAACGCAGAGGCCGGCGTAGTCGCCATCATCACACTCGATTCGCTCGTCGGTGACTGGTCGCTCGTCATCTATCACTCCATGCTCGGCGCAGCGATGGCCTAGGCCTGTATGGGCTGCAGCATGTGGGCCGACGGCTAGACCGGCGTAGTCGGCCATCTTGACCAGAACGTCGACGGGGCACTTGCGACACTCGGCACTGCCGAGCAGAAAGCCCAGCTCGCCTCCGAATGAGGCTGGCAGGATATGCACTGGCTCGGTGCCGCGGACAACAGCGTCAAGCTGGACCTTGATAGTGCCGATGCCGACGAAAATCAATGGCCGTTGATCACCGTGTTCGAACGGGATTCTAAGGGAGTTCGGCTGTCGTATTCGGGCGGCGCCCATATCTCGGGCGATCATTGGCGTGGCGTCGAGCTGTTATCACCCGTCTGGGATCGGCTTGAGCTGACCCGCTAAGGCGGCGGCGACTTCATGTCGTCATGAAGATCGACAAACCATCCGACGCTGACAAGGCGGACTTCACCGAACTGTTTGGCCAGCACCCGCCACTCGAGATCAAACCGATGTTTGGAAACCTGGCTGCATTCGTCAGCGAGAACCAACAGATGTGTGCTGGCCTCTTCAGGTCGTCGGTCCAGATGCGGTTAACCGAAGACGATCGCGACGAGTTGCTCGCTGTTCCCGGGGCTGGCCCGTTTGGTCCCAAAGGTCGACCAATGAAGGAATACATCGCCATCTCATATGACTGGCGTAATGACGGTGTTGGCGCTGTCGACGCCTGGATCGACAGGGCGGTGGCCTAGGCCGAATTCTTGCCGCCCAGGAAGAAAAAGCCAAAGAAGGCGGCCAGCATCTAGGTGCTGGTCACTGGGTCGACTCTAAGTAGGTCGCGGATTGCTCGATACGCAGGCCGCGATCTGCCACGGTCGCCTCAGCAGTTGGCCCTCGTCGCATGACGAGAGCTCAAATGCGATGTTGTGAGGCTCCAGGTTGTCCTTCAAATAGAGCGCGACTCACGCATGTTGGTGATTTGATCCCAGTTATAACCCAGCTCGACCAGTAACAACTCAGTGTCGGCGCCAAGTTCAGGAGAGATCCTGCCGGGCACAACTGGCGTGTCAGACATGCGGATGGGTGAGCCCATCATCTTGACCTTGCCGTATTCGGGGTGATCGATGTCTTGCATGTAGCCGTTGATCATTGAATGCGGATCCGCTGTAGCCGCGGCGTAATCGTTGACCGGCGCCCAGCGACAACCCGCTGCCGTCAGAGCGTCGCCCCACTCGGCGGTCGTTCGGGTTCGGAACGTCTTCGTGAGTTCAGTAAACAGTTCTTTACGGTCCTGTGGGTCCAAGATGAACGGCTGGAATCGCTGGTCTTCGAGCAACTCGCTACGGCCAATCGCGGCATAGAAACCATCACGTTGCTGAGGCGGCACACCAACGAGTGCGAGCCACCCATCGGCGGTTTCGACGAGGCCATATACGGCGGGCAAGAGAGGGTGCCCGCGGTTCGCTCGTCCGGGAGTCTTTCCTGTCAAGAAGTAGGAGGTGTATTCGGCGTTTTGCGCATACAGCTGACTGCCGAAGAGCGACACGTCGATCCGTTGGCCGCGGCCGGTCTGTTCCCGAGCCACGATGGCCGCAAGAATTCCAATGGTCATGTTCTGAGCGCCGATGTGGTCAGCGATCACTGCACCGACCGGTGAAGGGTCACCATCGTCCATTCCGGTCGTGCTAATGAGGCCACCCGCAGCCTGGCCTGCCAGGTCGGCGCCTTCGCGGGCGGCTGCGGGCCCTTCGGGGCCGAAGGTGGTGCCCATGCCGTAGATGATTCGCGGATTGCGAGCTGCCGCGTCCTCGTACCCGACGCCCCACTCATCGAGCGTCCCTGCTTTGAAATTCGAGATCACAACGTCCGCGGTCTCGATCAGCCTAAGGAACGCCTCTGCCCCATCGGGCAGGCGCAGGTCAAGGGTGATGCTGCGCTTGCCTCGATTGTTCGCGATGAAATATGGCGCCCGCGAATCGTTGGCCGAGATTGGGATCCAGCGAGCTTGATCGCCTAGCCCAGGCATCTCGACCTTGATGACATCGGCCCCCATATCAACCATCGTCTGCCCAGCCTGTGGCCCTTGCACGATGATGCCAGCGTCAATTACACGAATTCCGTCGAGTGCTCCCATGGCTCTAAGTCTCGCGTAGTCGGCCTTTCCCGCCACAACCTGGCCGACACATGGGTGCAGGTTCGTTTGACGCATTGCCGGGAGCCATTTCGTGGTCCCGCGGGTCGATGAAGGTACGACGGGCACCGCTGGGGTGATGGCAACGATGCGAAGTCATGCTTCAGTCCGTGACGTTGTCGCCTACGTGACCATTGGACAGAAGGACAGTCCCGTTCTGGGTCTTGGGCTGAAATATGGCGTTGCCGTAGCCAACTTCACAGACCCTTGTAGTAATCCGGTCGTTCATCCAGACGAGATCGGCGAATCGACCGGTGCTCATCTAATGTCAGCACGCCCAAGAAGGCCGCCAGTAGCTAGGCCGTGAGCGTGAGAGTGATGCCGCCCGTCGCGATAGGCCGACGTTCTCGACTCATGTCGACGGCCGTTACGTCGACCACGGCATGGTCACGTTCGACGCGGACGATCTCGCTCATGGTGCGAACGGGCCCGTCGGCGGCTTGGCCCATGTAGCGGACTTCGATGTCGGCCGCCACGAACTCGCCGCCCAGTGCCGACTCGGCTGCGGCACACAGCAAAATGCCGGTTGTCCCACCGTTGATAGTGCCGAAGCTGTTCGTGACATACGGCGTCTTGTCCAGTTCGATCGCGCCGGGGGCTACTTCGGTTAGCCCAAGTTGGTCGTTGACCTGCGAGGTGAAGCCCGACGTTGCCAGCCCCCAATGGTGAGGGATCCCGACAATCTTTGGCGCCGGACCATCGGCGTTGTAGTCGGGGTTACGAGGCATCCGCCGAGATGTAGCAATTGCGGTACCGGCAAGGCGGTCACCGTCCAAGATCTCGGCCTTGGTGGTGATCAACGTCCCTCCGACACGCAGGACCTGACAGGCAATAAACAGCGGGCCTTCAACGACAGGGGTGCCCGTGCGGATCGCTAGATCCAGCGTGCCGCACCAGTCATCTTCTGCGAATCCAATCGCGGTGCTTATGAGCGCTAAATCGGCTACGGCAAAGAGCGGGCCGAGTGCCATGGCACCGGTCGACGACCGCACCTCGGGCACCACAGGTGCTTGAAAAATGCACTCATCTTCAGACACCCATTCAGACTGCATTCGCAGATCGCGCAGCAGATGATGGTCAGGCGGATAACTAGGCATCCGGCCAGCGTAGAAGCTTGCAACCACCGCGGACTAGCATCGCTGGAACGACCCGAGGTAGCTGCCATGCCGAACCACACCCGAGAATCACTTGCCGAACGGACTGCTTCATTTCTTGCGGCGTTTAACGCCATGGATCTGGACGGGGTTATGAGTCATTTTGCCGACGATGGCATATACGAAGAATTCAACGGTCGTACGTCCAAAGGTCGCGACGCGGTTCGTGCGGCGCTCACGCCTCAGTTCGATGGTGTGTTTGGCGACATGAAGTTCATCGACGAAGACCTGATGATCGATGCGCAGACCGGCAAGGTCATGGCATCGTGGCGTTGCACTCTTGACATCAAAGGCGAACCCACGTCCTGGCGTGGCCTAGATGCCATGACCTTCAACGTCGACGGCAAGATCACCCACAAGCTGACCTACGCGAAAACCAAAGCGCCACTCTTTGAGTAAGGCCGACGCTTGAGATCTGTGTCGTGACGGCTACTCGCCGTCGTTGTACTTGCCGCCGCACTTGCTGCATGCTCATCAACGGACGGGCCAGCAGACTCGACAAATGCGGTCACCGCCTACGTCGATGTCAGCGAAGACCGTTGGGAACAGGACTCCGTCGTGGAGCAACGAACCAGGGCGAGGGATGGCGAACCCTCGGAGCCTGCAGGTTTCCTGCGAGGCCTTCGGCCGCCCGGTACAGGACAGGCACAGGACGGCGTCTATGGCTGGGAGTCCATCTTCCAATCCAACATCACACAACCAAGGCGCCTTAACGTAGAGGCGAGGGTCTCCGAGATTGAACTCCACGTGGTTTGGCTCAACGGGAACGACGAGTGGCCCTATTGCATCGGCGTTGACGATTGTCAGCGCGTGAAAGAGTCGGGTAACTTCCTCTAGCCTCGCTTTCTGTTGGTGGAGCCCCACGGCTACCGTCGAGACCGTGACGTCAACCCCCCAGATGCACCCAACTGAAGTCTTACTCGCCAGCGCCCAGCAGATCGCCGACGAGGTGCTGTTTCCGAACGCGTTGGAGGCCGATGCGGCCGGCGTTGTGCCCGAGAGGCAGCTGCAATGTATTGCCGATGCAGGCTTCTATGGCATCTCCACCTATTGCAATGCCGCCACCATCGCCAAGATCATCGAGACGTTCGCGAGCGGGTGCCTGACAACCACGTTCGTCTACACACAGCACCTGGGGGCAGCGGCAGCAGCTCACACTAGTGATGGCCCAGTGCGCGACGAACTTGCAGCTGACATGGCAGCTGGCCACAAACGCGGCGGTGTCGCTTTCGCTCACATGCTTCGTCCCGGAACGCCTATGACAACAGTCCAGCCAATGGATGGTGTTGCCGGTGAGAGCGGTTGGCTCTTGAACGGCACCGCTCCCTGGGTCACGGGCTGGGGCCACATCGATGTCGTGCACGCAGCGGCCCGCCATGGTGAGGACATCGTGTGGGCACTGATCGACGCCTCCGACTCACCGACGCTGCAAAGCAATGAGGTTGCGTTCGCCGTCGTGGACTCCACCCAGACCAAAGTGCTCGAGTTCCAAGACCATCACGTTCCCGCATCTCGGGTTACCAAAGTTGAGAACTACGCCGAGTGGCGGGTTCGTTATCAGCTCGGGTTACGCACGAACGGGTCGCTCGCCCTGGGTGTCGCCAACCGCTGCTGTCAGTTACTTGGAAATGACACTCTGACCAGACAGCTCAACACGGTGCGTGACAGGCTCGATTCGATCGCCCCGGCTGATGCCGATGCCATGTCTGTCGCCCGTGCCGATGCGTCGTTGTTCGCCATCAAGGCAGCCACAGCACTGGTCGCAAGGACCGGCGGTACCTCGGTAATGATGAGCGAACACGCCCAGCGTCTGATGCGCGAGGCCATGTTCACGATGGTGCAGGGTCAGACCCCAGCTATCAAGGCAGCGATGCTCGAGCAGTTGGTTACGTCATAACGGACGGCGACTAGCCTCACGGTCGTGCCCGACTTCGACATTCGCCGCTACACCGTCGCTATGGCCGAGCTGCTGGGTATCGACCTGGAACCAGATGAGATCGAGCCCGTTGCGACTCAGATTGAACGGGTTGCAGAACTGGTCGACCGCCTACCTCGTCTGGACGATGATGCTCTGACCATGGCTCCCCGGTTTCGGCCGTGACGGTTCTGGACGGCGGTGCCGGAGTCGTCGAGATCGCAACAGCAGTGCGTGGCGGTCAGGTTTCGGCTCTCGATGTCGCCCAGGCCGCTCTGCATCGTGTCGAGGGTGCACAGACACGGCTTAACGCCTTCACGACAGTCACGGCCGAACGAGCCCTGACCGCTGCGGCCGATATCGACCGGCGCGTGGCAGCAGGAGACCCGGTTGGAGCGTTGGCCGGAGTTCCGTTCGCAGTGAAGGATCTGTTCGATCTAGCAGGAGAGGTGACGGCCGCTGGTTCGGCGGTACTGGCCAACCGGCCGCCGGCTGAGCGCGATGCAGCGGCGGTAGAACGATTGACGGCAGCCGATGCCGTACCAATCGGTGCGACCACCATGGACGAGTTCGCCTTCGGATTCACCACCGAAAACACCCATTACGGCCCGGCCCGTAATCCACATGACCCCGCACGCACTCCTGGGGGTTCGTCGGGTGGTTCGGCCGCAGCAGTTGCAGGCGGGCTGGTACCGCTTGCACTGGGAACCGACACCAACGGCTCGGTCAGGGTGCCAGCTTCACTTTGCGGACTTTTTGGGCTGAAGCCGACCTACGGACGTCTCGACCGGCGGGGGGTCCAGCTCTTTTCCGACAGTCTTGACCATGTAGGGGCATTCGCTCGATCTGCCCGCGATCTGCGTGCTTGGTTCTCGGTGGCCGACGAGGGTCTCTATGGCAAGAGTCGGGCCGATGACGGGAAGTCCTTCGATGTCGGCCAACTTCGCGTCGCCCGCCTGGGGGGCTGGTTCCAGGACAATGCTGGCGAGGCAGCGCTCGATGCTCTGAGCGCGGTGGCCGATGCCATGGGAGCGGATCGAACCCCAGCGATGTTGCCGCTGGCCGAAGCCGCACATGCCGCCGCCTCTGTCATTACCTACGCCGAGGCTGGCGAGTTGCATCTTGATCGGATCCGCAGCGAGCGGGATCGGTTTGACCCCGTCGTTCGACATCGGCTCGTCGCCGCTGCACTGCTGCCAGCAGATTGGTACCTGCGGGCGCAGCGCCTGCGCCAGGTCTGGGTCGACCAGCTGGACGAACTCTTCGGCGGCTACGACGTGCTGCTTGCGCCGGCCACCCCATTCCCCGCTCCGGTCATTGGCACCGAGACCGTCGAGATCAATGGCAGGGATCTGCCTGCTCGCCCGGCTGTCGGCTGGCTGACCCAACCGCTTACGCCGACCGGTGTGCCGATCGGCGTGGCGCCGATGATGCCAGCTGGGTCGTCGATGCCAATCGGTGTACAAGTGATTGCCAAAGCCAACAACGAGCCAACCGTTCTGGCCGTGTTAGCTGCGCTCGAAGACCTGGGCGTCACCACCTGCGTGGTGGCGTCTGGGCAAGCCGAACAGAATCACAACGAAAGCTCATGATGATGGACGTCAACCGCAGCGAGGTCGTGGCCGAGATTGCGGCCGAGTTCGAGTCGTATGAGGATGCTCTGATGTCCAACGACGTCGAGGCCCTCGACAACTTCTTCTGGCGCGACCCGCTGACGATCCGGTTCGGACTGGCAGACGCGTCGTACGGCCACGACGAGATCGCGGCTGCCCGACGACGCGGTTCGGCCGCTGACCGCACGCTCGAACGGACCGTAATCACCAGCTATGGCGATTCCTACGGCACCGCCGACACGGAATTCACCCGCGTCGCGTCAGGCCGTCGGGGCCGCCAAACCCAGACCTGGATCCGTTTCGATGTTGGCTGGCGAATCGCCTCGGCCCATGTCTCCTGGTTCTAACTCGTTGGCTTGTGGCCGACAGTGCGGCTGAGGGTGCCGGCAACGAAGTCGACATTCTCGACATCAACAAAGCCGGCGGTCTCGAAGTAACCAAGGCACTCGGTCACCGAGTGAGAACGTCCACCGCTGCCATACAAGGCCTCGGCCATACCCCACATCGACGCATCGAGTGGACCAACACCATTGGCGTTCAGGGTCTCGCCGACGAGATGCATCTCGCCCCCCGGTTCAAGCGCGTCGAACGTCTTCTGAACCACTTTCTGAATGTTTTTGGCGTTGTAGATCGGCAGGTTCGACGCCATCACAGCGATGTCACAACCGCTCGGGAATTGGTCGTTCACGAAGTCGCCACCAAAGGTTGACACACGGTCAGCGACCTGATTCTGATCGATGTACTCCTGTGTCACCACGGTCACGGCGGGAAGATCGAGCACGATGGCCTGCAGGCCATCGTTGGCCTTGACTGCTTGGATCGAATAAGCGCCGGAGCCGCCACCAAGGTCGAGCAGGCGAGTCCGAGTAGACATGTCAACATGGCGGGCGAAGCGGCGGCCAGCGCCCATACCAATGCTGTAGGTAGCCGAATGGTATTGGCGGGCCCGTTCGACGGTCATGTCGTCATACATGCCGAGTTCCGCAGGAGGAGTCAGATCGCTGAGCGTGGCGGTCAGGTCAAACCACTGCGGAACCTCGCGACGGGTGAAGGTCATCCATGGCCCAGCGAACCTCTCGCTCGTGCTGACCATGAACTTTTCGCAGTCAGGCGCGTTGCGCAGCTGGCCATCGGCGTCTTTCTCGATCAGACCCATAGCCAGCAGGACAACGACGGTACGTTCGGCGTTCAGTGCGCTGATGTTGGCAGCCGAAGCGACGGCGCCGATCGTGTCGGCACCCTGGCTGACATGGGTGAAGATATCCAGGTCGATCGCAGCGTAAAACACCGCAGTCTCGGTGAACCCTCGGGCAATACGTTGGAGCCGGGTGGTGTCAATGCGCTGTTCGCTCATGCCCCCTCTCTACCAGGTGACCCTTGCTAGCTCCCAGTGCGACCAGGCGACAGTGCGACCAGGTGACAGTGCTACCAGGTCACAGTGCGGTCCAGGTCGAGGACCTCGAGCATGCGTGCGAGAAGCGGCGCAAAGTCGTCGTGGCGTTGTGTGCGCTGGCTTGGCGCAGGTGTACCAACCCCGTCACTAGCAACAGCGCCCCAATCAACAGAACCAAACCGGGCATCAACACGTAGCTGCCAGTCGCCCTGCAGAGATGCCAGCGAGCCAGAGACAACACCTTCGACAATTGCGTTGGCCTCGCCAGGCGCACCGTCAAACATGGTCAGTGCAATGGGCAGCAACTTGTGCAGCGACGCCATGATTCGGTCACGGGCGTCGTCGACACTCAACAAGGCATCAAGAAGCGCATTCCCATGCCGGCGGTGGAATTGCTCTTCGCTCAGCGCACGTACCGAGATGTCGGCAAGGAGTTGCACCGAGGATCCCTGGAACAGCTGCCAGCGCAGTTCTTCGGCGGCGTCATATAACCAGTGGCGTACGAGCGTGTCGCCCCACTCGGGAAGGGTGATCTCGGCGAGAGCACAGGAGCGCCAGTCGCTGGCTTCGCGGTAGAAGGCGAGTGCATCGATGTCGGCATCGTCGCTTCCTACCAATGCTTCTAGAAGCATTGCCGCGTGTCCGAGTTCATCTTGGCCAATGCTGGCAAATGCCAGGTCCTCTTCGAGAAATGGTGCGACACCGATCCATTCGGTGTGCTGCTGGCCCATGAGATGTTCATCGTCGACAAAGGCCAGGATGACGTCGCGAGCTGCTCCGCTGAGCTCACTCATCGGTCTTACTCATTGGTTTGGGCCTCCGTCGTTTCTCTAAGCGCCTTACGTCGGGCGGCCACGGCTTCTCCGCTGTGATGGCGGTGTGGCTTGTCGGCGTTGGGTGCAGTGAAGTCGCGGTCCGGACTCAAGATATTGTCGCGGCGAACAACCCAGAGGCGATCACCTTCGGCCCGGCGCACGTAACACTCGCGGGCCGAAACTAGGGCAAGTTCGTCGTTGGCAGCATCGAGTGCGCCCACATGACGAAACTCGTCACGGCCGTCCTTCTTTAGGAAGATCTCGAATGTTGCCATCAGCTGACTAACCCCGCATGACTTCGACGGTCTCGCCGCACCCGGTGCAGGTATGAACGGACCGGCATCGGCTCGGCCCAAACATTGACTGTTCGACTGTCTTGGACGCACAGAGAGGACAGGTTGTCGAGCGCTGCCCGATCTGCACCGCAACGGTGAACTTTCTTTCGAGACACGAGCGGGCTTCGTGGCTGACTCGATCGGCATGCCACGCCGGTGACGACAGCCAGTCAACCGTGCACGTCGATACGTCGGCTACTTCCTGTACAGCGGCGACGACATCGTCGGCGATGATGGCCAGGGCAGGACATCCAGAAAAGGTTGGGATTAGGCCGATGACAGTGGATCCATCGTCGTTGACCTGGATGGTCTCGAGTAGTCCCAAGTCGACGATCGAGATACCCGGGTATTCGGGATCGTCGACCGATGACACGGCGCTATGTACCTGTGCCTCAAGGCGAAGCATGTCGATTGCGGGGCCTTTTGCCAGGCTCATGTTTGTACCAACTCGTTCACTGTGTTGTTTTCGGCCAGAGCCTGTCGGACCCAAGCACTTTCTTCCCAATGTGTCGATGCCTCGCCAATGCGGCGAGCAGAGTCGGGACCCACATTGGCAAAGGTCTTCTTCAGCGGCTCCCAGTCAATCGGCCCGGCAACCCAGCGATCGGCGTCGTCATCGAACCGCAGGCCAGGGTCCGGGATAGTGAAGCCGTAGCTCTGCAACATGGGCACGAACTTCTGGACCCAACGGTCTCGAAGGACCTCGTTACGTTCTGACTTGATGTGCCAGCGCAGCAGCATGTCGTTTGGTTTCGAGTCGGGGCCAAACAGCTGCAGTGCTGGCCACCACCAGTCATTGATTGCCTGCTGGAACATGTCGCGCTGCATCTTGGTGCCTTGGGCGATGCGCATCATGCGATCTTCGCCGAGGCGCATATGGAAACCCTCTTCGGAAATGATCCGTTTGAGGATGCGGCGGTACGGCCCATAGGAGCAGTTCTTGAAGACTGCTTGTTGGCTGGCGAGAGCGGCGGCATCGACCAGGAATGCAATGGCGACCTGATGGCCCCAGGTCTTGGCTCGATAGTGAAAGACGTTGTGGAAGCGGCTCTTACCGGCGTAGAGCTCTTCGATCATCTCGCGGCGGCTCTTGATGCCCATGTCGGCTGCGACCATGTAGAGCAGGTGCGCATGACCAAACTCGTCTTGAGTCTTGGCGATCACGGCCATCTTGTGGCGCAACCCGGGCGTGCGCGGAATCCAGTCCCGCTCGGTGAGCCCGCCCATCTGTTCGCTGTTGGCGTGTAGTTCGATGAACCGAAAGACCGCTAGTCGGTATTCGTCAGGCATGGCATCGTCAGACTCGACGATGCCACCGTTGTTCAGGAACGTTTCGAAGTCGTCCATTGACGACCAGCTCCGAGGCATACACAAAACCATACGCCCTATTTACGAAGAGAACCGCTATTAGTGAAATGGTGGGCGAAGGACAGCTAGCGAGAGCCGCCAGTATTTGCTGAGAGAGCTCCGTACACGTCACTGATCTGCTCGTTCGCTCAGGCGCCGATGGCAAGCCAGATAGCGAGTGGTACAGACGCGAACCCGGTCAAGCTGAGCGTGGAGGCCAACGCGGTCAGAGAGACCGTGGCGACGATGCCCTTGATCTTGTCTCTCGGCTGGTTGCATCCAGACGTGGCCGGGTCGAAACCAGCGGTCGCGATGAGAAGCGCCTTGGAAAGGCTGGACCAGAAGCATCCGAGTGAACCCTTGGCTGTTTCGGTTGTTGCGCGGAGCGAGCTG
>MEHZ011603681.1_pt1 | contig 11233 bp, 15 predicted proteins | sample 897221 | NCBI WGS metagenome assembly MEHZ01 (sample SAMN05514161, study PRJNA337945) | marine metagenome | isolation source: marine surface water | place: Arctic Ocean | collected 2007-12-13 | reverse complement strand
AATATAAAATAAGTGAGCAGTTTACCTCATGCTCAGGAGACGGGTGCGTTGCACCGACCAGAGCGAGTTTAGTGTCATCTCGGGACGTTCGAACTATCGTGCGCCAAGCAATGCGTATGCTGCAGTTACCATAGAGCGGGTTGGTGTACCCAGACGATAGAAAGTTTTCGCTGCACCTTTGCTGTTCGTACGAACGTTGCCAAAGATAGCGTAACCATCTTCGCGCAGTTGACGAACAACATCGTGTGGATTGCCAGCAGAGAAACGTGAAGCAATTTGCTTCGCAGTGAGTTGCTCGCCAGACTTGAGTGCAGTCAAAAGACGTGCTGATTGTGATTGTGCCATTATGTAATACCTAATAAAAAAATGTGTCCGTTGTTAAAGGTGGAACACTATACCTTATTCTTGCTGGCGAGGCAGGGATCGAACCTGCGACATCTTCATTAACAGTGAAGCGCACTACCGCTGTGCTACTCGCCAATACAAAATTTAATAATCGTTGATACTCTCGAGGTGGGCGATGCGAGCATTATGCTCTTCACGCCACTTCTCTTCAGCGACACCATTCCGTGCTGCCTTTGAGTTGGCATAGGTATATTCCTTTGCCTGTGAAATTGCTTGCGCCCTGCGTTGTGCTTGTGTACGTTGACTCTTCATACTTCTCCTTATACCTTTGGTATCTTTATTTGATTAATTAGTTCTAATTCTTCTTCCGTGAATGGTCCCGTAACCTCTTGTCGCCATGTTTTTGGGTCGCCGAGCATAGCGTCACTAGCACCGAATCCATCGAACTTGTTATACAAGTAACATTCAGTTGAAAACATTTGTCGATAGTCGATTTCACCGCGATGCGCTAATAGTCTCATCTTCATATGCATCTGTATATCTTCGCAATTGCATGTCAGACTATCATATTTCTCGATAGCAGCACCTTTTTTGTCGACACACACCAACCGCTCGAACCAATATTCATCATCTCCTGTATATCCAGATAAATCAAACATCCATTCAGCAAGTTCTACGGTGAGATTGTGGAATTCGCTCTCCACATAGCGTCGCAAATCTATCTGGTCTGCTCTGTAAGAGGTTTTACCTGCCTCGGTTTGGATTGCTTCCCCAATCAAAGTAAGAACATTGATATCAGGGTTGTTGTTCATCACAAACCGAATCTTCTGGTGACCTTCTTCAAAGAAACAATCGTCGCCGTCTAACCTTATAAGATGACTATATTTCGTTGTCAGGAAATGATCAAGGACAGATTGTTGACCCGCACCTGCCAGACCGTTTGATTCAGTGTGGACGATGCGATAATCTCTTGCTAGACTACTATTGTCCAGTTGCTTCCTATAATCAGAATCTAAAGTGTTGCAGATAATGTGTACATCGTTTCCACTTGGTATAGAACTTAATGCTTTTTTGAGCAAGTCGAATCGACCAGAAGTCAACACTGTGGTAAGGAATTGCATTAGTCGTTCTCTGATTGGAACTGTTCGCACATCTGTGCGATAGATACACACTGGTCTCGCAGTTGACCGATAGCAGATAACTCTTCACCCTTCACTGCGCCACGTTGGCACATAGCGTCAACGACAGAGATAGTGGTGCGTGATGCGCGGAAAGCAGCATCATACATGGGACGAATTGAATCGACTGTTACTGTTTTTTCTTTAGACATTATTTCTTATGCTCCGTATGTAGATGATTTCTCAAGGGCGATGTAGTACACTACATCAATGGTCTTACAAGAGAACTTACTAATCAACTTCGAAGAGATCTCAACGTCATAGTCGCCAGAGATCAACTTCATGTTCGCGATGTTCATTACAAAGGTGAAGTCAGTAGAGTCACAAGTCCCAGGAACAGTAATACTGAAAACATTTGAAGTGCTGTCGGTGTTGTCTACAACAGACAGTTGTATACCACCCTCAACAGCGGTGATAGACACTTTCTCGTGACCCAATGCTGCTGCTGCGCTGCGCACGCGCTTGAGTGTTGCTTCGTCTAGAGTAAATTTGACTTCTGCTTCGGGCATCGGGATGTCCTTGGCAGGTGAGGTCAGGATGCTGACATCACTGTAGAAGTATTTAACACTGGATCGACCAGAGGAGTCAGACACCTTCACAGAGTCAGCACCGAAAGCAAGTTCAGGCGCGTCAACAAGACCAAGCACCGAGAGGAATTCGTTGAGATTGTAGATGCCTACGCTCTTGTCGAAAGACTGCTCGAGATTGGCGACTGCCATCACGTTCTTTGCTTCGGCAATGGTCTTGACAACGCTGCCTTCGTGCAAGACAATATTGTCTTGGATGGTGGCAAAGTTCTTGAGGACTGCCATCGTGTTTTCATTTAAGTTCATACTATAGTTCCTTGGTTAGTTGTTCTCTCGAAAGAGACTCTATTGTAATCGAAACGGATTGACATGTCAACACCAGTCTCTTCTTTGGTGAAAGTCCCGTATCAGTCCCATAATAGCGGTATAGTTCTCTATACTACTTTTGCAGGGACTGATTAAAACACGGTCTCTCTGAGCGTCGAGAAGACCGTCGAGACGGTCGCCGTCAGCGGTCATACCAGAGGTCAAAGATGCCCCTCGAGCATGGCGAGCGTCCTGCTCGGCGTTGATAGGGGACTCCATAAGGTTGTCTCCTCTCCCTCGAGCGTCCTGCTCAGAGGGAATACCACCTGTGAAGGTGGTGGTTTCGACTCCTCGAGAGACCCGAGGAGCGTCCATACGGGAGTCCAGAAGACCCTTCCTTATGGTACTAGATAGCATCATTGGCGTCTGGAGTGGCATTCGAGATGCCTTCCACGGTCTCATCCACCTTGGAGTACAAGTCCATGAACGCTGTTTTTGTTTCGTCATCGAAACGGTTGGTGCACATCTCGATCGCAGTCATACGCGAGTCGAAGATTTGAAACGCTTTGACGATATGTACAAGGCGACGAGTTGAGATGATCTCATCAACACCACCATCGAAATAAGTCTTGCGGATAATATCTGCCCAGTTGACCAGTTTCTCGATGAACTCCGAGTCAGCGATATGCTTGCCCAGTATCTTGCGCTCGATTGCAGGAGTAGGATACTCTTGTTCGAGGGTAACAGGGAAACGCTCAAGGAATGCTTCGTTGAGGATGTTAGTCCCCATGAAGTTGCCATCGTCTGAACCTTTGCCCTTGGTGTTAGCAGTCGCGATAACATTGAACCCAGCAGCAGGTTGGATGAAGTCACCAGTCTTCTTGATGAAGTATCCGTTGCCTTCCATGATAGACTGGAGGCACATAACCTTCCCAGGACTTACCAGATCGATCTCGTCGAGCAGCAAAGTAGCACCCTGCTCCATTGCTTTGATCACTGGACCTTTGAAGAATTTGGTCTCACCATCGACCAGTCGGAAACCACCGATGAGGTCGTCTTCGTCAGTTTCTTCGGTGAGGTTGACACGGATAACAGGCAACTTGCTGGCAGCGTGTACCTGCTCAACCATGTAAGTTTTGCCATTGCCCGACAGACCACTGATGAACAGGGGATAGAACATGCCTGAGTTGACAATAGTCTGTACTGTCTTGAAGTGCCCGAAGGGGACATACATCTTGTCCTTGTTCGGTACAAGATTGTCGGTGAACCCAGTGGACTGGGCAGTCAGCGAGACTGCTGGACCAACAGGAGCGGGAGCAGCAACTGGTGCTACAACACGCGCAACGACTGGTGCGGTCACTCGGACAGCAGCAGGTTTGGACTTGCCCACAGGAGGGAAATGGTACAAACCAGCACCAGCGGAGTTGTTCGCGTTCAATACACGATACAGGGAGTTGATGTCATTGTCCTTGGCGAATGCCTTGATCTCAGCACCAGACAGGGTGCGAGGTTCATCACCAAATTTGGCGGTCAACAACTCAACTAATAATTTTGCCTTGCTCATAATGTACTTCCTCTTCAATTAAACTTCTAAATCACTCAACTCAGACTATATTATCGCTCAATCAAGGTCCAAGAACAAGTTCTAAAAAACCCTGTAGAATCAACAACTTACGCTATCTGAGACACGATATCCTGTAGCAGTTTGCGAGTCTGCTTGCTGCTCGTAGCAGCAGAGGCGAATGCGCGGGATATAGCACCTTTCTTTGCACCAGCAACGATCTCATCCATCTTGGACGTTTTCTCTTCGAGGTTCTTACCCCACAACACATACATCTTGTCATATCCTGGAGTGGGAACGACTGCGTGGGCACCACTCTTGATTGCTTTCCATACTGGTTCACGGTCGATGTATGTTCCTGCCAAGTAGCAGCATGCGTTCAGTACACTACTGCGACCACCATCAACTACAAAGTAACCGAGCATCACCGAACCAGTCACGTCTTTGAATATTTCGAGCAGACGAGCAGTGGCATTGTCGCCACCACGTTGAGTCTTCAAGACGCGATATACTTTCTGGTTGATGGGACTACGGATAGTCACTACAGAGGAATCATTGCGCATCAACCAGTTGAGGCGAGTGTTGCCCTGAAGACCATTGTTTACATACGCTGGGTGCGATTGACCATCAGTCAACAGGATAGTGTTTAACTTGTCCAGTTTGTACTGCTTGCGGAAGGCAACAGCAACAGGCATCATAGCAATGATTGCGCTGTCAAGTGGAGTACCACCCAAAGAGAATATACGCGCAGGGTTATACCCCGCTCGACGATTATTCCGTTGCTGCGAGTATGCACCACCAATGAGGAATTTTGCCATTGTAGTCATCTCAGTCTTGGTCATTCTTTCGTTGAAGATCTCCAACATACGCAGACGTGGATCAGTGAGGATAGTATCCATTGGCATGTTATCCCAGTCACGTGATTGGCCACCTGACAGGTTATCAGTGAAACCATATACACGGAACGGAACACCGATAGCGCGACAGAAGTTTACCATCAACAGGGTCTGCTTCACTACTGGAAACATCTGCTCCCACATAGAAGAAGACAGATCAAGTATCATAAGGAAACCGTGATTCTTGCCATCAGGTACTGTAGTGACTTTCTTGAAGATGTCGTCTGTTGTTCGGTAGTGGTTCATCTTGAGTGTGTCAAGAGTACCAGTCTTAGATATTTTAGCACGTGCATGCTGTGTAGCAGACTTCTTCATTTCGAATTCTTTGACCATCAGCGCGATAGACTTCTTGGCAGTGGCATACCACTTGTTGTATTGCTCTGTACCTGCGTCGAATAATGTGGCACGGTTTGCCTTTTCTTCTTTGCGTCTGTAAATTTCATACTCATCTGGCGAGTCGCTATGTTTTGCAGCGTTTTCTTCAGGAGTCTCGTGTAGAAGAACACCAGTGGTCAATTCACGCAGGAGTGTCTTGTATCCGTAGAATTGGTTCTCAAAGAGACCCTGTGCTGGCAGGTTCAGGTTGTATACCTGACGATCAGCATTGGGTGCATGTTGCTGGTCAATAGCGTCACGCAGTGCTGCGTCTGTCTCAGACCGTGGTTCGTCAGCAGAAGATTTGCCGCCAGTTTCGCCACTTTCTTTGGCGTCATCTTCGCCTTCTTCGTCTGACTCTTCTTCTTCTTCACCAGCGTCATCGGAAGTAGGATCGCCATCTTCACCCTCACCCTCACCATCTTCTGGAAGATCACTCAAGTCCCAATCAGACGTTTCGCCTTCTTCGTCTTCACCACCCAAGTCATCTTCTGACTCATCGTCGCCATCTTCTTGTGCTTGCTGGTCGTCTTTTGCGTCTTGTTTCTGTTGTTCTTCTTTCTGCTTTTTGCAGAAGGCAAACAACTCGTCAGTGACTTCAACAACTTCTTCCCAAGTCTCAGTGCCGCCAACCTTGGCGATCCACTGCTGCTCGTCACGGGCAAACTGGACACCGATAGAGGAACCACATTTGAAGTATGTATTGAGACGGTCAATCAGTCCCGTTTTATTGATCTGTTCGATGTTTTTGCCAAAGAAACCAGCAGCGAGCAGGTCACGGTATGATCGAATGAATGATGTGCGAAGTCCAGGGAATTTGCGCTGGATTAGTTTCTCAATGCGTGCATCTTCTACAACATTGAGGAATGATTTGTAACCTGGACCAGCATCACATACAGCGTCATGCCAACCTTCTTCTGGAGTAAACAGTGCGTGACCAACTTCGTGGCCAGTCAGGTGGTCTTCGGTATCTTTGGACATATCAGACCACATAGGCAGGGTCAGGATACGGTCACGGACGTTAAATGATGCAGTCTTACAATTCTCCTGCACTACTGTTATATTCTCAGCAGCGAGCAGTTTTGCTAGGACGCTATTTCCGTGTTCTGATTTCATATACATTTCTCCTCAAGTCAGACTATATTATCGCACAATTAGTGTACAAGAACAAGTTCTAAAAAAGTGAATAGAATCAACAACTTACGCCATCTGCCTGTGGGAATATATGTCCCATTTCTCAACAATTGGTTGTCCGTATGCATCCTCGTCGACTGCGATATATGCAACAGTCTTCAACACACGAGCATAGCGGAAACCATCGTTGGTCAGGAGTTTGTGGGGGAATTCCCAAGAGGCAGTGTTCTCGCCTTCATCATTGGGCACATAGGTATGACAACCCTTGACATCTTTCTCAATAAACGATCCAAACATAATCTCTCTCCTCAATCAGAACACCTATTATCCCGCAAATAGGGTACAAGGACAAGTTCGAGAAAACTGAATGAAATCAACAAGTTAGCGAGGATACCAGATAATCGACAACGATCTGTGTGTCATTTGGTGATTCATGGGGGAACTCAACCACGCAACCGAGTTCGATACCAAACAGCGTGTGCTGGTCGCCAAACTTCTCGAGGATATTCTTGCATTTGGTGCGTGTAGTCTGGATGAATTTCTCAGACTGGTCGGAACCACGCTGTCTGTATCTGCGCTCACGTTCTGCGTCTGATACGGTCAGGTGGATAATGGTGAGGTCGTCACCTGCTGCTGTGAAGAAACCTGCATTGTTGAGACGGTCGCCTTCACCAATTATGAACTCATCTGGTTTATCCAAGATCCACTCAACTGCTTTGGGTGCCACTGCCATACTCAATCGGTCAGTGCCACTGAATGTTTCCTCTTCAGAATATTTGCCAAGGACACGGATGTTCCCTGCCACGTGAGTATCAAGCAGATCAATTGGACGGTCATGCGTCCATTCACCTTGAGTCTTCATAAACTCTTTCATGATGGTGGACTTGCCAGTTCCAGGGATGCCAATTAGGTAGATCAATTTCATACAAAGAATGCCTCAAGACCGCCAACAGTGCGATCGTCTGGTTCAAAATTACCTGTGTCAAGAAACAGGTTATACAGGTCAGGGTCAACTGTATCCAGCAACCACTTTGACTCCAGTGATTCCTTGCGGGCATCCCACAGTGGTGTCCAGTCGATGCCTTCCCAGTTATCTGCTTCTGCTTTCTTGATCTCTTCTGCCTGACGGTCAATGTAGAAACCAAGGTAGCGACCACGACTGCGTCGATATAATTTCTTGAAGGAACACAGACTGGTTTCCATAGCAAAGAAGTCTGCCTTGTCAGCAACATGCGGATACCGCAACTTCACTTCTTGTAGTATCTCCCTACCATTTGCTTCAAGGAAGTCAATTTGTGTGGCGTCGAGTTTCACATTGTTCTTCTTTGAGTCAACCCACTCAGGTTTGTCCATGGCGTAGCACATACCATTGCGATGCGACTTGGATCCATTACGGTCATGGAACCACAGACTGTCAACGTCAACATCAATGCCACACGTCTGCTTGAGTGTCTGTATGTAGAACCAAGTGGTGTACCTGCCAAACTTATGCCATGTGTTGACTGTATCCCACAGAGTGTAGAAGTCCTTGACAGGGTCACCAACAAAGTTGGCAGTCAGTGCTTCGTGTTGTGTACGGTCGCCAACATAATCCCTGTACGACTCAAACTGTGCAGGCAGGTGACCTTTGTTCCACTTGGTGTCTGTCTGGTAACGCAAACGCTTGTAGTTGGTGTTGTTCCAATCGCGTAAACGCTCCAGACCTACCAACTCCATATCTGGAAATTCGTTCCAAACAACATATGAAGTTGGCCAAAAGTAGGTAGTGCCATATATCCAAGAGATCCACAGACGCTGCTCTGTGTTGTACTCAAACCGATCAAAGAAGTAGTTCTGTAGATACAGTGATGGATCGCAGTCTTCAATCTCAAGAGCACGACCAAACCACTGGGTGAATATTTCCCTGCTATCTGTCACAGAAATGCTTCAAGAGAGAAATGGGTTGGTTCAAATAATGCTTCACGGAACCAGTAGTCGCCCACTGCTTCAATGGCAGTCTCGACCTTCTCTGTTTTCTTGACACCAAACTTGTGCAGTTCAATGCATTCATCTCTGAGTTTATCAGCAACCTTTTGCGGTGGCAGGGCAACTTCATTGTCTTTGATTGCCAACTCACGGAACGTCAACTGCTCATGCTTGTTAGGAAATATTGGCACGTCACAACGCAGGGAACCACTGGGGTCAACTGCCCAGAAGATGGTGCCGTTGCGTTTGTGCCAAGTCACTGATGATGGTGTACATGACATCTTGAGTCGCTGCATACCCTGCGCGTGTGCTTCTGCCATCACGTCCCAGTATACAATGGAAGCATATCCATTACCTTCTTTGCCCTCAAGCGTAACAATCTCGTACAGGTTGGCATACTTTGATCGAGCACTGAATGTGATGAAGACCAGAGCAACTGGTTCTTCACCATCGAGCAACACAAACGGTGGGTTCTTGGTATAGTTCTTAAATCGAAACCACAGGTTGTGCGACGACTTGAGGAACTTGGTGTTAGTTCCTTCGGGTTGTTCCGCGATCAGTTTCTCAACTTGCTCTTGGTTATACCGTGTGATCATTGCAAATCTACCAACATATCGTTTTCTGAAAAGTAAGTGCGGTCTTCGACCAGTCCACTGTATTCATTATATATGTATCTGACCATTGGATCACATTTCACTGCTTTCCCCATGCCAGATCTCTCTATTATATCCGAAGTAGATGCAAAGATCAACCCACCTATGTCAGTCGCCATCCACAGTGGACGCTCATGGTTGCGCCACCCTGACAAATTACCATCCACATCAATGGCGGTCACTGCCATAGAACGTTCGCGATACGCCTCGAGAGGAGTGTCTCCTGCCTCGATGCATCGTAGTATCAACTCAGAGTCGTTTTGGGTTTCTGTTTCGTATTCCCAAACGTCTGGGTCTTGGGAGATAACACCGTTGTGGGCAATTGCCATCTCACGACCTTGGAATGGTTGGTTGTGTCGCAGGTCAGAGGTAGAGTATCGAATGTGGCCAATCAGCGTGAGTGAGTCACCATCAACCCAGTCAGCAACATCGTGCTTCTCCATGAACTTGTCGGCACTGATGCCTTCTTTGATTGTGGTGAGTTTGCCTTGTTTCAGAAAGGTAACTCCCGTGGCATGCTTACCACGAATCATGCTCTGTAGAAATAGATTCTCGACCAGAGCGAGGCGAGCATCGTGCACTGCGCGAACTTCAGGCAGGTGTACGCCAATTACTCCGCACATGGTATTTCTATCCACTCATAAATGAATTTGGGGTATGCACAATTTGCTTTGCGGTTGCTGTATGTGCCTGCAAGTAAATGCAGACCACAAGAAGTTTCCTCAAAGAACGACACTGTGCCGTTTTTATTTTGTTTGTACCAGATCTTTTTCATTCACCTGTTTCCAAATCATGCACGTGTAAGGCAATCAAACCATAGTGTAGAACCTTCAACAAGTCCTTCCTGTTCTTACCTTCCTTCTTACCATATCGTTGGGTGTACTTGATGACATTTCCAAGGCAGAAACCTTCGCCGTGTCCTGCGTCAATGACAAACTCAGTCGTTTGGACTTTATCCTGCGAGTAGTGCTGACCATATGTGACATCCACATACTCTTGGAGTTCTTTGATCAGTGCTTCTTCGTTGTACTTATAATCTGTCATAATAATCCTATCCAAAAAATTCATCAAGAGTACCAGCAACATCGAACGACTCGGGGTGATACTTGCGAGTCATCTCCTCTCCACCGTTTTCTGTCAACCAGTTGTACCATTCATCATTGTCCCACATGCTCGGTGATACACCGTTCCAGTATGGTCGCCAGAGTTTGTGTTCTTCGTTCAGTCGACGTGAGTCAACATATGCTCGACGCAGGTGCTCATATTCCCATGTGCCCAACTTCAACATATCTTCACGGAAGTAGAACACAAGTGACATACGCATCAAGTCATCTTCGCCAGAATCAGGTGCCTCAATTGGAGTATTAGCATGCATGATGCGCATGTTGTCAACCAACAGTAGATCACCTGGACGAATATTGATGGCAGCACGAACTTCAGGGCATACTAGCATACCACCCTTCCAGTCTTTCTTGCCATCACTGATGACAGTCAGGTTGCTGAAACCTTCGTTCAACGAACCAGAGTCACGGTGACATGCCATCCGCGCATTGCGATCTTTGGTTGTCGTGTTGACTGTGATGGTGGTGAACGTGGTGTCTTCACCAATTAGAAACTTTGGATCCATACAGTCAGCACACAACTTCTGACGTGCGTGACGAACTGGTAGCAGGTCAACAAAGGTTTGGTCTAGTCGACGTGCAAACGGATAGCATTTCTCAAATACTTCGCGGTTATGATCAGTGAATGCAGTAGCACGACCATAAGGTATACGAGGGTAACGACCATAGAACCCAGCAATCCCAGACCAAATAGCAGTAGCATACATAGTATCTGAAATAAATTCTTTGCGTATCTTTGCAACATATTCTTTTGCTTCCCCAAGTGTCATCACTCGCAGTTTAGTCAGTAGAAGTGGAAAGAAGTCAGTGTATGTACCAAACTCTGGTTCGACTTTGGTGCGTAACCAAACACCACCACGATTCTCATCGTCATCTGGTATGGCGGCAAACTCAGCAAGAGGTTCAGACCCGTCAATGTTTGGTGGTTGTCCGTTCTCGAACCATGTCAGTACATTGATCTGGTACTGTGTCACCCAGTCACGATTGCCCTGAGACTCTTCCCGTGGTCCCGCTGCCATGCCTCTGTTGTTTGATTCAATAGCAGCATCGAACAGACCAGCATAGGCACCGTCTTGTTCTTCTTGCGTAAAAATATTTTTGCGGAATTTGAAAGCAATTCGATCTTCGTTCAGTCCTTCGTCTTCAACACCAGTGGATGGCATGTAGAAGTC
>MEHZ011607910.1_pt1 | contig 11244 bp, 15 predicted proteins | sample 897221 | NCBI WGS metagenome assembly MEHZ01 (sample SAMN05514161, study PRJNA337945) | marine metagenome | isolation source: marine surface water | place: Arctic Ocean | collected 2007-12-13 | reverse complement strand
CTTTAAGGTGCTTTTGATAATTGCGAGGACAACCTGGACAGCCTAGTGTACAAGCAGTTGTTAACTCAATTTCAATGTTATTATAGTGCATAGTAGTATTTATGCTTGCTAAATAGTTAAAACGTGTTATAATAAATAGTATTAACAAAAAGGAGATGCAATTGAAAACAACCGCAATCGTCCTTGGATTAGTATTCACAGTCACAACAGGTCTTTACTTTTACATGGACATTATACTTAAGAGTTACTTTTTTACATGAAACCAGGCAAAATTTGGGGAATCACTACAGGATCGCATGATGCAAGCATTTGTGTCGTAGACCAAAGTAGAACAGGAAGTCTAGAGATAGACTTTGCAGCTCATGCTGAACGCAGTAGCAGAGTTAAGAATGATAAGAATCTAAATAAAACTGTTATTGAACAAGCATTAGAGTTTGGCGAACCAACAGAGATTATTCACTATGAGAATGATTTACTTAAACGTACTAGACAGCTATGGGCTGGACAATACGATACAATGTGGAACAAGCCTAGTATTAAACAACAGCTAAAGAAAGTATACCCACAACTAAACACTAGAATACAATATGCAAGGCATCATCACAGTCATGCCGCTGGTGGATACTACACTAGTCAGTTTACTGATGCAACGGTATTGGTAATTGACAGCATTGGTGAATGGGAAACCTTAACAATATGGAATGCCGAAGGCCGTAACATGAAACGTGTCTATAGTCAGCAGTTTCCAAACAGCTTAGGCATATGGTACAGTGCTATGACTCAACGTTTGGGATTGAAACCCAACGAAGATGAATATATATTAATGGGCTGGGCCGCATTAGGTGATCCAGACAAGTACAAGATGAAGATATGGAATGACTTCTTCAAAACAGAAACTATGAGTCCTAGTAATGCACACATAAAAATGCAAGCTAACTTGCATCGAGGATGCAAGGACTGGGCTCCAGAACTAAACAGCATACAAGACTATGCGGACATTGCCGCAGGTGTTCAAGCAGTATACGAATATGTATTCACACACTTGGTCAATTGGTGTAGAACTAACACACCTAGTAATAACTTAGTTGTAATGGGAGGTTGTGCATTAAATTGTGTAGCTAATAGTATTGCAAAGAAGTATTACAAAGACGTATGGATAATGCCTAACCCAGGTGATGCAGGCAGTAGCTTAGGTTCTATATTAGCAGTAAAGCAACGCCATATACACTTCAATAGTCCTTATCTAGGCTACAACATTGCAGGCAAGTATCCAGTTAACTCAGCGTTAAAAGAGCTTAAAACAAATAGACTGGTTGGAGTTGCTAATGGCAGAGCAGAGTTTGGACCTAGAGCATTAGGTAATAGAAGTTTGTTCGCAGACCCACGTGGTAAAGATGTTAAGGACTTAGTCAACACAGTAAAACGTAGACAAGAGTTCAGACCATTTGCTCCAGTGATACTAGAAGAACATGCACACAATTACTTTGATGGACCAACAGGACCATACATGCAATTTACAAGTGTATGCAAGGACCCAGAACAGTTTCCAGCTATAGCACACTTAGATAACACAAGTAGAGTTCAAACTGTTAATCAGTTTCAACATCCTATGTTACATGAGTTGTTGACACGTTGGTATGCTGATACTGGTTGTCCTATGATACTGAACACAAGTCTCAATATCAAAGGTGAGCCAATGGTAGATACTGAAGTAGATGCTAAACGTTGGCAAGATACTTACAACGTAAGAGTGTTAACACAAGATGAATAACCCTAATAGAATTGAACAGCTAGCCAGACTAGCACAAGAAGGCGAAGGCACCGACCCTATAGATTGGGGTTATTTGAATATAGATGAAAATACAGCTTATAACTTAATGGCCAGTCATGTATTAGAAATGGATCAAACTCCACAGATTATGCAAGCAACAATAGTCAAATTGTTAGTAGAGAACTTTGTATTAAACTTAAAGTTGGGAATAAAATGAAGAGCAGACAGTTGCTAGACGGAACTACGGTTAAAGAACTAGATGAACACACAGAACTATTAATTAGGACTAGATGTCCTAATAAGTACAAGTTAGTAGATATGGAAACAGGTGAAGAATACATTGGTAACCTACCAGACGATACTAAATGGCATTGGAGGAAAACAAATGGATAATATACAAAATAGAATGGCAGAACTATGCGAACCAATTGATAGACAAATAATGATGTGCGACAACAGAGAAGATTCATTGATGTTAGCATGTGCTATGCTTGAAAAGGTAAAGATTATATTAGAAAGTCAAATTGGACAACGTGGCAGATATGAAATACTTGCATCAGCTAACAAGATGGAGCTAGACTCGTGATTAATCCTATTACTTGGCTAAAGAGCAAATATGCCACATGGAAATATAAACGAGCACTCAAAGCTAAACTAAAGAAGTTGAAAGAGAAAGATCCTTTCATTTACGACTAGACGATTTACACAGAGGAAAATATGAAAATCTTAATTTGCGGCTTACCCGGTAGCGGTAAGAGCACTCTAGCAGAGCCCCTTGCTAAACTCACAGGTGGCGTATGGATTAATGCAGATGCAGTTAGATCCAAGTACGAAGGGCCAGACGTATCTCTATGGGACTTTAGTCTTGCAGGCCGTGTCAAACAAGCACAACGTATGAAGCACTTAGCAGACGGAGTAGTGCTAGCAGGTAAAATTGCAATCACAGACTTTATATGTCCAACAGAAATTACACGTAAAGCATTTGGTGCAGACTTTGTTGTTTGGATGGATACGATTCAAAAAGGAAGATACGACGATACTAATCAAATGTTTGAACCACCGAAGCATTTTGACTATCATGTATCACAATGGTTTAATGACACACATGCACAACTAATGCCAGTGGTTAACAGATTTCTAGAAGTACAAGCAAAGAAGGAGGCTGATGATGAAAACGCAAGATGATATAGATGCATTCAATAAAAGAAATCAATTAGATCTTTTTGAATTTGATAGCAGTAAGCCTACAACTCAAATGCTAGGCAGGTGGCAACCTTGGCATCCTGGTCATACAGAATTATTTAAAAAAGCCTTGACAGAAACTGGTCAAGTATGTATAATGATACGTAATGTTGCAGGTATTGTTGGGATAGATGCAGGCGGAGGCCGTACAGCTATACAAGACGATAACCCATTCAACATTGATACAGTGCGTAAAAACATTATTGAAGCATTAAAACTTGAAGGGTACGAATATCGTAGAGAATATAATATTATTAACGTACCAAATATTGTTGACATAAGTTATGGTAGAGGTGTAGGTTATACATTTACTGAACATGACTTAGGAAAAGATATTCATAATATTAGTGCAACAAACATACGTAAAGAAATGCGTAAACAAGGTAAGTTAGAATAAGACTTGACAAACACTAATAATTTGTGTATAATAACAGCTAAACAGAAGGAGAACTAATGGGATATTTTTTATTAGGAGTACTTATTGGCTGGTTAGTGCCAAGACCAAAGTTCATAGGCAAAGCGGAAGCGGCTATATGGGCTCCAATCAAAACAAAACTACCAAAGAGTGTTACTAAACACTTTGGATAATAAAAAGGACTGAACATGGATAATGTACATCAAAAGATAGTTGAAGCATACAATGCTTACATTACTGAGCATGAAGCTTGGGAAGACAAAACAGTAAAAGCTGCTGCCGCTAGAGCACGTAAAGCACTAGGCGACCTTGGTAAATTAACTAAGTCACGTAGAGCAGAGATTCAAGAAAAGAAAAACGCACTTTAGTAGGAGTTAGTAAGTGAATAAAAAGATACTACAACAATTAGCTATCATGTTTCAAGCAAGCCCTCAGCTTATGCGAGACAATGACTTACTATCTAAAGCAGTCAATGGAACGTTTGGAGTAGAGATACAACCAGAGTTCGTAAACATTGTTGCACTATCAGAACAGATTGACCATGCTGTACTAGAGAAATACTTCAGTACAGTATGGCAACCACAAACAAAGAAATACAAATACAGCGGACTAAGCATCATTGACGAAGTTAATGCATTGCATCCACTTAGCGTATTAGACTTGGGTTGTGGTTATAACGAGTTCAAAGGAAAGATTAATAACCTAATAGGAATTGATCCATACAACACCAAAGCAGATGTAAAAAGCGCCATACTGGATTATGCGAGTGCAGAACCATTTGATGTTTTAATTTGCTTGGGAAGTATTAACTTTGGAAGCGTAGACAAGATTTATAATGAACTAGAACATGCAGTAAAACTGACAAAGAAAGATGGGTTGCTTTATTTTAGAGCTAACCCAGGTACACAACACACAGCTCTAGAAGCAACGTGGATTGAGTTCTTTGGATGGACTAGTGAATTTATAATTAACAGTGCAGATAAACTGGGCTGTTCTATCCTGGAATTGAGACAAGAAATGGGTGAACGTGGTTCACGATATTATTTTGTTTTTAAAAAGGATAAATAGATATAACAACAATACAGAGTTGTATTGAACGTTAAAAGCCATTGCACCACACACAGACGAGCGTCATAGTGTCCACAGTTGCAACTCATCATACAAACAACAGATGTTTTATAGAGTACGAAATCTTCGTAACTTAGTTACGGCGACCGTATGGCAAATTTTCATACAAATAGGAGAACATTATGAAAAAACTAATCTTGGGCGCTCTAGCAGCTCTAACATTAACAGCAAACACAGCATATGCTGATTACACTCTCATTGTCCCACAGGCACCTGGCAAAGGTACGTCTATCTGGGCTGAGATTATCGGAAAGAACTTAGAAAAGTTTTTACCAAATGACGAAAAAGTAGTTATTCGTCATATTCCAGGCGCACGTGACATTCCGGGCTTTAACAAGTTTCATAACTCACTACGCTTTGATGACAAAACAATTATGGTAGCACACGGCGGTAACGGCGTATCATTCCTACTAGACAAAGTTGATTATAACTATTTTGATTACGATCTAATTGGTTCAATGAACAACGATATCATCTTAGGCAAAGTTGCTGGTAAAGATGAAAAAGAAGGCGCATGGCGTATTGCTGGCGGATCAGGCTATGAGCCAGATGGTGCGGCAATGGGTATGTTACTATGTGGTCCACAAGGCGACAATTCAATTGATGCTTACTTAGCATGTTGGAGAGAACGTGCAATTTGGATTAACGGTGTAGCAGGCGGCGAAAAGCGTTTAGGCTTTATGAACGGCGAATTTGACATCACACGTGAATCACCAGCGGCATGGAAGCGTTTCTATACAGGCATGGAATCAAATGAACTATGGTTCTCACATGGTATTTTGGACTTAGAAAACAAAACACAAATGGATGATCCAAACTTCCCTAATACACAATTTGAAGACGTGTACGAAGGTCTTTGGGGCGAAGCTCCACATGGTGAGTTGTATGATGCATACAAACTAACACGTAACTGGAGAGACGCAATTCAAAAGGCATTGTTTGTAAACAAAGGTAACCCTAACACTCCTGTACTACGTGCAGCATTAACAGAAATGATTAATGATCCAGTAGCATCTGCAGAGATTTATGCAATGACTGGCGAGTATCCATGGATTACAGATGGCGATGCAATGTTTGACGTATTGAAATCACTAATCACAGAAGATGCACTACGAAATGCAGTTCGTTGGAATAAAGAAGCGTATGGTTTCCCATCAATCTTTAAACCAGAACTACTAGAAGATTAAGGAGTAGCATAACATGTGGTATGATTATGTAATGTGGGCGATGATAGGTACTTGTTACGGTATGTTAGTTGGTATTATTCCAATCGCTGGCGTAACAACAGCTCTAATTACTGTCTTTAGCATGGGTGCTTACTTTATGGCCGACCCCTATTTGGGGTTGGTCTTTCTTACAGCAATTGTTGCAAGTTGTGCAAGTGCTGATAGTTACACAAGTATCTTAACTGGTATACCAGGAGCGAGTACAACAGCGGCTTGCGTTATTGACGGTTATCCAATGGCACAAAAAGGCCAAGCGGCCCGTGCTATGGGAATAGCGATTGCAGACAGTACATTTAACGGTGTGCTATATGCAGGTTTATGTTTTATATTACTTCCTTATTATGGGAAGATTATTGTATTATTTGGTAGACCAGAGTTCTTAGGGTTTATGATGATGGCACTAGCATGTGTTGGATTTGTAGCAAGTAAGAATGTCTTTATGAGCATCATTGCTATCATATTTGGATTAAGTTTAGGTCTTGTTGGACAAGACGTAGTAAGTAATCCTAGATTAGCATTTGGTTGGGAATATTTAGAGAATGGTATTGGAATGGTTGTTCTATTATCGGGCTTGTTTGGTATTCCAGAACTATTAGATGGATTTAGACGAGGACTAAAAAGTGCTGCACCAAAGATTGGAAACGATTATTGGAAACAATTAATGCAGGGCTTTAGAGATGTTCGTATACATTGGAAAGACATGATGCGTGGCGGATTCATTGGATTTGTTACAGGATTGTTACCAGGTGTAGGCGGAGCAGTAGGAGACTTCTTAGCGTATGGTGCCACTAAAGCAGCACACAAAGAAAAACAAGAGATTCCATTCGGCGAAGGTAACCCAATTGGGCTACTAGGTTGTGAAGGAGCCAACAACGCACAGAAAGTATCAAGCATGATACCAGCAGTGTTATTTGGAATTCCAGCAGCACCTTTTGCGGCAATGGTTATGGCAATTTGTATGTACTTTGGTATGGAAATTGGCTCACCGGAATTAATATATGATGAACAGTTTACAACGTCACTGGCGTTTGGCTACATCTTTGGAACAATCGGTGTTGCACTATTAAGTATATTCTTGTACAAATGGATTATTAAAATCTTGGAAGTTCCTTATTGGATTTACGCAGTATTCATTATGGCAGTCATTGTATATGCAAACATGCAGTACACTGGCGGGTGGGAAGATTTAGCATTGCTAATGATCCTTAGTGCCATTGGTGTAGTATGTAAACATTTTAATATTAGTAGACCAGCAATCCTTGTTGCATATGTTGTAGCATTTAAGATTGATGAATACTTTTGGGGAACGTTACAGCTATACGGATACAAAATGTGGAAGCCAGGGTTTAGTTCAATGTCTGACTTTAGATGGTTTGAACTATTTAATATCTGGAATCATCCTATCTTTATTGTATGTATAATAATCAGTCTTGCTATCTTTATTAACAGTGTTGTTAGAAAAGACAGAGGAATTGATTACGTATAATGCATAATACTAATTGGAATAAAAAACTATCTGATCCCGACAGCTTTAATAGCAGTTGGGATTGGACTGTTTCACACAGTGAGTATCACTTTGATACTTCTGTTGTGGAGCAACATGGCGACTGGTACAATGTACTAGGTTGTTTCAAAGGCGACTGGAAAGCAGACACAGATGCTATTATAAAAGCCGCAATGCCTATTACTTGGGCAACTAGAAAATACTACAAAGACAATCACGATCCAAGTCCAATGCTAACACAAGAAGAAAGTGACATAAGAGATGTAGGAGTAGATCCTAGTAAACTTATGCTTACAAACATGTTAGAAGACTTAGACAGTTACCCAACACTAAAGAAAATGTGTGATCATTTTGGAGTAACAGGTAATTACAAATACAGAATTCATGTCCAATTAACTGGACAAATGTTTAACACCCACATAGACAAACTATGGCACTTGAGCTACGACGATCCAGAACAGGTTGTTCGCATTAGTATTATGCTAGACGACTGGAAGCCTGGACAGTTCTATTCATATGGTAACCATGTGTATACTGGCTGGAAAGCAGGAGAAGCACATATGTTTGACTGGGCAAACGTCCCACACTCAACAGCAAACGCAAGCATGTACGCAAGACCTTTACTACAAGTAACAGGACTAAAAACACAAAAGACACGTGATATTATTGCCAATGCTTCACATAATACGGTTTTTAAATTATGATGTTCAAACGCCATTGTATGTTCCAACCATTAAGAAACTGTATAGTTGGACGTAGCTACTCACCAGAGTTTTATAACTTTATTGAAGATATAGATACACGCAGTAGATGGCAACGCATTGCAGAAGAAACAGAAGAAGACTATCAACATTTAATTAATCTATTACACACATTTGGTGTTGAAACAATACGACCAACTGTTACAGATACAGCAGAATTTACTGAACGTAAGACAAGCAACGCATGGTTTAAACAGTTTGGATTTCAGCTTGGTGACACAGATTATCCTGTATACAATTGTGTAGTACCTCCACCAATGGAGCCACGTGATTGGTTTATGATGCTGGGCGAGCAGTTTATACATTGGCTGAAGCCTGATCAAATGTCACAGTATCAAAACATATTAGATTATATAGCAGGACAAGGTAATCCTATTGCACACAGTAACACAGTATTAAATGCTGAAGGCTGGATTACTAAAGTAGGACAACTTATTACATACAGTTTAGGTGGAGCTCAATGGTTCCCACAACCTACAACAGAGTTTGATAAGTTTGTTAAAGAGTTTGCAAGTGAATATGATAATAGATATTTTGATATACAAGGCTTTGCTGATGGAGTATATAGACCACTCAAGCCCGGTGTACTACTAAGTTTATATGAAAGTCCACGATATGCTAGTACATTTCCTGGTTGGGATGTTATTAGTGTTCTCAACGACAGCTGGTCAAAGATGGACAAATGGTTAGAGTACAAAGCAAGTCGCAGTTATAAGATGTGGAACTTAGATGGCGACACTGAACGTAAAGAACTAGCATACGAATGGCTAGACAATGGTTGGCAAGACTATTGTAGTAGAAATGTATTTGATGCAAACATATTAAGCATCGATGAAAAGAATGTTATAGTGTTTAACTATAACAAGCATGTGTTCGCTGAATTAAAGAAGCATAACATAACACCTCACATTAGTCACTTTCGTCACAGATATTTTTGGGGCGGTGGCATACATTGTATAACAAGCGATATCAATCGTGATGGGAGTTTAATAAATTATTTTGAGTAGACAAGAAACAAAAACAAGAAGCCTAGTTAAAACTATTAGCTGGCGACTAACAGGAACGTTGTGTACGTTCTTAATCAGCTGGGCTATACTAGGTGATATCAAAACAAGCAGTGCAATCGCACTAATACAATTAACATTTAATAGTGTTGTGTTCTACGCCCATGAAAGGCTCTGGAATAAAATTAAATGGGGCCTATTTAAATAGGTTGTACTTTTTAATCTTATGTATCAGCAGTGTTCTACCAATTCCTAATTCTAATGCAGTATTAGTTCTATTATGATCGCATTTTTCTAGTGCTTCACTGATGCGAGACTCTTCTAGTTCTTGCATTTCTACAGGTAAACTTTGTTGTTTAACTGCACCATCATTCAAACGGCCACTATCAAATTGTGCAAGAATCCATTCTTGTTCTGATCTATTTTTATCTAATTCCATTTTATCCTCTATTTCATTAAAACTAGTGTAAATATTTTTACACTTTGCAATAAATAACAGTATAGTTAACTTAATATAAGGAGAAGCATACTATGCAGATATTTATCAGAACAATTATGCTTGTTTGTTTTACATTGATGTCAGGCACAATAGCATATGCCGACCCAATAGTAACAGACAGCACAAGTAACAGCACCGTAACAACAAAAGGCACAACCACGACAACAGTTAAATCTGCACCACCTAGTGCTATTAGTCCAAGTATTAATTCAAACAACAGCGACCTATGTACAATTGGTGTCAGTGGAGCAGTACAGACACAGATACTAGGTATCTCAGGTGGAGCCACAGTTAGAGACATGAACTGTGAAAGACTCAAGCTAGCTAAAACAATCTACGACATGGGCATGAAGGTAGCAGCCGTCAGTGTAATGTGTCAAGACGAACGAGTATTCGGTGCCATGGAAATGGCAGGAACTCCTTGTCCTTTTATGGGTAAAATTGGTGAAGAGGCTCAAAAATCTTGGGACGCAGCACCAGAGCTAAAGCCTAATATGAAGACACAGGAGAAAAAGAAAAATGATAAACTCGAAGGGGCCGCAATGGGCGTTGGCGCTAGTTTGTTGCTTCTACTTCTTCTTTAGTAGCTTCGCTCTCGCAGACACACCAGCACCAAGTTATCCAACTACTACACCTAAAGAAACAATAGATTTAGATAATGGAACTGTCACTAGTCCTACAGGTGGCTGTCCGTCTGGTACCTCTACAGCATATGTATATGGATCAGGAAGCACCTTACGTTTTGGTGAGTGTGTTAACACATTCGCAGTATCATATGCAATCAATCAAGCACTACAAGGCACGGGTGTTAGCATAGACAAAGCTCATTACGAATGGAAATATATACATTGTTTCAATGCACCTAACAGATTTTGTAGTCAAAATATTGAAGATAGAGTTAATACAAACACAGGTGCAATTACTAATGATACATATTGGGATGAATTAGTTGTAATTATTGAAATAACAGATAGTAGTGGAAATGTAGTCGAAACTAAAACATGGACTATGGATACATGGTATGAGTGGACATCAAGTAACGCTCACAGTGATAACGAAGTCCAACAAGGAACAACCTATTGGCAGGTACACTCAGACAATATAGAAATATTTAATCATAACGTTAACTCAGGAACCATACGAACACCAAATGCTGTTGGTGATGTAAGGTTTAGAATAAGTGGATACGACAAAGGTAATTGGGATGGATACTATGGTCCTATTATAAAAGATTTAAAAACATGGTTTACTTATAGAGCAAACCCTTGTGCCCAGACTGCCCTCTATGATTCTAGTTGTCCAGGTTATGCAGAAGCATATGCAACATACCAATACAATACAAACTGTTCTGCAAATGCATTATATGATTCTAGTTGTCCAGGTTACGCAACAGCATATTACAATCAACAATGTAGTGCAAACCCATTATATGATAGTGGTTGTTCAGGATATGCAGCCGCATATTATACACAGCAATGTAATGCAAATGCATTATATGATAGTGGGTGTGATGGCTATGCTGACGCATACTATTACAATCAATGTAAACTAAATCCGCTATACGACAGTGGATGCTCCGGTTATGCCGAGGCATACTTCACATACCAATGTACAGCAAACCCATTATATGATAGTGGATGCTCCGGTTATGCCGAGGCATACTTCACATATCAATGTACAGCAAACCCATTATA
>MEHZ011608325.1_pt1 | contig 11253 bp, 4 predicted proteins | sample 897221 | NCBI WGS metagenome assembly MEHZ01 (sample SAMN05514161, study PRJNA337945) | marine metagenome | isolation source: marine surface water | place: Arctic Ocean | collected 2007-12-13 | reverse complement strand
GCATCAGTAATATCCGTTACTGCACTGTGGAAGTGAGTTAAACTCGTTTCCAATGCGTCAACTTTTACTTGTGCTGCTGTAGCCGCTGTAGCCACTGCATCAACTTCTGCTGTATCTGCATATGATTTTGCTGATACTAATGCTGCGTCTGCTTTAGTAGTTGCATCTGCACTTGCTGTAGCCACTGCATCAACTTCTGCTGTATCTGCATACGATTGTAATGCTGTAGTAATAGAAGTAGTTGCAGTTGCAATTTCAGCATCTGTGTAAGATCCTGCTGATGTTACTGCACCAGATGAAGTTGCTGAATCAGCATACGCTTGGAATGCTGTTGTAATTGCTACTTCTCTATTATCTGTGTAAGCTGCTGATACTGTTTCTGCACCTGCTTTAGCTGTTGCAATATCGCTAGTGACACTAGTTTGAGAAGCTTTTAAAGCGACTGCTGTGTCAATAACTGAATCTGCTGCAATACGTGCTGATTGTTCTGTAACAAGATCAACTGCAATAGCTGATTCATTTGTACGAGCAAGTACTTTCTCTGCTGTGATTGCATCTGCATTAACAACTATTGCTGCTGCGTTAGCCGCTACACCTGAAGTGTTAGCAGTGCCGGTTACTAAGTTAGCTGCAATAGCAGTTGCGTTAGTTGCAAGACTTGTTGTTACACTCGCACTAAATGCTGCGTCATCGCCTAATGCGTTAGCTAGTTCATTTAACGTATCTAATGCACCAGGTGCACCATTAATTAAATTAGCAACTTGTTGGTCAACATATGCTTTGTTTGTTGCGTCTGTTGGATTAATTGCGGTACCTACCTCAACTATTGTGTTGCCGTTCATATCAATTTTATCACCAAATTGGACAGCTACGCCGTCTGCATCAGTAATGTTTTTTCCACTTGCCATTTGTAGCGTTGCCGCTATTGACAATGGAGTACTTGACGCAAGTGTAAGTACACCTGTGCCTTCTGCTTTAACTGTGATTCCTTGGTCAATGTCTGCTCTAACAACAATAGTACCTGAATCATCTTCTAGTACCTTTTGGTTGTTAATGTACAATGAACCTTGTGATAGATATAAGTCTCTCCATTTTAATGCAGTTGAACCTAAATCGAAACCTGTTGTGCCATCTGAGTCTACAGTAGGAAGGATGTGCCCGCCCATTGATAGATTTGCTAATAATTCAGAAGCGTCATCAGTTTTGAAACCACCATCAATTATAAATTTTCTTTGTGCCATTTTATGACTCCTTTTTGATCAAAAAAGTTATTGCTACATTGAGTAGCAATGTATTTATTGCTTTTTTTTAACTATTAACTGCTATATTAACAATCTTTAGCTAAAAAAGGGGCGTCACCTTTTACAGCGGCGCCCCTTAAATGTTAACTATTTAAGAAGCGTAAACGTTTCTTAAACATCGATGTATGTTCCAATAACTTTAACAGTTGCTGAGCCACTTGTTGGTGTATATGTTAACAACACATTATTACCTGACATAGTTACACTTGCATCACCAATTAAATCTGAGCCGGTATAAACCATAGCAAATTCTGTAATGTATGCAGTTGTACCATCATGTACTACTAATGCTTCACGTGTTTCATAATTACCAGCACCATCTCCTACTTGGATTACATACTTAGCTGAACGATACAATGTACCATTAAACGTATCTACTGTAGTAGAACCAGTTGCTGAAACTTCAGCTTTCTGTACGTATGCTTTAATATCCGATGCTAATTTATCAGTGGTAACTTGACCAGCTGTTAGCGTTGGAGTTAATCCTTGGGCATGAGCTACAACTACTGCCTGCGTACCTGTTGGTAACGCACTTGAGAAAGTAATTGTTTGTGCTGAGCCATTGATAGTATAGTGAGTACCTGGATCCTGAATAACACCACCAACAAATACCATGCTGTTTGCTTGGTCTGTGATGAAGTTAAGTGAATAAGTAGCCGCTACACCGTCACCTGGGATAGTCTGACGATTATTAGCAGTAAACACTGTTAGTGGATCTGCTAGTTCCATGCCGTCTGCATTTGCGTTAACTTTAAGTATATAACTTTCTTTACCTGTGTAAGATGTATCTGACACATCAGTTAAGTCTAATACTGTTTCGTTTGTATCAATGGTCATCACACCAGTTGAACTATCATAACTTGCTAGTCCGTTACCTGCTGTGTCAACAACACTAATTGCCGCTCTTGCTCTTGCATTTGTGAAGTATTCGTTGCTGCCTTCAGCTAAGTCATCTGTAGTGTAAACACTAATGTCTTGGCTTGAAATTGCTGCATCTAGTACTGCTTTCGATACTGCATCGCTTGGTGCTGCCGCTGTACCTAGTCCAGTTAACATGCTTGTACCCATGTCAATGTCACCGCTCATTACTCCACCAGTTTTTGCTAGTTTCGTTGCGATTACACCATCTTGGGTAGCATCAGCTGCTGCAAATTCAGTACGTATTGCACCTCTATCTGTAGTTGCCGCTGCATGGTCTGTGTCGTTAGCTGATACTTCTGTTGCTAACGCTGTTGATAGCGCCGCTTCAGCTGCCAATGCACGAGTTTCTTCGTCACTAATTGCTGTTACGTTAGCCGCTACTGCACCAGTTAATGTACCATCTGCATTTTGGAATGCAGTAACAATTTCTGTTAATGAATCCAATGTCGCTGCATCTGTGTTGCTGATGATGTTATTTACTGTTGCTGTTAAGTTAGTAACCGATAGTGCGTTTGCTGCTTCCGCTGCTGTTGCACGTGTTACTTCAGTTGTTAAGTTACCAGATACAGTAGTAATCGAAGCCGCGTTAACGCCTTCTGCTGCTGTTGCTCTAGTTACTTCGTTACTGATTGCTGTAGCGTTTGCGCCTTCTGCTGCTCTAGCTGTAGTGGCTTCTGCTGCTAAGTTATTAGTTAGCACTGTTTCTGCCGCTCTAGCTGTAGTTGCTTCTGCGTTTATTGCTGTATCAAGTTTGTCGTCTGCGTCTTTAAGTGAACTAGCAGTACCAATAAAGTTTGCACTTGCGTTGGCTGCATATTGTCCATCAGTTGCTAAACCTGCACCTGCTTGAGTAGCAGTAATTTCAGTTAGGTTTGCCGCAACGTTTGTTGCATTTACACCTTCTGCTGCTTGTGCTCTAGTAGATTCAGTTACAATAGACGCTGCATTAACACCTTCAGCTGCTCTAGCTGTTGTTGCTTCTGCTGCAATTGCGTTTGCGTTAACTACTTCTGCCGCTCCAGCTCTAGTTGCTTCTGCTGTAATGTTAGTTGCGTTTGTAGCAATGTCAGTTACGTTAGTAGCAATGTTAGTTGCGTTTGTTGCAATGTTAGTTACGTTTGTTGCAATTCCAGATGCGTTTGTTGCGACATTAGTTGTTAATGTGCTTTCTGCGCCTTCTGCTCTTGTTTTTTCTGCTAGTACTGCTGCGTCTAATTTGATTGTTGCGTTGTGTAAAGATGTTGCCGCATCAAGTGAATGTGTTCCAGTTGGAACTACATAATCACCATCACCATTTAGACCTGCACCTGCTTGCGTATCTGCGATTTCTGTGTTAATCGCTGCTAAGTCACCTGTTGCCGCGGCATCAAGTTCATTAATTGCTTCAGTTACAGTTTGTGCTGTAGTAGTCATAGTAGCAGTACCCATAGTAGTTTCTAGAGTACCAATTTTTGTTAAGTTGCTTGCTACATTAGTCGTTAGCGTTGTATCTGCAGCTGCAAACTCTGTACGAATTAACGCACGGTCTGTAGTGGCAGTTGCCGCTAATGATGTAATTGCACCATTGATAGTTGTATCAGCACCTTGGAATGCAGTAACGATTTCTGTTAATGAATCCAATGCCACTGCATCTGTGTTAGTTAGAATTGAATCAATTCTAGATGTTTCAGTATCAATGTTAGCTTGTAGTGTTGCTTCTGCTGCTCTTGCCGCTACAACTTCGTTGTTAATTGCTGTTGCATTTGAACTAATATCAACAATGTTAGTAGCAATTAAAGCTGAGTTAGCAGTGTCAACACCTGTTGAACGAGTAACTTCATTTGAGATAGCTAGTGTATTTGCTGCTTCCGCTGCCGATGCACGAGTTTCTTCTGCCGTTATAGCATTTGCGTTTGCTACTTCAGCTGCTCTAGCTGTTGCTGCTTCTGCTGTAATGTTACCTTGCAACGTAGTGTCTGCTGCTGTTCTATCACTTACTTCTTGACTGATTGCCGCAACGTTTGTTGCAATATCAGTTGCGTTAGTAGCAATGTCACCTGTGTTAGCAGTAATGCTCAAAGTGTTAGCTTGCTCAGCCGCTAATGCTCTAGTCTTTTCAGTTAGAACTTCAGTATCTGTGTAAGTAGCCGCTGTTGCTTCTGCACCTGCTTTAGCTGTTGCAATACGATCAGTAACTGTGTTAGTAACTGTTCCGTCAAGAGTTGCATCACCCATTAGTGCTACGTCTGCCGCATCACTATCTGCAATTGCATCTGCTTTAGCTGCATCTGCTTTAGTAGTTGCATCTGCTGCCGCTGAACTAATTGCATCTGCTTCTGCTGTATCTGCATACGCTTGTAAAGAAGTTTCAAGAGCTGTATCAGCTGCTGTTCTGTTCGTTACTTCGTTTGAGATAGCAGTAGCGTTAGCTAATTCAGCTGCTCTAGCTGTTGTTGCTTCTGCACCAATTGCTGTTGCGTTTGTAGCATCACCATTTGTACGATCACTAATCTCAGTATTGAGGTTAGTAGTAACTGTGTTAAATGCCGCAGTTAAAGTACTATCGCCTGCTTGGAATGCAGTAACAATTTCTGTTAATGAATCCAATGTCGCTGCATCTGTGTTACTAACAATGTTAGCAATATTAGTTGCGTTGGTTGCGATATCAGTTGTGTTGGTTGCAATGTTGGCAACGTTTGTTGCTACGCCTGCTGTTGCAGTTGTTAATTCAGTGTGTAGTTCGTTAATCGCTCCACCCAATGAAGTTGCAGTTGTATCAAGTGGTGTGTTTGCAATATCACCAACAGTATCTTCTAGTGCTTGTACTTCTGTTTCCAGTGTAGTTGCACGTGCCATGATTGCTGTATTTGCTGCATCACTTGTCACTGCTCTTGCTACGTCTTTAGCTTCTGCACTTGCAAGTGCGTTTGCTTCAGCTGTATCAGCTTTACTAGTTGCATCTGCACTTGCTGTTGCAATTGCGTCTGCTTCTGCAGTATCTGCATATGTTTCCATAGCTGTTGTTACTGCTGCGTCAGCTGTTGCAAAGTCTGTACGAATTGATGTATCAGCTGTTGCTCTTGCTGTTGTTTCAGTATTAATATCTGTTGCGTTTGCAACTTCTGCTAATCCTGCACGAGTGGCTTCAGCTGCTAAGTCTGTAGTTAGAGTTGAAATTTCGCCGTTTGTTGTTGCAATTTCTGCCGCTAAATCAGAGGCGTTAGTTGCGATGTCAGCAGTATTTTGAGTACCCACTGCTTCATTAGCTTGTTCAGCTGCTAAAGCACGTGCAACTTCTGTTGCTAAATCTGCTGTTAAAACACCTTCAGCTGCTCTTGCTGTTGTTGCTTCTGCTGCAATTGCAGTTGTGTTTAAACCTTCTGCAGTTGTAGCTCTAGTTACTTCATTGTTAATTAATCCTGAGTTAGCCGAAATAGCCGCTGTTAAAGCACTATCTTGGGACTGAAACTCAGCAACAATTTCACTTAATGAGTCAAGTGCTGCCGGGTCAACATTACTAATAATGTTGCTAATTTGTGTTTGTAATCCAGTGTCTGCTGCTTTGTATGCAAGGTCTAGTGCCGCTTCCGCCGCCCTTGCGTCTACAATTTCTGCTGCCAGATTAGTTGTTAGTGTTAATTCAGCTGCACGTGCTGTTGTTGCTTCTGCTGTAATAGCATTTGCATTAACTACTTCTGCCGCACGAGCGATAGTTGCTTCAGCACCTACTGCTGTTGCAATGTCGCCTGCTACTGCCGCTTGGGCAAGAGCATCGGTAAAGTATTTTGCACTTCCTTCCGCTAAATCGTCGGTATCAAACGAAGCAATTAATGCTCCTGCTGAAACTGAGGCTAATGCAGAAGTTGCATTGATGTGTACTAACAGCGTATCTAGGTTTTGTAAAGATGAAGCTGTAGTTTGGCCTGAAACTGCACTTACATCTAACTTAGTGTTGAGGATCGACTGATCCGCTAACGCTGGACTCTTAATTTGTCTAAAAGCCATAGAGATTTCTCCAATCAAATATATTTGATATGCGTATAATCTTTACACGCATAAGCATGTTCACAGCTTAACGAGAACATACTACGCAGATATTATAAAGAATAAAACCTACGCAATGTATTTATGAGAAATTGGATCGAATTAACCTATATGATATTAGTTAAATTGGAAGATATCTGAAGTCAACTACCGCACTTGTTGCTGGTGCTGACGTTATTGTTAGTGTCGTTCCGGAGACACTATATTCAGTTGGGGCTAATACTGATCCGTTTACAATAACAAGTACGCTATGTATTGTATGCCCTAATGGTACTAAGTAATCTGTTGTGGTATTATCACCTGTATACTGAGTACTAGTATATATCAAATTTAAATGCTTATTCTCTATGCAGTTATTGGGAAATGCTGTAATATTTGCAAAAGAATATCTATATTTTACATATATATCTGCATCCACATGAGGCACTGTGTTAAATGTTAATACTGCTCCAGATAATGAAAAAATACCTGGTCTTTGTAATACATCATCTACATACACATCAATAGCTTCTTCTGTTGCTGGTGTGTTACTTAAAGTAAAATCTACTTGTATTCCATCGCCTGTAAATGTTTCTGCTGGTTCAATACTAGTAGAAGGTAATGCTAAATCGTTTCTTAGCAAATTTTCTAAACTAGTTAACTCAGATGATGTAGCAAAATTACTATCAGCGGATTGAAATGCTGTAACAATTTCTGTTAGTGAGTCAAGCACCGCAGGATCAGTGTTAGTTAAGATACTGCTTACTTGTGTTTGCAATGATGCAATGCTACTATTAATAGCCGCTGTTTGTGTTGGATCAGTTACACCTAGTTGACCACTATATACTGCTCCACTAATGTAAACACTTTTTCCAGTAAAGTTTCTTCCGTCAGGTAAATTATCACCAATAAAGTTTAATACACCTGATTGATAATCAAAGAACCATTCATCGCTGTTTCCGCTACCAGTAACAAAGACTTTGTTAGCCATTGATTCAGCATTGCTTGGATCAGCACTATCATGTACATAAACATTTACAAGATAGGTACTACCAAACTCTGGAGTAATCCAATCAATTGTATTAGTTTTCCAAGTTCTATTTCCTGTTGCTGTAATATCTTCTGTACATTCTATTGCAGTTTTAATATCAACAACACTAGTAGAGGCTCCTGGTCTAACACCTGGTATGTTTCCAGATTCTGCCCATACTCTATCACCACGTAATAAAAGTGGACTAGCTATACTCTCGTTAGCCGCTAATTTATTTGCATTTGTATCTGTTTTTGTACTACCATATCCAAGTTTTTTAAATAGGTAATCAACTTTTTGATTCTGGGAAATAGCCATTAGCTAGCTTCTCCTATTTCTAATTGTGTTATTTGTTTTCCACTTGCTATACCAATTCTAACTATAACAACATTGTTGTTTGCATTAGACATGTTTTCACTGCCTAGTGTCATTGTATAACTTGAATTTAAACTTGCGTTAGTTGGAACAACATCTGATCCTGACAATGCACAACCATTTGCTCCATTACCTCCTGAACCTGTGTTACTACCTGGAACACCTACACCTGCATATTGAGATGTACATTCTAACCAACCATTTAATCCGCTGGCTGAGTCAATTGCTGTTCCTGGTGCTGCTATCCACATTCCAGTAATACCTGTTGAATTGATAGTAATGTCAAAGTTAGCAACAACTTGTCTGCGGAATGCAAAAGTAAAATATTGTGTTCCTGTATCTGAACTTCTATCTGGTCCTACTGGTAAAAATCCTGTTGAATAATTTGTAGTATCATGTGTTATATTGCCCCATCTTATAGTTGCCTCTTGTGTACTTGCTACACTAACTGCTCCAGTAAATGGTTGTGCTATATAATCAACTGCTCCATTAACTGTAGGATTATCTGTTCCGTAAGCTATAAAGTCAATAATACGAGTAGCATTATCTGTAATTGTTCCATTACCTAGAGTTGATGAAACTTGCACACTATCCTCTAGTATGCCCGTAGGATTAGCTGTATGCACCTGTACAGCGGTGTTTGTCAATTCTACATAGTTTGAGCTACCATTAACATTATTTGCTTTAAATTTGAGTGTTTCTACAGCCGCTATATTACTTGCTGTTAAGTCAATAGTTTGATCTGCAAAGGTGTATGCTAATGTATTTGCTTGTGGAATTCCACTAGTTAAATAAGGTGTTCCTGATTCTAGCTCTGCATATGATTTATACTGTGTTCCAATAGTTGCACCAGTGGTGCCTTCTAAGTTATTGCCATTTTTAATTTCAAATACCATACTAGTATCATTGTAAGCCTGTCCTATCCAATTAGCAATATCAACTCCACTTAAAGATAATGTTGGGCTACCTGTATTGTAGTAAGGTATACCAGATATATATCTATAAGTTCCAGCGTTGTTTTCAGAAAGAATTGAACCAGTAATATCAAGTGTAGGTACGTCAGTTAAGTCATCACACACAACAGTTACGTAATTCGTATCACCTGTATTACTGTGTTCTATTCTTTCATCATTTACACCTGTTTGATATTCAGCAAAGGGTTTAGTAATCTTTGCATCAAATGTTTGATAAAAACCTGTAGGATAAGTCGAAGAACTTATAGTACTATTAGCATCATTTTGTCCGCTAATAATTAGGCTATCATAAGTTCCGTTTTCGTTTAATATATTACTAAACGTTGTAGTGCCATCTGCTGATCCATTAACCATTGCGGTTACTGTTCCTGCTAATCCATCATATGCATTTTGTGCAATTGATGTTTCTATGTTGCCACTAGTATATCTTCTAGCTGTGGTGGTAGTTAAAGAAGCACTAGCTGTTAATGGTGCGGAAGAACTGTTATCAGTAAAGCCGCTAGCTAGTCTTGGATTAGTACCAACTGCTGAATTTGTTAATGTTATTAATTTTGCACTTAACCCATCTGGTGCATTAGGTACAGCGTTAACTTGAAAAGTTAAATCAGCTATATCTGTTTGTGCTGTTATATCTGGAGTACCAGTTGCTGTAAAATCTAATTGATAATTACCTGGTGTTACTCCTGTAAAATCGTGTTGTACATTGTTTAGTCCTGACTCAACATCATTAGAACTACTGTCATTCCAGTTATATGTATAACTGTCGCCATTTTCACTTGTGTTGTTTACAGTAACTAATGCTCTGTTTATGCTGTTATAATCAATACCATCATACACATCATATTGATTATCACCTGTGCGGTCTGAGATTGTATCAACACTACCTGTGATGTTTGCTCTAACATCTGGTTCTACATGAATTATAAAGTCTGTGCTTTCAAAAGGACTGCTAGTGTGATTACTTACAACTTGTAAATTACCTGTGTAGTTCTGTGCTATACTATTATTTAATAAAGTATATTTGTGTGTTATTGTTTGACCAGTATCACCTGCTTGGTTACTGCCTGCATTTACTGTTGTAATTGTTCCATCGCCAAAGTCCCATCTGTAGCTTATTCCAAACTGTGAATAAGAACCAATTGTATTTTCTGTATTGTTTGTAAATGTAACATTTAATCCACTACTTGCTTCTTCGTTAATACCACTTGCAATATCAGAAGTTGTGTCTGGAGTATGTGTATCATATAATTTAAATTGATCTGATTCAGATATTGGTAATAGAGCTGGTGTTGCAGTATTATGATTATCAAGTGTTAGTGCAACGGTCCTTGTAACATCAGCTTGTGATGAAAGGGCAAATGTGTGGGCTATACGTCCGCCGCCTACTCCACCTGCTACACTATCTGCGTTAAGTACGTCATCACTTGATCCATCACCCCATGCCCAAGTATATTGAATTATTGCGCCACTTGTGCTTGATGTTGTATTCTCAAAATATACAGTATCTCCATCATTCCAATATGTAATTGCATTTCCTCCTGTAAGGGAGTCGTATGCAGTAAATGAAACAATTGGATCTCCTGTGAAAATTGCAATATAATCTTCTCTTAATTTTTGTGCTGAGCTACCTGCACCAGTTCCAGTATCATTAAACGCTGTTACGTTTACATCAAATGGACTGCCTGCATTTGTAGCATAGGTATGTGTAGGGGTTGAGTCTGTTGTAGCTGTAGTAGAATTTCCATCACCCCAAGCAATTGTATATTTGTTTGGGTTACCTACTGAAGTAATAGTTAGAGTTGCTGTTAATCCTGCGCCTCCTGATACAATATCAGAAACAAAATCAACAGACTTAACATAAGAGTCTGTTCTAATATTTTCAATAATTTCTAAAACGGAATCATTGTCGGCATCACCTGATGCATCAACGTTTGAAATTGCAGTTTCTAAATATACTTTTGTAACGAGATCTTGAGGATCAACTGGGTCGGATGCGTTTTTAACTATTTTTGCTGAAACATCTATGTTGTTCGCTGCGCCAGCATCTAGTATCAGATCAGAATCTGATTTTAATTTACCTGTACTATGATTAATGTTAATCGCCAACTTATCTACCTCACAAATTCTTCGCTCTTGCGTCTATTGTATTTACTCTTTTTTAGACCAGCGGTTTTAATCTACGCTGTCAAGAAACTTTGTAGAATTATAGAATTTATCAGCATTGTTGGTTGTAATTAACGGAAGCACGTTGGCCTCATTCATTAATAATGATTTGGCCTTTACAGGACTTGTTATAACCAGTTTTCCAGAGTCTGGAGTAATGTGTGATGACATAATATTATATTCCTACTACTTCCTATTATTGTACATGTATTTATCATTTATGTCAGAAGTAAAAGAGAAAGTTTAAAGACCTGTCAAAATAGCACTTGTTTATAAATAGTACTATGATCAGCTATACATTATGTATTAAAGCACGAAAGAATTTGTACCACAAATAATGTGGTCAAGCCCAGCTGAACTTTATCCAATACATATAGCACCGGCCCAATCACCACACGGTCAAGGCTACGTAATTGAACCTCAAGTAGAATACCAAGAGCAAGACTATTTGATAGTGCAACCATCTGGAAAACCGTACGAGCTACAC
>MEHZ011436980.1_pt1 | contig 11253 bp, 10 predicted proteins | sample 897221 | NCBI WGS metagenome assembly MEHZ01 (sample SAMN05514161, study PRJNA337945) | marine metagenome | isolation source: marine surface water | place: Arctic Ocean | collected 2007-12-13 | reverse complement strand
TCCAAAGCGAAGACGATGATGGCAGTCTCGTCGAGTTTGTTAGCGATTTGGAGGAGTTTCTGGGCGAACTGCTTCAATAGCGGGGAAGGGTGATCCCGTTTCAGACACTCGTCTGACGGTGATGATCGGGAAACGCCAAATTGATATTGATGCGTGCGACAGGATGTTTTAAATCCGGACAAAATTAAGGTGCAAAGAACGTCGGTTTCTGGATCCCTGGTCACCGTTTTGCCGAAGTTCGGTAAAGGTGGCTTCGTGCCCCCGATTTGAACCTACTCTGGGCGATTTAGTTCAGATTGTTACTAGAATAATTGGTAAGCCTGGTAACGAGCAAATCCCTCTCCCTCCGCCAATAAATTCCCTTGTTCCCATATCTGTCTAGATTTTTGAGCCCAGCTGGTCAGTGGCTTCGTTTGCCTGGCCGTTGGCGCAAGAAATTCTTTAGCATCCTGACCAAAAGCACTACTGTTCGCGAACATACGCGGACTTACGTAGTCCGTTACGCCGAATGCCGTGAAACAAAAATAATTCCTTGGGAGCATACCTTGAAAACAACAAAGCTGATTACATCCGCCATTGTTGGCGCATCGATACTCGGTCTTTCGACACTGAGTGCGCAGGCCACTGACTATAAAATGACCGCTGGTTCGAGCCATCCGCCGATCGTCCCCTGGGCGAAGCAGCTCAAGGATCTGGTGGTGCCCGAAACCGCCGCCCGTGCCGCCAAGCTCGGTCACAGCATCAAATGGGTCGAGGCCTATTCCGGAGCGCTTTATGACTTCAAGGAAACTCTGGAAGGCGTGGAAGATGGCCGTGCCGATGTGGGCTGGGTTGGTACCTTGTGGGAAACCAACAAAATGCCGCTCCACAATGTGACGTTCTTTGCCCCGTTCGGGTCGACGAGCGCCTCGGCGAATATCGCCATCATGAACGAAATGTACAAGACCATCCCGGAGCTGGATCAGCAGTGGACCAAGCACAATCAGAAACTTCTCGGATATTTTGCCGGGGATGAGTATGTGCTGTTGACCAAAAAGCCCATCAACACGATGGAAGACCTCAAGGGCCTGCAGATTTTCGCGCCTGGCGCGATCGGGCGCTGGCTTGAAGGCACAGGTGCCACGGGCGTCAATGGCGGTCTGCCGGTCTATTATGACGGGGTTAAAAAGGGCACGGCAGACGGGGTGATATCACCGGGGACGGGTATTCTTCCGTTCAAACTGTTTGAGGTTGCGCCCTTCGTCACGCGTTTGCAGCTGGGGGCCTCGCTTCCCGGCGGTCTGACCATGAACCTGGATACGTGGAAGAAGCTGGAACCCGAAATGCAGCAGATGTTCCTCGACATTGGCGCTGAGTGGAGCAAAACGGTGACCGCACAGGTCGACGGTTTCTCGGCCAAAACATTCCAGATTCTGGAAAAGAACCCGAACGTTACGGTTTCCACGTTCCCGGAAGCAGAGATGAAGAAATGGGCCGCTGCGGTTCCCGATATCGCGGGTGATTGGGCCAAGAGCGTTGAGGCCAAGGGCCTGCCGGCAAATGCGATGCTGAAAGCCTATATGGAAGGCGTTCGTAAATCTGGTCAGACGCCGCTTCGTGACTGGGACAAGTAACCTTGGACCAAAATCCGTCGGTTAACGGAGATGATGCTGGAGCGCCGGATGAAAACCGGCGCTCCAGTCAATTCCGGGCCCAGCATGCGGTGCCGTTTTTTCCGCATGTCATAAATCTGATGAACAGTGTGGGGACCTTGTGGATCTTCCTGCTAATGTTCGTCATTTGCGCCAACGTGCTTTCACGCGCCTTCTTGAACACCCCGATCACCGGCGTGATCGAGTTCGCGGGCTATTCCCTGGTGGGCGCCGTGTTCCTACAGCTCGCCAGCACGCTGCACAATAATCGTTTCACCCGCGCCGATATGCTGCTTGACCATCTCGGCCGCAAGAACACGGACGCGGCGGCCGTCTATCATGTGATTTTCGGTGTTTTCGGCATGATTGTCTTTGGCCTCATCGCCTGGGGCACCTATGGTAAATTGCTGCGCGCCTGGCCGGACGACGTTTTTGGCGTCGAAAATCGGTTCACGATGCTGGTCTGGCCGTTGCGCGCGATTGTCATGGCCGGCGCGATCGCTGTTTTTGCCGAATTTTTCTTTCAGACCCTGACCCATCTAAGTCGCCTGCTGCCCGCCAGCTGGACGAAGACCAGGTTCGGACAATGCTTTTCCGTACCGCGCCCGGCTGATGATGGCGATGGCGATGCCGATGTCGATGATACCGCCGGTGCACGGCGCAAAGGGTGGGGCCATATCGCTGCTCTGCTGGCGTTCTTTGCCATTGTCCTGATCTTGAGTCAGGTCGAGCTCACGAGGCTCCAGATCGGTGGTTTGTCCTTTATCGGCATGCTGGCCCTAATCTATTTCGGGATGCATATCGGCGTGGCGCTGATCCTGCTTGGATTTGGCGGCCTTTGGATGATGATGGGCACGTCGAAAGTCGGCATGAGTGTCCTGACTTCTGGTGCCAATGAATTCCTCCGGAATGATCTCTTCGCGACGGTCCCGCTCTTTGTGCTGATGGGCCTGCTCGTCAACGCGTCTGATGTGGGCAAGGATACATTTGATGCCGCTCGCTGGGCGCTTCGACGGGTAAAAGGCGGCTTGGGTGTCGCGACCGTGGCCGCCAATGCGATTTTCGCGGCCATCACAGGTTCCTCGATTGCGTCGGCGGCCGTGTTCACCAAAATCGCAACCCCGCACATGATCGATGCCGGATACACGCCGCGGTTTGCCGTCGGGACGGTCGCCGGTAGTTCGGTGCTGGGCGTTCTTATTCCGCCCAGTCTGCTGCTCATCGTCTATGGATTTGTCACCGAGCAATCCGTCGGGGAATTGTTTATTGCCGCGGTCATTCCCGGCCTATTGCTGGCCACGGTGATGGGACTGTCGATCATTGCCATGGCCTATCTGTGGCCGAGCTTCGTCGGAGAGGTGCAGAGCGGAAAGAGCTCAAGAGAAAATCTTCTGACGGCCCTCTACAAGCTGATGCCGATCATCGTGCTCGTGACGGCGGTTATCGGCGGCATTTATGCGGGCATTTTCACACCGGTCGAAGCCGGGGCTGTGGGCTCGGCGCTGGCGTTGATCCTGATGATCGTGCGGCGGCGTTTCAGCGTCCGCCGTTTGTGGGACGTGCTGATCGAGACAGGCCATATTTCTGTCGCCGTGCTTTTCCTGATCGTGGCCGCGCGGGTGTACACGAACATGCTGGCGTTGTCGGGACTGCCTCAGGAAATGGGTGGGCTCATTTCCGGCACCACGCTTGGTTACCTCGGCTTCATGGCGCTCTACATTCTGGTGCTGATTATCCTGGGCATGTTCTTGGATTCAATCTCGATCATGTTGGTGATCCTGCCTTTGGTGATCCCGATCGCTGAAACCCTGGGGGTCGATCTGGTCGCCTTCGGAATCATCACCGTCGTCGGTCTGGAGATGGGATTGCTAACGCCGCCGCTTGGGCTATGCGTTTATGTGGTGAAGTCGACGCTTGATGACGCACGCGTGTCTCTGGCGGATATTTTTGTCGGCTCAGCACCCTTCGTCGTGATCATGCTGGCAGTGGTCATTCTGCTCGTGTTCTTCCCGGTGATCGCCAATACCGACCCGGCTGATCCGTTCCGTTGGCTGCTCGGTTTGTTTGGCTCAGGTGGTGCGCCCGCGTCCTGATCTGGACTACATTATGGCCTTTCACCAGTGATGGGTTCAGACCAGATGAGCAACGAGCAAAAAACACCTGCAACACTGCGCAGCCACCGCTGGTTCGGGGGCGAGAGCATGCGCGCCTTCTCCCATCGCGGCCGTTGGCGGCAACTTGGGTTTGGACCGGGAGACTACGCCGGTAAGCCGATCATCGGCATCATCAACACGTGGTCTGAAATGAACACCTGCCACAGCCATTTCCCCGAGCGGGTGCAGGCGGTCAAGCGCGGCGTGCTGCAGGCGGGCGGGTTCCCGATCGAATTGCCGGCGATCTCGCTCGGCGAAATTCTGATGAAGCCGACGACCATGCTTTATCGCAATTTGCTGGCGCTGGAGACTGAGGAGTTGCTGCGCAGCTATCCCATTGATGGCGCGGTGTTGATGGGCGGTTGTGACAAGACCACCCCGGGGCTACTGATGGGGGCCGCCTCCATGAACATCCCCGCGATCTATGTCCCGGCGGGCGCGATGCTGCGTGGGTTTTGGAATGGTGAAACCCTGGGCAGCGGCACGGATCACTGGAAATATTATACCGATTTTAGGGCCGGTAACGTCTCGGCCAAGACCGTTGACGAGGTGGTCGCGGGAACCGCCCGTTCTGTTGGCACCTGTATGACCATGGGGACCGCGGCGACGATGATGTCCCTGGCCGAAACGTTGGGGATGACCCTGCCCGGGGCCTCCTCGATTCCGGCACCGGATTCCAATCATGCGGTGATGGCCACGGCGAGCGGGCGGCGCATCGTCGATATGGTCTGGGAGGATGTGAAGCCGTCCGACATCATGACCCGAGCGGCTTTCGAAAATGCGGTCACGGTCGATATGGCGATTGGCGGCTCGACCAACGCGATTATTCATCTGGTGGCGATGGCCGGCCGGCTCGGGGTTGAGATGCCTTTGACCCTGTTCGACGAGATTTCCAAGGCCACGCCTTGGCTCGCGAATATCCGTCCGTCCGGGGCCTATCTGATGGAGGATTTTTACTATGCGGGCGGCCTTCGGGCGTTGATGCACGCGCTGGGAGACTTTCTCGACGGGTCCTGTATGAGCGTGGCCGGAACCACGTTGGCCGAGAATTGCGCCGGGGCGAAAATCCACAATGAGGATGTAATCCGTCCCGTGGCGAATGCTCTTAGTCCGGATGGGGGCACCGTCGTGCTGTTCGGGAACCTTGCGCCGGATGGTTGCGTGATCAAACAGAGTGCTGCGGATCCCGAACTCCTGCAGCATACCGGACCGGCAGTGGTGTTCCGTGATCGGGCGGATATGGAGGCCCGGGTGGACGATCCGGACCTGGTGGTGACGGCGGGTTCAGTCCTGGTGCTTCAGAACGCAGGCCCTGTGGGGGCCCCGGGCATGCCCGAATGGGGACAATTGCCGATCCCGAAGAAACTCCTGGAGCAGGGGGTGCGCGACATGGTGCGGATTTCCGACGCAAGGATGTCGGGCACGAGCTATGGCACTTGTGTGCTGCATGTCGCACCGGAGGCCCATATCGGCGGGCCACTGGGGCTGGTTGAGGATGGTGACCTGATTACGCTGGATCTGTCTGGCCGGGTTCTGAACCTGGATGTCGATGATTCCGAACTGGCCCGTCGCCGGGAGACCTGGGCGCCGCACCGAACCACGCCGGAGCGCGGTTATGTGGCGATGTATGCCCAGCATGTCACCCAAGCCAATCGGGGGTGCGATTTTGACTACCTTCAGGGCGGCGCGCCCACCGCCGAACCTGAAATCTTCTAGGCAAGAGAGGTAGACGCCGTGCGGACCTCTCTTGCCAGTTCTGCCCTTGTTGCGATCCTGATCGGCTTTGGCGGCAGTATTCCCATTGTCCTCGCGGCGGCGCAGGCCGTCGGGGCGACGTCGGCCCAGACCGCGTCATGGGTGACCGCGCTTTGTCTTGCGGTCGCCGTGTCGAGCGCCCTGTTGTCGTTTACCTATCGGATGCCGATCGTGGCGGCGTGGTCGACGTCAGGTGCAGCCCTGATCGGCGCGACGGCTATTGGTGGGGTGCCGACCTATGGCATCGAGGCGGCCGCTGGTGCGTTCGTCCTGGCCGCGGGACTAACTCTGCTGTGCGCAATGCTGAAGCCGCTCGCCACACTGATTGCGAAAATTCCGGTCGCCATCGCGGCGGCGATGCTCGCGGGAGTGCTGATCGGGTTTTCGATTGCAGTATTTGACGAGGTGACAGCAGACCCGCTTCTGGTGGTGCCCTTGGTGGCTGTGTTCCTGATCGTGCGGGTGTTCAGCGCGACCTGGGCGGTGATCGCGGTTTTGGTCGCGGGTATTGGCTGGGCGGCACTGCTGGGAAGGATCGCGCCGCTGGATTCTGTTATGGCCGTGCCCGAATTGCACTTGGTGATTCCCGGATTTGAGGTCTCGGCGCTTTTGGGGCTGGGGATACCGCTGTTTCTGGTGTCCATGGCGTCCCAGAACTTGCCGGGCTTTGCCGTGTTGCGCTCTGCCGGTTACGAGCCCCCGACCCGTTCGGCCCTGGCTGTCACTGGCATGGCCTCCTTGCTGTCCGCACCCTTTGGCGCCCATACCACGACGATGGCCGCGATCACGGCAGCCTTGTGCACCGGGACCGACACTCATCCCGATCCGGCCAAACGCTGGATCAGCGGGTTGTTCTACGGCGCGTTCTATCTGGTTCTGGCCGGGGTCGGGGTCTCTGTTGTGGCCGGGTTTGCCGCCTTGCCGGGGGGCGTCATCGTGACCGTGGCTGGTCTGGCACTTATGGGGCCGCTGATGGGGGCATTGAGCGCGGCGCTCGGCCCCGAGACCACACGGTTCCCCGCGGTTCTGACCGTCACCGCAACGGCGTCCGGCCTGTCCCTGTTGGGAATCGGGTCGGCGTTCTGGGGCCTCGTGATCGGGTTGCTGGCGTTTGGGGTCGATAAAATGGCGCGACAGATGTTGCGCTAACCGCGTTATCACCGGCTTTGCTGTTCACAGAGTGATCATTCGGGCATGGCGAACTGGGGCAGCGAAAATCAGGATGGGACAAGACCCCCACACAACCGATTTGAGGGAGGTCCACCATGATACCGGCAGACGAGACATTTGACGGCACCTGGCCGCACGAACCGCATTTTTTCGACGGCAATGGCTTTCGCCAGCACTATGTGGATGTGAACAATGCGGGCGAGGACGCCGACGACGTGATCGTGCTTCTGCACGGCGAGCCAACCTGGGGTTATCTCTACCGCAACTTCATTCCGCGCATGAGCAAGGTGGGGCGCGTTGTCGTGCCGGACCATATGGGCTTTGGCAAAAGCGAAACCCCGCAGGATCGCGAGTACACGATCCGGGATCATGCGGATAACCTTGAACGCCTGCTGCTTGATCTCGATCTGCGCAATATTACCTTCGTGATGCAGGACTGGGGTGGCTCGATCGGCATCAGCTTCGCGCTGCGCCATCCCGACCGCGTCAAATGTCTGGCAATTTGCAACACCTACGCGCCGTGGTCCGACGAACCGATGGACGCCACCTTTCCGACCGAACACCACAAATGGTTCATCTGGACCCAGACCCATGAGTTTGAGCCAACCCTGTCCCATCTCGGCTCAACGATATTGTCGGTGATGAAACGGGTTGGTTTCGAAAACACCAGTCACGTGGACGAAACCTGGGTGCGTGCCTTTTCGAGCCCGTTCCCGACGCCGGAATCCTGTGTCGGGGCGCTGGCCTTCCCGCGCGCCATCGCCAATCCGAAGACCTTCGAGTTTTTTAGTGAGATGGCTGAGAAACACGACATCAACGTCCTGAAGACCATTCCAGCGATGTGCATCATCGGAGAAGAAGATCGAGCGATGCCGCCGGACTGGGTGAAGTTCAGGTTCAAGAGTTTCTGGCCGAACGGCCCGATCATTTCCTTGCCGGGGGTCGGCCACTATCTGCAGGAAGATGCGCCGGAAACCGTGTCGGTGCTGGTTGAGCAGTTCATCAAAATGAATAATCCTTCGACCGAATTTACCGAACCGAGCCGGGCCTGGAACGACACCAAGCGCTGGACAAAAGACTAGCTGAGATGCGGTGGCATATTGCGCCCGCATGTTTGCCGTTGTCTTCAAGCCGCCTCGTGGGGCGGATAGTCGGTGTATCCCTCTTCATCAAAGGAAAACCAAAAATCCATCGGGGCTTGTTCGCTCAGGGGCCAGCCATTGGTGAACCGTTCAACCATATCCGGGTTGCTGATATAGGCCGCGCCAAAGGCGATCATGTCACCGTGGCCTGCTGCGATGGCGGCTTCAGCGGGTTCCTGGGTGTAGCTATAATTGCCGATGAGGGCGCCATCGAACTGTCCCCGGAATTCAGCGAGCGTCATCGGTTCGCCGAACTCATGGAACCCATGGGTCAGACCATCCATGATGTGGGGATAGCCTATTTTGAGGGCGTTCATCTGCCTGGCGGTATGGAGGAATTGCTCGCGGTAATCCGCTGACCCCATATCGTTGTAGATTCCGTTAGGGGAGATGCGCACCCCCACGCGGTCGGCGGGCCAGACGGTTAGCACTGCCTCGACGATTTCTTCGAGAAAGCGGGTTCGGTTCTCTAGATTACCACCATACTGATCAGTGCGTTGGTTGGTCTTGGATTGCAGGAACTGATCAATGAGATACCCATTGGCAGCGTGCAGTTCGACACCTTCGAAGCCACCGGCTTTGGCCCGAGCCGCAGCCTGACGATAGTCCTCTACAACGCCGGAAATCTTTTCTGTATCCAGGGCGCGCGGGACCTCATGGTCGTGCTTGCCTGTGGGCGTGTGAATGCCATCAGCGTTGATCTTGTTGGCCGATGCGGGGACGGGAAGCTCTCCGCCATGGAAACTGGAATGGGAAGCCCGTCCAGTATGCCAGAGCTGTGCAAAAATCTTGCTGCCTTCGCCATGGACTGCCTCTACAACCGGCTTCTACGCCTCGGCCTGTGCATCGTTATAGAGACCGGGGGTGTTGAGCCAACCATTGCCCTGTTCAGATACGACTGTTGCTTCCGTGACGACTAGACCCGCAGATGCGCGCTGGCGATAATATTCAACCATTAGCGCATTGGGCATCCGTTCGATGCCGGCACGCGCGCGTGTCATCGGGGCCATGACGGCCAGGTTCTTGAAGGAAAGGTCGTTGAGGTTGAACGGGCTCAGGAGGTGGGGCGACGAGGAAGACATTGAATGCACTTTCGGTTTGGTATGCTCGCCGACGATCTTGCCAGTCGAGAGTTGTGTCCGTTGGGTGGGCCTTATCCGGATGGATATGTGGTGCACCAGTTGTCGAAGGGCGTTTGATCACTGTGTGATCAGTCCATCACACCCGAGGGCGCCTGATCTGGACCGCACGCCTGCAAAAGCAACAGCAAGTCCGATGCCGGACCAAAAGTATGGCAAGCATATCTTGCCCAAAGCCTCCGTGGCCTGGTTTGACTGTGTTTTCAGAGTGATTTCCTGGCAGGGCGGCTGAGGCTTAGCCGGTCGGCTTGCCCTTGTTCCAGGTCTCCGGGCGAAGGGCGAGTTTCGCCAGGCCCTCCATATCAGCGGCCTCCTGGGACGGGAAATTGAGCTCGACCGTGATGCCGTTCGGGTCGCGTACGAAGACCTGATAGAGGTCTTCCTTGCTCGCCTGCTGCTCAAGATAGGTGGTGCCATTGGCCTTCAGGCGATCGGTCATCTCGACCCGGTTGGCGGCGCGGAAAGCGATATGATGGATCGGGCGGCTACCCTGGGCGATATCCTCGGGCGTGGCGTTCGGGTCCGGGACGGGGCGCAGCTCGTCGTTTGGACGCGGCGGCACGATGTGGATGATGTCGCGATCTTCAAGATAGAGCCAGGTGACCTCGACCCCGAAATCCGGGTGCGGACCCGGCTTGAACCCGAGATTATCCATGTACCACTGGACGGTCGCTTCATAATCCTGCGCGACCACGAGAAAATGTTCGAGATGTGAGATGGCCATGGTTCGATGCTCGGTTGTGTGAGGCTTGCGGGTACCAACGGTGAGTTAGTGTGAGGCAGTATATTCATTTTTGATGTGAGAAAACCAAACCTCTTTGGTGTAGTGTTCACGTATTGGGCGGTCTTTGTTGACGGAGGTACAGAGGCATCGCATATTGTTGCTTCAATATTTGAAGTGACAATCCATGAGCCGCGCCGAACTTGCTGAGAACACCTGCACCGCCGCCCGGGCCGTCGAGCTTTTTGCGGATGTCTGGATGATGATGATCCTGCGGGAAATGTTTCTCGGGAGCCGCCGTTTCGATGAGTTGCAACGTTTGACGGGCGTGCCTACGGCCACCTTGAGCCAACGACTTAAACGTCTGGAAAGCGTCGGAGTCCTGCGCCGGGAAGCCTACAGCGAACATCCGCCACGTCATGAGTATCGTCTGACGGATATGGGGCGGGATTTGTGGCCGGTGGTCATCTCCATGAAGGCATGGGGAGATAAGTGGCTCTTAAGTGATGAGACCCCGGTCGAGATCCTGCACAAGGAGTGCGGCGCTTCTATTACACCACAGCTGGTCTGCCCCGATTGTCACAAGCCCATGGCGGCCCACGACGCGGAGCCGCGCCTGTCACGAAAATTCGAACTCGAACGCAACGCCGTTAAGGGACAATCATGAAAACTCGTATCACTGAAATGCTAGGTATTGAGCACCCGATTATCCAGGGCGGCATGCATTACGTGGGGTTTGCCGAGCTCGCGGCGGCGGTTTCCAACGCCGGCGGTCTGGGCACGATTACGGGGCTGACCCAAAAATCGGCCGGGGACCTAGCGAACGAGATCGCGCGATGTCACGACATGACGGATAAGCCTTTCGCCGTGAACCTGACCTTCCTGCCCAGCGTCGCGGCACCGGATTATCCGGGTTACGTGAAGGCGATTATCGATGGGGGCGTGAAGATTGTGGAGACTGCAGGTCGCAATCCGATTCAGGTCCTGCCGTATCTCAAGGATGCCGGGATCAAGGTGATCCACAAATGCACCTCCGTGCGCCATTCACTCAAAGCCCAGGAAATTGGCTGCGATGCGGTGTCCGTGGACGGCTTCGAATGTGGGGGCCATCCCGGCGAGGATGACATTCCGAATATGATCCTACTGCCCCGGGCCGCCGATGAGCTCGAAATTCCGTTCGTGGCGTCCGGTGGTATGGCCGATGCGCGTTCCCTGGTCGCGTCCCTTGCGATGGGGGCGGAGGGTATGAATATGGGAACCCGCTTCATGGCCACAAAGGAGGCCCCGATCCACGAGAAGGTAAAGCAGGCAATTGTTGGGGCCAGTGAGCTCGATACACGTCTGGTCATGCGCTCGCTGCGCAATACCGAGCGGGTTCTGAATAACCCTGGTGTTGAACGGCTGCTGGAAAAAGAAAAACGCCTGGGGGATGAGCTGAAAATCGATGACATCATGGACGAGGTGGCCGGGATCTATCCCAAGGTCATGATTGACGGTGATATGGATGCCGGGGCCTGGTCCTGCGGCATGGTCGCGGGCCTG
>MEHZ011495000.1_pt1 | contig 11257 bp, 9 predicted proteins | sample 897221 | NCBI WGS metagenome assembly MEHZ01 (sample SAMN05514161, study PRJNA337945) | marine metagenome | isolation source: marine surface water | place: Arctic Ocean | collected 2007-12-13 | reverse complement strand
CCAAAATTGCTTAACCCTCGTCAACGTGGTGAATGGCAGTACCGATATGGGTTCTACGACAGAAGGGTTTTTCGGAGGGTCTTCTCTAAACTTTTCAGTCTATACCTTTACGAAAGTGACCAACTGGTTAAAATTTCAAGCCATTCAGGACAAAATCATGATGGATATAGGGCGAATTATTTATCGCCATGACGCTGAAATTGCCTTCACCACGATGACCTTAGATATCCCAAAGGCTGATATCGAACCCATCCCTCAAGCCGCTCAATAGTGTGGAAACTTACATCAGGCCGAACATAAATCTCGCCAGAAAAGAGAACCGCATCTGCACTGAACCGGTATCGCATAAAAAGCTGAGCAATACGGTTGACAATGGCTTCACAGCCAACCGGCTAGGCGCAAAAGACTCACAACACAACATTAAGGGGTTTTACAATCCCCGAAAATCTGAGCCTAGATAGTGCTATAAGCAAAACCGAGCGCCGAAGGGCGTCTATGCACTAACTGATTTAGTCGTCATTGTCGCTCATAATGGCGTTAGTTTGCTGCTGATCTTTCTCGAGCTGTTGCTGTTGTGCGTCCGCCTGCAGCTTCAGCTGACGCTCTTGCTCTTCGCGTTGCTGCTGAGACTGTCGGGCTTGCTGCTCGGCTTCGTCTTCGTTCAGCTGGAGACGTTCTTCACCGCTACTGACTTCTTCTGCCGATTGCTCAGGAGCGCCATACGCCTGAGCGCCTACCTGTGTTGCTGACAGTGCTGCTACCATGGCTGCCGCTGCTACGATTTTCTTGATCATGTTGTCATCCTATTTAAGGTATTTTGCTGCGCCAAGTGTAGCCTACTTTTAACCTGTTGCAAAAATGATCGCTGCAAAGGGCTTTTTAGTGACCCTAAAGTAGAGCGACAACAACGCTTTTTGTGGGGTCTATTCGTTCGTTTATAAGCGACCACCCCATCTATGGGGGACATGTCTGGCGTCAAGCGCCTCACGTAAATCACTTTGAGAAAAAAGCTGGCTTTGCGATTGATACGTCACCTGTCGCTAAAAACCTGAGTGTAGCAGCATGCGATGTTATTGATCTGACCGAACTTATGCAGGACGACGGATATTTGGAGTGTGATGCACCACCCGGTAATTGGGTTGTACTACGAATGGGGTACTCGCTGACCGGAAGCATGAACCACGCAGCATCCAGAGAAGGTACTGGCTTGGAGGTTGATAAGCTCAATCGTCGCCATGTCCAGCAATATTTGGATAGCTATCTGCAATCTTATGAGGCTATTTTGGGTCCGAAGTTGATTGGAAAGCGTGGCCTGAACGCGTTCATGACCGATAGCTTCGAAGTGGGCCTGAAAAATTGGACGGACGATATCTTGCTGCAATTTGAGCGGTTACGTGATTATGATCCACGACCCTGGCTGCCAAGCTTAACCGGCATTGTGGTTGAAAGTGCAGAGTAAAGTGATAAATTTCTGTGGGACTTCCGCAAGACCATTGCCGACTTGATTCTCCATTCACACTACAAAGTTATAGCTGAAACTGCGCGCGCATACGACTTAACCCTTTACGGTGAGGGGCTCGAATCCATTCGCTATTTTCTTGGTGACGACATGAACTTCCGGAGGTATGCAGACGTCCCCACAGAAGCCATGTGGATTTTTTCTCCCGAAGTTGGTCCCCAGCCTGATTATAGTGCTGACATACGAGGTGCCGCGTCGGTCGCACATGTCTACGGTAAAGAATTTGTCGCGGCAGAATTTTACCCGGCATGAGACATGGGCGGAACAAGCCAAAGATTGGATAAGCTACGTGGCCCGCAGCTCCTATTTGTTACAACAGGGTGATTACGTTGCAGACATAGCCTATTTTTATGGCGAGGAGGCAGTACTGTTTAACACTGCGCCACCAGCGGAGATCCCTCGTGGCTATGGCTATGGGTATGACTTCGTCAGCGCTGATGCAATATTGACGCAAATGTCGGTGGTAGACGGTAGCTTTATGACGTTGTCCGGCATGAGTTACCGTGTCCTTTATCTTGGGGGGACCAGTGAAAGAATGACTCTGCCGGTCTTGAGGAAACTGCAAAAAATGGTGGCCGCCGGAGGGGTTGTCCTTGGGGCCAAACCGGTTGAAACCCTGAGGCTGACTGATAACGAACTGGACTTTAATAGGATCACAGATGCAATGTGGGGGTCAGACGACTCGAGAGATAGTGCCGTTAGAAAGTTCGGAGAGGGTTATGTTTTCACCGGGACTGAAGTCGATATGGCACTGAACAAGCTGCATGTGCCAAAGGACTTTGATTACACTGGGGGCGACCGCAGCACTCAACTACTGTTTAATCATCGTAAGCTGCTAAACACGCATATCTATTTTGTAAGCAACCGTTCCGACCGCCCCGAATCTTTAGATGCATCGTTTAGAGTGCGCGGAAAGGCGCCACAACTTTGGTACGCGGACGATAGCAGAATCGAGGAAGCATCCTTTCAGATGGCAAATGGAAAAACCGTTGTACCTCTTGATCTGGGATCTTTTGAGTCAATATTTGTCGTCTTTCGAGAGAATACTACGGAGCGCTCTTACCGCGCTGGTGAAGCTGAAGGTTCGCTGGTAGCCTCTCTCGACGAAGACTGGCAACTATCTTTTACGCCCAAGGCAGGTGCACCTATTAAGTTGGAGCCTGTGTCGTTGGGATCCTGGAGTGAGCAAAAAAATCAAGCATTGAAGTATTTTTCCGGTACTGCCAGCTATATCAGAGAAATTGATGTCCCCAACAGCTGATTAAGTTCTGATAGCAACTTTGTTCTTGATCTTGGGGATGTTCGAGAGCTGGCTGAAGTGATAGTGAACTCGCAGCCACTTGGTCCTTTGTGGAAACCTCCCTGCCGGATTGACGTATCCAAAGCATTACGCGCGGGGCGTAATATTGTTGAGGTGAAGGTCGCCAATTTATGGGTTAATCAGCTTACTGGTGATCAGCGCCCCGGGACAAACGTATTGTCTGCCACCGGTACCGCGACCTACCTTCCCCACGCGACGTTGAAGCCCTCAGGGCTTATCAGACCTGTAATTATCGAGGAGTTTACGGCGAAATGAGAGGATCAAGAACTTTTCCGCGCGGTCATTTGGCTTGCAACCACCGCTTGCTCATATTAATATTATTTTTAAACCGTGATGCCAATGGTACATAGCCGAATGAGCTTTCACTTGGGATTGTTGCAACGCAACCGCTATGGTGTTGAAAATATACAGCGGCTTTTTTTTGTTTCGTTGTCACTGGTTATTTTTGGCGTCGGGTATGGTCTGACCGCTAACGAGATACATGCTCGTGACTCGAGTCCTATCCATAGAGCTGATTTCACATTCACTGATGATTTTGAGCGCGATAATTCCGGCGGTCTTGGTGGCGACTGGTTGGATTGTGCTGATGTCATACCAGACAGCTTTGAGCCACTGGGAGTCTACGATGGAGGGGTCGTCATTTCTGACCCATATACTAGGCCGGGGAAATATGCTCAGCCGCTAATGGCTCACCCGCCAGAAGACGGAAAGCTTTATCCTGGTATTGGATGTGCCTATATTGACACCGGTGCAACGAGTGTCTCAGTTAAGATGGTATGGAGCGGAAATTATGGCGCAGAGAATGGCCCACCGCTTTCGCATGTCGAGTCTACTCCGCTGTTATACGTGACACCCTCCAATCCGCGGTTTGGTTTTGGTGCATGGATATCACAACTTTTTGGTGCTCCGGTGGTGTTCGTGGGCTACATCTCCTCTCCGCCTGAGAACTTCGAGGTGATTGCGACAGCGCGGCTGCCTGAGCATGAGACTGGTATGCCACGAGTGATAGAGCTCAGGGCTGAACAACCAGGCAAGATCACTATGTGGGTGGATGGCAAGCAACTGCTGTTCAACTCCGATGAGGTTGCCTGGGTGGAAGTCGATCCGACCATGATTCACAGTACGCTCCATGGAGTTGCAGTTGACGCGCATTTTGTTGCGCCTCAAAAGAACATACCAACAATAAAAGGTATCGAAACAGTTACCGTAAGAAGCTTGCATTAATTTAGCCTTGTCCGGGGTATCAAGCGGCCGGGGGTCTGCTTTGATACAAAAAAACCTGCGCAACTTGCAGGCTTCTAAGTGACTGATACTATAAAGAAGCATGGTGGGCCATGCGCGACTCGAACGCGCGACCAATTGGTTAAAAGCCAACCGCTCGAATTAGATATTAACGCTATTAAACAACAGGTTATGCGACATTATATTACCCATAAAAAGCTCTAAATCGCTACGTTGGCCCTTTGTATTCATTGGTTTTTCTGTGTGACTATGGGTAAGGATCTTTACCCACTCAAACAAGACTGTAGTGACCACGCTTACGAGCAGCCGGAAAGGCTTCATGTAGTATAGACTCCCGACCTACTAACCAACCTTTTATCAATACTGATGCATACCCTGCATACTAAAGTTCTTAAATTTTAGTATCTCGATATACTAGTGCACGTCAAAACCGTAAAAAAGCCTATATAACACCGAGGGTTAAACGCTTAGCTCAGTCCTCTGTGGGTCAGCCTGGCCCTGTGAGAGAGATGCCGATGAGTACCTATGACCTCTCTCTACTGTATTCGCGGTCCTGGCTGAATCACCCTGTCGTCATAATATGCATTGCGCGATGACCTCAGCCAACAACTTTTCAGGGCGGTAGGCGGGTATATCGCGAATTTCTAAAGTTCAGTTAGCAGGATCAGTCAGGAAATTTAATCTCAATAGGCCGTTTATTTGTCCTATACTTGGAAGTGCGCGATGATTTCTCAAGTTTGTTCCTTATAAAGGACGGGCTTTAGCCAGAGTTTGCGGCATTTGATAATTCGCAACCGCGCTATTGTCACGCCCTATCCCGTTCGGTACATATCGTTTACAATCGACTCTAGCCAGAAATACATTGCCCACCAGAACAATAACCACGGGCGTGTTGAATTCTCGATGCGCCGACTGTGATGTAATGACCATAGACAGAATTTACTCCAACCACAAAGCCCGGATTGTCCTGAGCCTTGTTGGCCTTTTAGCCGTCCTGTTGTTGCTGAATTTCAAGACCCTTTATTGGCCCTTCGCAATAATTGACTCACCAATTCTCTTGGCGCAAGCGATTGCATACTCTCCGCTACAGTACTTCACCTCTCCCTTCGAGTATCAGTTCCTGACTTACAACAACTTTACACCCTGGGTTATCCTGTCATGGGATATCGACTACTCCTTGTTCCAACTAGAACCCTGGGGTTACCGGGCTCATCAGCTGGCCTCGACTGTCGCACTCATAGGCGTCGCCTATTTGCTGCTATACACACTTACCCGCTCCGCCTTTAATGCTGCCATTTTTTCTTTCGCAATAATCAGTCTGCCAGCTACCTTCGGCGTGCTCGACGATCTCGTTAGTCGGCATTATCTGGAAGGCATGATTTTTAGCCTGCTCAGCGTATTTCTTGCAGCAATGTATAACAGCAAACAAAAGATTGTATGGTTGATGCTTTCCGTACTGCTCTACGCTTTTTCTATTACCGCCAAAGAAGTCTTTATTCCTCTTCCAGGTATCCTGTTTTTCTTCTTCCTGGGGAGTTTCAGGCGGAAGGTTCACCTGATCATTCCTTATGCACTCACCCTCGTAGGCTATCTGATATGGCGGATTTATATGTTAAGTGGTGCCGGAGGCTATACATCGCCGGAAGCATCTATAAGTCTGTTCGAAAATGTTGATCTCGTCGTCGGTATAGCCCAGAAACTCGGAGGTTTACTTTTTGTCACACCGCTTGCCTCACTGGCAGTACTTGCACTGTTCGTGGTGCTGTCGGCTGCAAGCTTCCGAGCGCTAAGCCTGAATACCAAACTCGGCCTCCTGGTTGGGTCAATGGGACTGGCGCTGCCCCTGGTCGCTTTGCTCCCACTATTGTCAGCGGAGATTTTTTCCCCCAGATGGCTCTTTGCACCGTCGATTGGCCTGGTGATTTTTCTCGCATATCTTTGCAACATTTCAAATTCCAAAACACTGAGCGGTGTAACCTATGGTGTCATTTTAATTTGCAGTCTGACGGCCTCCTATGAGCGCACACAGGAACCCATGCCTGCCCTTGCCATGGGCAAAGGCAATATTTACCAGAAGGCCCTGCAGTCAGACTCTGACAAGTATCTTCGCGTTGCAAGCTTCTCCCCCCTGGCAGCTCAGGGTCAGGCTATCTGGGTCTACATTGCAAAGTTGCACAATGGATCATGGGGAACGCTGACAGTCTCCGATATTGGACAACTCCGCTATCACGATTCAGACGGCATGACGGCGATAAAGGCGGGTAAAAGAAAGGTCGCTCTCGAAGTCGACGAATCCTCGGTAAGCATCAATCCGAACCTGGTAACTGCTGTTGATCTGAACCCGACAAGCGGATTGTTCACATTGAACTTTGCAGACAACCTCGATAGTGATCGCTGTTTTGTTTATGTCTTTGGTGAGCACAATGGCATGCTGTTTCGAACTACAGACTGCGAAGAATGGAATATTGAGTATCGGCAGCTTGAATACCTCACGCGGATGACGGGCTATACGTTATCCGAAGTCTCCATTGCGGCATGGACAGAGAATCCCAACCGGCGCATCTATTCCACACCCTATAAGTTTAGCGACCTCCTCACACAAAAAGAGCTATAGCCGCAGATCATTTTCGCTCAACCTGAGGACTCGCTTGCTGGTATACGTACGTTTAAAGCCGGAATGTGCGCAATTGGCTGAACGAGAGGCTGCATATGGTGATTTAGTCCCTATGTCTGTTACACCTGGCTTTTGTTTCTTATCCCGGTTCCGTAGTATCGTTATCTTATTGGTTTGTTACCGATCAACTGATCGGCACAAAATTCGAACAGAAAAACTCTAATACAAGAGTCTCCAAATGAAAGATCTAGCGCTTGTCATCCCGGTTTTTAATGAAGAGTCCATTGTTGTTCATGCAATCGAGACCATAATCGAAGAGATTTCCAAAATCGAAGGCCTGAAGAGCTTTGAAATGATTATTGTCGATGACGGCTCACAGGATATGACTTGGGAATTGCTGATGAAGCAACTGTGCCCCGCGCACAGCGAAATTCGTGCCATTAAATTGTCACGGAATTTTGGTAAGGAATCAGCACTGTGCGCAGGCCTAGAGCTTGCGGATGCCCGGGCGACTGTCGTCCTCGACGCGGATCTTCAGCACCCGCCGGAACTGATAGGACAGATGTACGCCATCTGGCTCTCCGAATCAGTTGATATCGTCGAGGCTGTAAAGCGCTCAAGGGGCGACGAATCCTTTCTCTCAAGAGCAGCAGCCAATGGCTTCTACTCTCTTTTCTCGCGACTGTCAGGCGTCAATCTCAAAAACGCTTCGGATTTCAAGCTGATGGACAGGCGTGTGGTGAATGCCTGGAGAGAGCTGCCCGAACGAAACATCTTCTTCCGCGGCATGAGCGCATGGGTTGGCTTTACCCGTCAGGAGATAGAATTTGATGTGGCAGAGAGGGCCGACAGTGCTTCCAAATGGAATACGGCAAGTCTGTTCAGGCTCGCACTTACTGGTATAGCTGCCTATTCTTCAGCGCCGCTCCATCTGATAACAGTAGGCGGCATTGTGTTTATTATATTTTCAATTTTCCTCGGAATTTTGACGCTTTTTCAATACAGCACCGGCGTTGCAGTCAGTGGATTCTCTACTGTAATTTTACTGCTGTTGATCATTGGTGGCGCCATAATGGTATCGCTGGGCATCATAGGGGAATACCTAGCTCGGATTTATGATGAGGTTAAAGCCCGTCCCAGGTTTCTAATCTCCGATGACTCCAAGAATCCGAAAACCAGATCCCGAAAGCAATGATTGCTTCTGCAGCAAAATATATTGTTGTCGGAATTCTTGGAACCGCAACACACCTGGGACTGCTATATGTAACGGTTGAGTTTTTCTTTTTCTCGCCGCTGCTAGGCTCTTCCACAGCTTTTGTATGGGTGGTTATTCAATCCTATTTACTCAATCGTAACTGGACCTTTCAAAGTGACCAAAAGCATGCGTGTACGCTACCGCGTTACCTCATCGTCTCCGGTGTCGGTTTTCTCAGTAACTTTCTGCTGATGTATTTCATGGTGAATGTTCTGGAGATTTGGTACATGACCGCACAGATTCTTACTGCACTGGTTATTCCAATAATGAATTTTCTACTCAATCGATATTGGACTTTTTCCTAACGGCTAAATCGTAGCAGCTAAATCTCAGGGGTTGGCATCTAACCCCCTACTGTTCCTCCTGATAGTACCAATCACCGTCAAGAAGCTTAACCTCACGTGACGTTCGTACCTCAGCCATACACGCGAGCAGCGACCACTCATAGGGGAAAAAATGTACGTGCAAATCAAAGGTGTATTTGTAAGGCCTTTGTTTGGGCACCACGACAATCAGCGTTTTCCTGGCCACACGGCGTAATTCACTGATCGCTTGTTGAATATTGAGGACATGTTCGAGGGTGTGCGTACAAACCACCGTATCAAACTCCTCGTCACCAAAGGGCAGTTGTTCTATGTCGGCTTCTCGCAGGTCAAGGTCCGGGTGCTTTGCACGCGCCGAACCAGTAATGACCATATCGCAGGCCGTTATTTTCGCCTTTGCCTCTATACGCTTTGCCAGAAAACCACGCCCGCAGCCCACTTCAAGCACGGTACCACCGTCAATATTGACGAGTATTTCGTCGATACAAGCGTCATTCAGATCTGTTTCTCTTTGAATATGCACAGATTCCAGCGATTCGTAGGTATTTTTGAATTCTTCGAAGTTCATATCAAAAGCGCGATCTTTGAAATCAAAAAAGGCCGATGACTTATTGCCGAACAGTATTCGGAAGGGAATCCACATAAACCATTTGGAGTCGCGCACTATAGGAGGGATCAGCTCATCCAATACGAAAGCAATTTTGGTCGTTAGATTTCGACTTAACATTACGGTCCCTTACCTATCTGGTGGCCACACTACAATACCGCAAATCTCGCAAGGGCAGAATCATTATTACATGCACAGTGATGCAACTCCAAGAGTACGATAATTCATAGAGTGCTAGCCAACCTCAACAGGTAGGGTAGCCCCAGGCATCAGGTTTGTAACTTCACCGATAACACCAGCGCTGGAATAGCCATTTTTCCGTAACGCCTCGCACAGAGAGGAAGCGTGTTGCGCTGGAACGGCAATAAGTAATCCCCCACTGGTTTGCGGATCGAACAGCAATTGCAGACGGACTTCGTCAACCAATTGGGGTGCCTCCACAGAGCCTCCAGCACTGCGCTTATTGGCGGCGTGCATAGTGCTCAACACATCCGAACGAAGTAGTTCCAGCGCTCCGGGTAACGCGGGTAACCGCTCCAGCTCCAGCCGGGCACCCAGGTCCCCACAAAGCATTTCCAACAAGTGACCTGACAGGCCAAAGCCTGTGACATCAGTGCAGGCGCTTGCACCGTGTGCGAGGGCTAACTCGGCAGCGACAGCGTTACTCATCAGCATCATTTCCACCGCAGTGGCAATATCACGGCCATTCGCATCAAGCTGCATGTGACCTGCAAATAAAACCCCGGTTCCCAGCGGTTTGGTCAATACCAGTGCATCGCCTGCGGATGTACCCAGCTTACCCAGCAATGTCCCTTCTGCAGATATCGCTACCCCGTTTACCACAAACCCCAGGCCCAAACGGGGAACCTGATCACAATATTTTCTCCGCGCGATGGTTCCGCCGCCGATATCCGCGCTAGAACCGGACGCTCTGTCTATACATAACTCTATGATAATTTTAGGAAACGGCGGGGCCCGAAGGCCTCGAGCTCTAGAACCATGAAGAAACTATATTTTTCTAGCGGGTTGTAACACATTAGATATTTTCAGGCTCGGCAAAGAGTACTCACGAGGAGATCTGCCCTAAACACCCCGTTTATATTTCCTATACTTATTTGATGGGCTGTATTTGTCGAACATTTCAGTTTAAGGTGGTTTTTGGCAATCACTAAATTTCTTAAAATACTTATTAATAGGACTCTGTACTGTATGGGCGCAGTTAGAAGGAAGAAATCCCGTTTCGCCAAGGTCACGGCATCACTGACCGCCGTGATGGCTGCTTGTCTGGGGACAAATGTCGCGCAAGGTCAGGCAGACGACTGGCGCTCACACTGGGCCATTCCGCCAGGGTATTTTCTGGAGGTAGATACTGGTGGGTACCAGCTACCTGTCTCGATCGCTATGGTTCCAAGTCCCGGCAGTGCGCCTGCAGCGCCGCTCTATTATGTAGCCGAACTGGGTGGTCGTATTCTGGTGGTGAGGAATGATCGCAAGAAGGAAGTGTTCGCGGAAAACTTTTTTAGCCTTAACAGCTCTGCGCTGATGCCCGACATTGCCGGCGTTATCGGCCTGACCGGCCTGTGTCTGGACGCGGACAGTGGGTTTTTGTTTGCGACCTACGTCTATGACGGCGACAGTGGTCGCTACAATGGGATAACACGGTTTTCCACTACACCGGGGGAATTCTCACTGCGACCAGAGGAAACGTTCAATATTCTCAAGGCTTTCATGCTGGGCGATTCAGCGTTTACCCGATTCCCGTTTGGCCACCAGATCGGTCAGTGTCAAATTGTCGACAATAGCTTGTACGTCGGCATCGGCGATGGTGAACTCGTGCATCGATCGCGATCGGACCAATCGTCTTTTGGAAAAATTCTGCGCATGCAGTTTGATGGGTCTCCTGTTGGCGCTGCTACCGCTGGCCAGGAGCCCTCTCTGGCCGACTATATATTCTCCAGCGGTCTCAGGAACCCCTTTGGCCAAACCCTGATGGGCGATAATATTTTAGTGGCGGACAATGGCCCAGGAATCGACCGCGTACTGCTAGCCCGCGAAGGGCAAGACTATCTGTACGATGGCAGCGACCAGAGTATCGCCACCAATGCCATGCTAGTGCTCGCTCCCGCCAAGGGCACTGCGCATATCGCCTATTACCCGGAAAATGCAGCAAGCGGCATGGATGAGTTGAAAAACAACGCGCTAGTTGTTCTATCCGGCGTACCAGAAATCTATATCGAAGACGAACCGGCAGAGATTATAGCGGTTGGGGTCGAAGAGAAAAGCGGGCTGGTAACATCCCGACCCCGCAGTCTCGTCAAGTTCGTAGGCAAACGCTTACAGGTATTGTCATCGATAGCACTGGGTGCGGACGGAATT
>MEHZ011608133.1_pt1 | contig 11267 bp, 17 predicted proteins | sample 897221 | NCBI WGS metagenome assembly MEHZ01 (sample SAMN05514161, study PRJNA337945) | marine metagenome | isolation source: marine surface water | place: Arctic Ocean | collected 2007-12-13 | reverse complement strand
AATCGGGTTTGAACGTGACCGAAACCGATGACGTGGCGGCTGCGTGTTTGGTGATTTTGGGTTTGCCGCACGCGGTCATGTTCTCGGTCCATGCCTGTTTGTACGTCTGATGCGTTTCACTGTCCTTGACAACTATGGAAAATTGGGATGAATAGATGTTCGCTAATTTGGCTCCAAAACCATTCCTTCCTCCGACTAACCGCTTATGACTGTCGTCGTAGTTGGTACTCGTGAGAAGGTGGCCGAAAACCAGCTCGGGGTTCCAAACACCTTCTTTCTCATGCATCTTGACGGAAATTCCACCGAGGGGGCCGTTATTTTCGATCGTCACGGTTCCAGCCTCTTTGTCGATGGACACGCCGATGGAGGTCACGGCCTTAGGGTGGAGCGAGTTTCGGTCGATGGCGTTGACCAGTATCTCATCGAAGATTTTCAAAAGGGCGGGGCTGTATTTCAAGGTTTTCTTCTTGAAACATGTTCCGTCTAAGACCCAATACGATTCGGTTGTCGAATCGACGGGGCCGACGTAACTGTCCGGCCTTTTCAAGACGTGCTCGATGTGCGTGAGCTTTTGGACACTCTCCATTTGTGGTTACTTTACTGACGCGTCATTTCTTTATACGCTTCGACGAAGCCGGGGTCGGGGTCGGGGTCTTCCTCTTCTTCGAGGCCTGAACCACCGATCGTAACTTTTCGGCACGGTTCACCTTTTCCCGAAGGTTGTTTACATTTTTCCGGATCTTGTTTCTCACCTGACCGCCTCGAACGACCTTTTGAATCGTCCTGGCTGCCTTGTGTTCCCTGGTCAGGGGGAGTAAATATTTTTTGGCAAACTCGATTGGGTCGTTGTATAATCTTTCTGTGTCGTTTCTCATTAAGATTTGGACTTTTTTGTTGAGTTGTGAAAAATTCTTAGCTTTCCACATCATTGCAGTGACGATAATCTTTTGACGGCTATGTACAAGATGTGCTCCGATGTTAATTTCGTAATCCCAAAATTCAGGGTGGTGAACTTCCCCGTGAACAGTGTAAGGGTATCCGGATTTGGAAATACTTATATAGGTAGAAACCAGTCTGGATATAATTCTTATACCGGCTTTCGCGACTTTTTCTAAAATTTCTGGCCTGGTTCTAAGCACTATTGTAAGCCCTAACTGGCTCCACCAATCACCGCCACGTTTTGTGAGTTTTTTGCTTCCGTTTACTATTCTATTGAGGTCACTTTCTGCTGCTTGGTATTGATCCACAAAATATCCCACTACAACTTGCACCAGTAACCGCATTCGTGCTTCGTATACTTTGGGAACGTTCATGGATATCCTCTTTTCCAAATCCGCTAATTCCTGCATGATATGTGTTCGCAGTCTCTTTGCGCGCGCGTCACTCATTCCCTGACCCCATCCAATCGACGCTAAAAGCTTCCTACTGAAAGGCGGTTTACTTTTAAAGTTCGTCTTCGGGACTGTGGTTCTGTTGATAGTGTTGATAATCTTATTGAAGGATTCACCGTTGTTAAGACGCTTAATGTAGTTTGCCTTTTGCGCGGCTGTAAGTTTCATTTTATTTTTCATGTACGTCCTGAGCCGCGCGCGTTCGGTCCCGAGCGGCAACTCAGAGTTCTTGAACATACGTTTCCACCCTTTCGTGATAGGTCTGCGAGTCATGGGTGATTTCATGGGTACTCCAGCCCTTCTCATTGCGTGAAAGGTTCGAACGTTATACGTCGTCCTGGGAACGCCGTTAGGCAACAAGTTGTTCACGAGGTACACGGCTTTTTTTGATTTTCTTCGAATCCTGGTATTGTATACCGGGTCTCTCATGCTTTACGCACACATCTTTTTTGAGTACCCGATGACTGCGCAAGTGATCCGCTTCCCTGCGTGCCCCGTACTTAAACTATCGGCGTGGCCGCCTTTTTCGACCCCCGATTTTAGAAAAAGTTCAATGATTTTCTTGAATATCATCTTTCTTATTATCTGTATCGGGGGGTATATATTTAAGTGGGTTTTCGGGTTTGAAGAAGCTGTCAAATGGGCATCCGGGACAACGCCTGTGACGAACCGCACACTTGATTGGTTCGGGTTTCTTGATACAGGGTTTTGCAACGATCGGGGCCTGACAGAGGGCTAACATGTATCTACTGACCGCTTTTATTCTTTATAAGGTTTTCACGGACTCCTCCTCTTCGAGGCAGTGGCCCTCGCGGTCGCGGCGTTGGCTCTGAGTGCCCTACGCTTGGATGGACTATTATTGTTCTTCGAGGGGCTCTTCTTCCTCTTTTTCGTTTTCGTGATGACGTTCCTAAACTTTTTAGCCTGGTTGAACTTCTCCCTCGCTATTTGGGCTGCTCGATTTGCAGCCGCTAGAGTCTTTTCAGCCGCGTTCGCGATCTTGATTTGGGTGGTGCGGTACTTACCCCCCCTATACCGGGATTGGATCTTTAAGGCTGGCTTAGTATACCTGCGGTTCACGTTCATGTTTAGCGTGACGAACCTCAAATCGTGTTGCGTCACGAACCTTTTCCGGTTTGTCGGATGCCTGAAAAGAGGTACATTGTTATTCTTACTACTTTTAAGGTAGAAAGCTTCGGCCGGGGTCATCTTCGCGAGCTTTATAAAACTGTTTTGTGAAATGTATAAGTTATACTTCGGGTCGTACCCGATAACCTTTTCACCGTTTTTAAAATTGTTTAGAGTGATATAATCAGGGTTGACAATTGCCGGTACGATCTTTCTTTTATACGGGACCTTTAACGTCCTCTTGTTTTTTTTGTAGTAAATCGGCCATAGAAAAAAGCGAATCGTCATCCAAAAACTGTCTTCAGACGAATATGTGTCATATTTGTTTGTAATCAATACTTGATTAGACGGTCTATTCAAAGGGTTTTTGTGTGTTATAAACGCCTTTGTTGTCGTAAAATAATTACGATAGTCAACATTATTATTTTGACTAGGCGCGGTGTATACTAGGGCATTATTTGGACGAAGTTCCGATACCGTTATGCCGAGTGCCCTTATAATCTTTTTCATCAAGAGCTGATCCCGATAATAGATAAGAATGTCAGGGCTGTTCTCTATCAAATGTTTCAAATCCCTATACTCCTGGATTCTGCCAAAATTTTGATCGTCGTTACCGTTTCCCGATTTAACCCCTACTCGTTCCCATGCTTCCCACGTTCTTAGCACGAGCTGCATGACCTCTTTCTCAATATCTTTTTCTGTAGGTATTACCGTCCGGAGTTTCTCGATGAAGTCATTGGAAAAATCGGACACAAAAAGCGGAGAAAGTGTTTTTTTGAAATCTAGCTTTAGGGGATATCTAGAAAAGCTTTTGAGCAACCTGAGGGTTTGGGACCTTAACGGCGTGCCAGTATATTTCCCGGATCTTTTCATCGAGATTCGGACTGCGCGTCGCATGTGCTCTGGAATGTCATTATACCTGTTGCTGTTACTGGAACTCATATTAGTATACCCTGAGAAAAAACTATATGGTCCCGAGCGGTGAAGCTTCTCTCGTCGAAGACCCAAGTCCCGCCGCGAAACCTCCACTTTACCCTAAACGCACTCACACCCTTCACGTCGACGTAACACGGTGGATCGTGCTCCCCCGCGAATATCTTACCGCGTTGAATCAGGGAAGACCCGTCGTATACCTCGTACTCGACCCTCCACGGACTCTCGTTGAAGAGATACGCCCTCGTCCTCGGGTACACCTGGAACGGCGCGCGTCTCGTCACCAGGGGCATTATTTAAATCTACACACAAATTAAAAGGATGTACTTTTACCTGTTTACCTTCATCTTTATCCTGGTCGTGATCGTTCAGAACAAGTCGAGGGGTATGGCCCACGCGGTGGATAAGTTGGTCCGGCAAGCTGCCAGGTACGCGACGGCGGCACAACAGGATAAGTCGCCGGTGATCGCCGTCCTACACGCCAACTACGCCGCGGCCTACCTCTACGCGCTCAAAGATATCGCGAGCGAATCGCAGATCCATAACGCCACGGGCATACATGTTCGAAAGTTCACGGAGCACATCGTCAACGTCCAAGACATGGTCACAAAGAAAACCACTGAGACGTGCCCCGAGTTCGTCGGCCAGGTGGACGTCTACCTCGCGGAGATCGGCGGCGAGGCGTGAGAAAAGGAAACCTAAGCAGGGGGAAACCGGGACTTCGTCACGCGTGAATGAAGGTGGTGCGCGACGAAGTGTGGGAGAAATGCCTCGAAGGCGCGACTGTGATGTATCGTTTACTCGTACCTAACGATACGTGTTATAAATTGGCGGACGCCACGTGGAAATGTAAAGCGGCGTACAAGGTGTTCCAAGACAAAAAAGATGCAAGGCGTGTCATCTTACTCGACAAGACCCCGGACGCACATCGCGCCGTGCATAAATTGTGTGTCTCGACCACCATGTCGGGTAAGCCGTGCTCGTTCAGGGCTGTCTGCGGTCATTACTGCAAAAAGCATCAGGTCAAAATAAAATCCGCGGGTACTATAACATGTTAGACCAAGAGAACCTTAGGCCCGTAATAATATCTATGGCACTTTACATCACGATCGCGACGCTCGTCCCGATCCTTTTCAAGAAACCCGTGGGGGTAAAGGTCGTCGATGATATCACCCTCTCCGTGATACGCCAGAAGGAGATGTTGATGTCAGGCACGATCCTCGTCGGCCTCATCACCCTCGGCACCAATTACATTCAGGAGGAATTCATGTGAGACGTTCTCCACCCCTACGAGCTGTTTCGTGTGCGCGTGGTCCATGTACCGCAGCCTCTTCTCGTACGCATCCCTCATGTACTCTAAAAGCTGATCGAAGTTCGGTTTACCCCATTCCATACCCTTTTGGAAGAGGAAATCGTCTTGCTCCAGCTTTTCGAGTTCACACTCGATCGTATACGGCGTCTTAATATATTCGGGCGCACCCCCGTACGACGCTACGATGACCGGTTTGTCTCGGATCGCCGCCTCGACTGCACCCATACCTACACCCTCTGAATGTGAAAAACTCACGTAACAATCCGACGTATCGTGGATCTCGTTCAGCTTCTCTTCAGGGAGAAGACCGTTTATGACCGTGACCCTCGGGATCTGGATATCCACGTCGGTCCTACACGTCGCCTTAACGACCAGGCGCGTGTTGGGTTCGTTCAGACGTACGAACGCCCGTATGATTTCCCGAAAGTTTTTTCGAGGGTCCATGACGTTCCCGATATGGTAAAAGACATAGGGTTTTTCGGACGGCAGGGGAACGTGTGCGTGTATGACGAAAAATTCGGTGCTGGGGAACTGATTGGAGAGCACGCGTTTACAGAACGCACTAGGAACAGCGATCCTCTCAAACTCTTTACACAGGAGACCATAATCTTCGTGCACGGTTTCTGTCTCACACACGGTCATGCAGGCGAGGTTCTTGACGCGGGTCCTCATGTACTCCAGGTGTTCAATGTGCCAGGACACGGGGAGCATAAACACGAGACCGTGGTCTGACGGGGGGAGCTTTTCACCGATCAGGTAATACCTCTTCCCGAAGAGTTTCGCGTATTTGTTCGCGTGTTGCCCTATCCCCGTGTTGAGCGGGGGTCCGACGATGAGCATTGACTTAAAAACAAATCTTGTTTTTAATATATACACGATGACGACCCTGCGCGAAGAAATTATCCAGGAAGCCGCCAACCCGCGCGTCGATAAGAAGCGCCTTTTCGATCTTCTCGTCAAGATTGTTGACCACACCCCCACCGCCGGCGGTGGCGGTGTCGGGCCCCGGGGCGAGAAGGGTGACCGAGGCGAGAAGGGTGAGAAGGGCGACCGAGGTCCGGTCGGTCCCACCGCCGCCGCCAAGTCTACCACCGCCAATACCCCCGCTAAGAAGACCACTACTAAGAAGAAGGTGGAGACTTCCGCTTAAGGAATACGAATGTGTGATAAATAAGATGTTGACCATCACGTGTACTCAAATTCATCGCTCACCCAGTGGCAGCGGGGGCGGTAAGAAGCGATGCCGCAAACAAAAATACAAGGCTGTTGAGACTGTCAGAGTGGAACAAGTTCGTGCACAGATCACTGAGTACAAGCGCGCGCAGAAGAAGATACAGATGCTCACCGCGTGGAGCCTCAGATCGACGCAATCGTCGCTGACTAATTTACAAGAAATACTCGAGACGCTCGAGGATCTGTACGGCGACGAAGCCCAAGAAATACTCGAGACGCTCGAGGACCTGTACGGCTTCGACGAAGTTTAAACACTCGGCTTTCGGTTCACAGTCCATAGGAACGTACCCAACAACGCGATAAGGAGCGCGACGAGCAAACCGAACGAATACTTTTTCGGTTTGTCGTCCTCTTCTTTCTTATCGGGGAGTTTAGCCACCTGCGAATTCAGTGTATCGATCTTCTTGAGTAACTTCTCGAGCGCCTGTAGAATTTGGAGCTCTCGGTCCTTCGGTTTCTCCTTCACGTTGACCGTCGTGATTTCCAAAACCATGTACCAGTTCGCATCGCTTTGGAGAAGTGAGTAATCGCCGTCATCCTGAGACTCGTAGATTTTGAAGTTTAGCTTTTTAATCGATATGGGGTTAAACCAATTGGTTTGTCTGTGAAAACTTTTCCACTGCTTATCGCGTAAAACGAAACCGCTACTCCCCGAGAAGTGGCGCTCCAGAGGTACCCTAGCGAGCACCTGCCCGTGGCGTTCGTCCAGGAGCTGCGCCACTTTCGGGACCTCTGGACAGATGATGTCAACATATTTCGCGATGTCGTTACCCCCGCTCGCGTCGTTCGAGCCTACCTGGGTGATGTAGAAATCTACCATCTTGATCCCTAGTACTCGGCCCATATCTTCCACGTGTGTGTTCGACTCGAGCGCCAGGTCCAGGGCGAACTCGCTATTGGTCCCTTGCACGAAACTCGAATCGAGTATGATATACTGGGTTTTTTTCGGTATATCGTCGAGTGAGACCATTCTAATTTAGTGCGATAAAAAAAGTCTACGCTAATAACAACAGATGGAACTCAAGTACAGACTACTCATCGGAATCGTCGTCCTCGTGGTGATATCCGGTATCGTGTCGTCCTTCTCAGGTGGGGGTGATGAGGAACAGAAAAAACTGGACGCCGACCGCGGAAACGATTCCGGATCCGCTGCGGCGTCGTCCTCCTCGTCGGCGACTTCTTCACAGGAGCAGGAGCAGGAAGGGACCACCGAGAATATCAAGCGCGTGACCGCGGAGGCTAAGTTTAAAACTACAGTCGTCGACCCTACAAATGATCCCAAAATTCTGGAAGTATCTTCCAAGTTGTTAATGAGCAAATTTGACACGGACGGCGACGGTAAAATTTCGGCAGGCGAGATCCCGGACGGTGATTTGAAGACCGAAATGATGGGGTATGACCTCGACGGCGATGACATTTTAACCATGGATGAATTCCAGGAATACGTTAAAAATAGATAAGATGTCACTTGACTGTCGTTTGTAATTTAAAATTTTCGTCGAAACCGTCCAACGTGAGCTTCCCCTCACCCACGAGACGCTTAATCGTGTTACCGACCTCGATGTTGTCGGCATACGCCCGAGTGTGTTTTGGGTCGACACCTAGATCCGGCATGAGCATGTTAAAAGCCATCATCTTTTTCGGGACCGACAATTCCCGGTCCTGGAGGACGCGCAGTATATCCTTGGGAATTTTAGAAAGGTCCATCTACTTCTTAGGACGGCTTATTTCTTTAACTTTTTACCGTCGCTTCCTCTTCTTACCAGCAGCCATCTTCCTGGACATGGTCGGTGCGTCCTTCTTCATTTCGCGGCAGAGTTCCTTCTTGGACTTGAGGACCTTCTTGTAGAGCTGAGCCTCGGAGAGGAATTTGCGCGCGGCTTCCACCACGTTACCCTTCTTCTGGTGTCTGCACTTTTTCTTGCCGATCCTGAGAGATCCGGTCTTGCTGTCGATGAAAACGGTCATTTTTATTTTTAGCGGAGAAAATTTTTGGAAACCTAAGTGAAGGTCGAAACCGGGATTTTGACAAGAAAAAAATGGGCTTACCACCGTACAGGGTCGGGTCGATTACCGTCAAGGCTTTCATCGAGGACAAGTTCAAGTACGCCGCGCATCAAATCCTCCGCAATGATACCGTATACGATTATCGGGAAGCTGAAGAGGTGATCAACTCTCTGTTCGAGAACATGGATATCGGGACCGTGACGACGAGTACAAAAGGTCGGTACAAGTACGCACTGATCAACGGCGGTCAACGAGTCCGCGCGATCAAGAGGTTCATGGCCGACGAGTTCAAAATCATCGCACCGACGACGAAAGATTTGCGCAAGTACAGCGAACTGTGCCAAGAAGACCGAGAGGTTTTCGACGGGAAGAAGCTGTACTTGCACAATTACCACGGCCTGACTGACAAGCAGGAAGCCGAACTCTACATTCGTCTCAATACATCGAAGCCCCTGTCCCACGGTGAATTCGTCCGAGGCACGATAAACGTGGCGCCGATGTGCAAATTGGCCTGTGAACTCTCGGACAAGTACAGTGATGACCTGAAATCCCTCAGCCACGTTTTCGGTCCGAGAGCGGATGTACGCCAGACGTCGAACAGCTGGACCCTCATCGCCCTGTTGAACTTTCACCACGGACAGATCCTTTACGGAAGGAAGTTGCCCTATAAGAAAAACAAGGAGCTCTGCGAGTCCTTGTGCGACAAGCCCATCGACGCCAGGACACTTACTGAGCAATTTGACACGCTCATGCGAATCATAGGGATGAAGAAGACGAACCTGAAGTACCCCAGCTACGTGCTCGCGACCGTGCAGGCGATCATGTTATCCAACGAGACGTACACCGCGGAGCAGGTGAACGAATTCCTGTACGATATGCTTGTCGGCACGACCGCTTGCGGTGACCTTCGCGACAAGTGGGACATCCTAGCCAATACGCCGGGACTTGATGCGAACCTGCCCGCCTCCTGCTCCACGAGGGCGGACATCTTCAACGAATGGGAAGACTGGACGTGGGATCTGGAACCCGTCGAGAATTCTTCTGACGGCGACGATGACGATGACGATGACAGCGACGGCGATGACGATACTCCGATCGCCCGACTCACCTTCACCAATCCTGACTCTGGGCCCGAGTCTGGGCCTGAGTCCGAGTCACAGTCCGAGTCCGAGTCTGATGACCCCCCTCCCAAGACCGACGACCTCCCGAGGACCGACTTCAAAATTGGAGATTACATCTGGGTCTGCACCGACGAGGATGCCGAGGCTGAAGATGATCTCGCCAAAATCGTGGGAATGAACGCGGACAGCACCGAATTCAAAGTTGAATGGTGGTACACAGGCCTTGATTTGTACGAGAATGAGAAAATTCCTGGTCTCGGTTCAATCGAGTTTGACGGAGTTCACGTAAATCCGTGGGATCTCGTGCTGGACAACAACATCAACGAGACCAACATTATCGAGCTTGCGAGCATCAATGGACACGCCTCCGACGATGTGGTCATGTACACCGTCGACGAAATACGAGAAACCTGGCCCGAACTTGACATCGACGACGACACCGTACAAAGGGTGGACCTCATGTGGACCAAGAAAGTACCGGGCAGAAAGCAGCAGTACAAGGTCATCGACATCATCACGAAGAAGAAGATGATGAAGTGGTCCCCGACCTACGACCAACGTGTTTTTGCGAGGGGAGTACTCGCGTCGAAATACCCGGAATGGAGCACCGAGGTTGTGGAAGACTGCATCAAGACCATGACTCGCACGTCCGAGGACCACAGGGTTTTCACTCAGCAGCTGAACACCGTCTGCTCATGGGATGTATCCGAAGGGAAGAAACGTAAGCGACAGTAAGGGGCATAAAGACTGAGGGCGTCAATATGATGAGAAACATGGAACATACCATCGGTCACACGACTATTTATGACTGGGTGATGGACCCGTACCTGGTTAACGAAATTGCCTTTTCCCTCTTTGAGATTGAGAACTCCGATCTCCTCTCAAAGAAGTGCAGTTACGAACAGGAGATGTCTGATATTCTCGGATGGAAAGACGCCCGCGGTCGACACAAGGATGCCATCGCAGGGGACGGCACAGGGATTGAACTGAAGAAATCCGCCGGCAGCTTCATCTTCGATGGGGTTCGCTACGCGGAGATGTACATGACAAAGGAAGAAGACAACGGTATTCACGTTCTCTTCAACTTCAATAAGAAAGGGGTCACCCGAGTGTTCATCGTCCCGAATTGGATGATGGTACAACTCGTGATCCCCAGGGACGATATCGCACAAATTGAATTATCACTGTTTAAGACACGGAAAAATATGGATCAGGGTCTCAACTCACAGGCGACGATGACGCCGAACCGGATGATCCAGGCTCTCAACGCTATGTGAGGCACCTCCTGCACCACTTCGCCGAGAGTTCTGGGAAAGTATCCTCTAGAGTTTTGAAATATAAATCCAGATATTCCTTCTCCACCGTCTCTTCTCTCGTCAGCGTAACGCGCTCCGGGAACATACCCATCAATATCGTCTTAAAATGGGCAACCCTGGAATCGAAATTTTCAAAAACACGAAACGAGAGTAAGGTTTCGTCTTTTATCTGTAAGACCCGAATTTCTTCGCGTATTCGGTCTAGGTGAACCATTGTATCTATCGTAGATTTTTATCGGGATACGTATTAAAAGAAGATGATACTGACAGACCAGATAATCAGATACCTGTCTAAGGATATTATGTTACCGAAACGATGTTACGCGACTAAAAAGCAACTCGTGTCTGTAAAGGAGTGTTGTGACTGTAAGATTTTCTGTAAGAAACCGCCGAAGGGTTCGGTACCCGCCTACGCGTTTATCTTAAATCCTTATCCGCCGTATAATACGTCTTCCCCTTAGTGGCGAAACTGTGCACCCTCGCGTACCCCCACGCTTGTGGAGAGGCTCCCGGTCGGTGCCCGGTTCTCCATGCAGCGAGTCCCCTATTGTAGATGGTCTTCACAGTCTTTAAAGGAATGCCAGTAGCTTTACTAATTTCGGGGAGGGATTTGACTTTGGGCCCGTATCTCTTTCTGAACCTCTGGGTGTAGGAGGAAGTCTTCGTCTTTCGTCCCTTGTCTGTTCGGAACTTGGTGTAATCTCTCTTGAGCATCTTCTTGTAACGAGTTTCAACCTCCTTGAGAGTCCCAAGCCCCCTGAAGTATTTGAGCGGCGCGTAGATCTTCCCCTTGGTTTTACGCAGTTGGCCAACCTTGCGAACGATC
>MEHZ011525515.1_pt1 | contig 11275 bp, 10 predicted proteins | sample 897221 | NCBI WGS metagenome assembly MEHZ01 (sample SAMN05514161, study PRJNA337945) | marine metagenome | isolation source: marine surface water | place: Arctic Ocean | collected 2007-12-13 | reverse complement strand
AAGCGCCTACCTCCTGGCTGAGATTATTGCGGAATCCGGTTTGCCCGCTGGCGTATTTAATCTAGTAAATGGTGATGGACCGACCGTAGGCGCGGCAATCTCTTCCCATCCGGAGATAGATGTCGTCTCATTCACCGGTTCAACCCGTGCAGGCCAAGAGGTCGCTAAGGCTGCGGCGGACGGCATCAAGCGCGTGATGCAAGAACTGGGCGGCAAGTCTGCGAATATCATTCTCGACGATGCCGATCTGGCGAAATCGGTCAGCGGCGGTGTAATCGGTTGTTTCGGGAACAGCGGCCAGTCCTGTAATGCACCGACTCGTATGTTGGTGCCTAAAGCTAAAATGGCAGAAGCTATTGAAATTGCCAAGGTAGCGGCAGCAAAGGCAAGTGTTGGCGATCCATCTGACGAGAAAACAAGACTTGGTCCTGTCGTTAGCGAACTGCAATTCAATAAGATCACCGCCTTGATAGAGAAAGGCATCGCAGAAGGAGCCGAGTTGATCGTTGGCGGTTCAGGTCGCCCAGCAGGCATCGACAAGGGCTATTTCATCCAGCCTACCGTGTTTGCCAATGTCACGAATGATATGACGATCGCTAGAGAAGAAATCTTTGGGCCAGTATTGACCATCCTCGGCTATGAAGATGACGAAGATGCCGTCCGCATAGCGAACGATACAGACTATGGCCTTTCTGGCTATGTATCTGGAGAGCCTGCCCACGCAGAGAATATAGCGAGGCAAATTAGAACCGGCATGGTTCATATTAACGGCGCTGGCCCAGACTTTTCTTCTCCTTTCGGAGGCTACAAGAAATCTGGCAACGGACGTGAGTGGGGGCTGGAAGGCTTCGAAGAATTTTTAGAAACCAAAGCCATGCTCGGCGCAGCCTAAAAGGAATTTGTAATGTCACTTGATATAAAAAAAGCAGCTATCGATATAGGCATCGTTACTAAAGATATCGATGCGATGATGACGTTCTATGGTGAGACGCTCGGTCTGGAGCTTGAAGGTTCTATTCCAATGCCCGGTGGTGGCACCATGAATCGCTTCACGGTTGGCGACAGCGTAATCAAGGTTATCGAGCTTGATTACGCCGCGCCGGCTGATGCAGCCCCGGGTGGCATTCGTGGAGCAGCAGGTTATCGCTACTGGACTATTACCGTAGGCAACCTCGAAGCAAGTGTCGAAAAGGCTGCTGCTGCTGGAGCGAAAATAGTAGTACCGGCCAAGGTCGTTCGCGAAGGCATCACGATAGCCATCATTGCCGACCCCGACGGCAATTGGGTGGAACTGCTAGAGATTTCTTAGGACAGGCACTGGATCAATGCTGGGGTTCTGTAAATGCTAAGCCCCAGCATTCTTCGTTTCCTAAGCAACCCGGAGCCGAATCAACATGTTCAAATCCTCTTCTGCATTCGCAATTCTGCTCCTCAGTGTAGTGATAGCTCCTATAATTAATTCGGCGAGCGCTCAGGCACAATTATCCGAGGCACCAAGCTACCAAAGAGCAGCCATAACTGAGTTATGGGAACCACTACCAAAGCAGGTTCAACCTGGAACGGCACAGCAGCCACCTTCCGACGCCATCGTCCTATTCGGTGGATCGAGCTTGGCGGCTTGGGCGTCTACCCGTGGCGGTGCTGCGCAGTGGGATATCGAAGACGACAGTTTAATCGTCAAGCCGGGCACAGGTGACATTACTACCACAGCAAGCTTCGGTAGCGTTCAGCTCCATGCGGAATGGCGAACACCTGCCGAGGTAGTTGGCGACAGTCAAGACCGTGGCAATAGCGGAATCTTCTTGATGGGCGCCTATGAAGTGCAAGTACTAGATTCAACCAACAATCCGACTTACGTGAATGGTCAGGCAAGCAGTATCTATAAGCAGCATATCCCTCTGGTGAATGCATCACTCGGGCCAGGCGAGTGGCAAACTTATGACATTGTTTTCATGGCTCCACTTTTCGGCACCGACGGCCGACTTGCTAGACCCGCCACTTTCACCGTGTTTCACAATGGCATCTTGGTGCAAAACAATGTTGTGGTGCAGGGGCCAACCGAATACATTGGCAACCCTAACTATAAGACACATGGAGAGTTGCCATTAACGCTCCAAGATCACGGCTCTCCAGTCGCCTACCGCAATATCTGGCTTCGTAGACTGTAGCAACAAAGCGTATTGTCTCGCCGTTTTGTTCTCCACAGCACAGCAGCTAAATCACGCTCTGCGGGCTTAGCTCCCCTTTTTCCAGCAAGCTGAGGCATGAAAGCCTCGCGATGCCGATAGACACAGCGTCACTCTGCCGCGCCAGCCGCCCTGAATTTCCAATCCTAACGCCATGAATTCATTTTCAATGCCCAAACACCTATACTGACTAAATGATTGAAGTCCTTGCCCTGCTGGTTGTGTTGCTAAGTGCTGTTTTTTGGAACTACAACCTTCTAATCAAAGATAGAAACCAGGTGCTAGCTGCGTGGAGTGACATCGATGTCCAACTGAAACGCCGACACGATTTAATTCCGCAACTAGTTACCGCCGTCAAGGCCTATTCCGAACACGAAAAGGCAACAATGTTGGCAGTCACTGAACTGCGCAGCAAGAGCGAGATCGCCAAGCACCTGCCCGAGAAGGCTCGGGTAGAAAATGAAATAGAAGCTGCTGTATTACGACTAGCAATAGTGGCCGAAGCCTACCCCGACCTGAAAGCTGATGAGAATTTCAGGCAGTTGAGTGAAAACCTCGGCGAGGTTGAAGAGCATATTCATTATGCTTGCCGCTACTACAATGGTTCAGTACGAATTTTCAACACCCGCATTCAATCTTTTCCACAAATTATTATTGCGAAGTCTTTTAATTTTCAGCCAGCCGAGTATTTCGAAGTTGAAGATCAAGCTCAGCGCAACTCACCCACCGTGGAGTTGGATTAAATGTTCTCATTACAAATGAACGTCCTACGATTTCTAATCGCAGCGACTTCTTATTTATGCCTAAGCCTAGCGATCGCGCAAGAACACATCATCTCCTATCACAGCGATATCGACGTTAATGGCTCCATGATAGTCACTGTAAGACTGCGAGTTCACTCAGAAGGAGTCAATATCCAACGTGGGATATTCAGAGACTTCCCAACTGACTATCGAGATCGTCTCGGCAATCACTACGTGGTTTCGTTCGATGTACTCGGCATAACTCGTGACGGCGTTTCAGAGCGCTGGAGTAGTGAGAGACTCAGCAATGGAGTTAGAATCACTATTGGTGATGAGAATGTACTCCTGCCACCTGGGAACTACAGCTACCTGATACGCTATCGCACAGATCGCCAGATAGGCTTTTTCGACGATCATGACGAGCTTTATTGGAATGTGACCGGCAACGGTTGGGATTTTTCTATTTTGAATGCAAGTGCGAATGTAAATCTGCCGTTAAGTGTCGCGGCGGCAGAAATGTCCATAGCTGCTTTCACCGGATATGAAGGCATCAGTGGACAGAACTACACGGGATCTTTGCAGGACGGCTCCGCGACATTTTCAACTACACAAACTCTAGCCCCACGTGAAGGCCTTACTATAGTAGTGACCTGGCCCAAGGGACTAATTCCGGAACCAACCGCCGGTCAGAAGGCTGGATACCTACTATTCGACAATCGTGGCTTGTTGCTAGTGCTTCTTGCCTTGCTATTGTCCAGCACCTATCTTTACAAGAGCTGGTCCCTAGTCGGCAGAGACCCGGATGCCGGAATCATAATTCCGCAATACGAACCTCCGCGAGGTTACTCTCCAGCGTCTACTCGCTACATAATGAAAATGGCATACGATAAAGCCGCTTTCAGTGCCGCCATCATTAATCTCGCGGTAAAGGGATATCTCGCCATCGATAATACCGCCGACGAATACACGTTAACAAAAGCTGTATCGGATGCGCCGCTCGCACCGTGTGAGCAAGTATTATTCGCCTCTCTGTTCAAGAATAAAGACAAGCTAGTACTCGTGCACGACCCCGAGAACATGTTGACTATCAGCAAGGCAAAGAGGAGTCATTGCAAAGCTCTTGAGAATGATTACAACAAGATCTACTTCAATCTAAATTCGGCGCTATTGTTACCCTCTTTTTTCGGGTCACTTATTGTGTTTATTGCGGTGGCGCTATCTGGAGCGGTTGCTCTACTCGCGGGATTGGCTTTTGCTCTCATCAACATTCTTCATGGGGTGTTCTATTTCTTGTTGCGAGCTCCATCGGTAAAGGGCCGTCGACTTATAGATAAATTGGAAGGCTTTAAACTCTATCTCGAAGTGGCGGAGCAGGATGATCTTAATTTGAAGAATCCCCCCGACAAAAAACCAGAGCTTTTTGAAAGCTGTCTCCCATACGCATTGGCGTTAGGTGTAGAACAAGCGTGGGCCGAACAGTTCACTGAGATATTCGCCACACTGGAAGCAAAAACGGGACAGGGCTACCGTCCGCTGTGGTATAACGGCATTTTTCACAGTCACAACATCGGCGCATTCACAACAGAGGTTGGTAGCAGTTTTAATAGCGCCATCTCTGCAGCAGCTACCGTACCCGGCTCAACATCTGGGGGTGGTGGATTCTCCGGTGGTGGCGGCGGTGGTGGTGGTGGTGGCGGAGGTGGCTGGTAGCCAATATTAATATGCCCACATTAATTCACGAACGCGTAAGACAATGCCAAGCTGGCGAGTACCCTAAGGCAATCTGCCGCTTAAGTTCGGGCTGGGTAGTTCTGGGAGATGTGCAATTCCTGCGCGGCTATAGCCTGCTGCTACCCGACCCTGTAGTACCTCACCTCAATGAGATGGATGCAGAAGCGAGAAAGAATTTTCTCTATGAGATGTCAGTTGTTGGTGATGTCATCTTGGAAATCACCGGAGCGGTTCGGATCAATTACGAAATGCTCGGTAACATAGAGCCTGCACTGCACGCGCATATCTTCCCACGATTAGATGATGAGCCTGACGAGTTTAGACTGAAGCCGGTCTGGTTCTACGACTGGAACAACGCACCTGAATTCGATGCGAGCCGCGATAAAGAGATAATGCAGGCTATCGCAGAAGGTTTAGATCGACGCGGTCTGGTCATCTAGCAATCTGAAAGCTTAAAAGGTGTGCGTAAAAAAGGGCCCTAGGGCCCTTTTTTTTGAAAACGGATCAATTCGCTTCTTCGTAGAACTGCTTTGTCGAACTACTTCCAGATACTGCGAGACTTCAACAGAATATCGAACACCGGACGATCAGGATTTTCGACATGAATCATGAAAGTATCCGCATCGGGATGACTATAGCCTAAGGCTGACATGCCACCGACTGATGTTGCCTTGAACTTCACACTGTTCTCAGTGATCTCAATCAATTCCATTTCCTGCGGGCCATCGGTGCGCGCGACCATGCCCGGATCCCACTGCTGAATGTGCAAAACTAAAGAGCCGTCTACCTCTTCAATGGTGATCATCTCAAACATACTGGTTGCATCGTCACCTGTCATTCTTACCATGGCAGCGATTGAACCCGCCTCTCCCATAATCCAGTTCTCTTCTAACTGATTTGGACCTAGATTGCCTGCCCAATTACCTGTCATCCAAGCAATATCCTCAACGGTAGCTGAGGGACCTACCGCGAAGCTAGACCCTGAGAAGGCAGCTAGGCCAAGAAATACCATTGAAGTAATTGTTTTCCGATTTATCATTCTTTTCTCCGTAGATTAATTGTTTATGTCTAACTAGTATTTTTTTAAAAAATTCGTGATTTTAGCTCAATCAATGCAACATACACTCTGCATCGCAACGATCCGCTATTGTTGAATCTCCTGCAGCCAGTCTCCCAACGACTCCCATTCCATTCTGAACATATGCGGCGCACCATCAAGAACCTCCGCATCCAGAACAACGCCTGCGTCCGTTAGGCTAGTGACCGTCTCATCGAATCGATCCGCCCAATCTAACTGGTCACTGCCACCGATGCGCAAGTAAACGGGAAATTTTATTAAAGCCTCATTGTCTGTATCAGCGTTCGATATTGCCGGCACGGCTGCCACACCTAAATAGTTTTGTGGATTGCGTCGTGCAATTTCCAATGCCGACATTCCTCCGTTTGACACACCCGCCAACAACACTTTGCCTGCAGCGACATCGTCCCGCTTCTGCAACTCATTGATCAACTCTGCAATGAGCGCGTTGTTCGCCGCGCCTCGGAAGGAACGGTTGTTTGGCGAGATAGGTACTGCAACCATCCAGCCTCTCTCTGCAAAACCGCTGCCCAGCCAACGCGAAGTATCTTGTGATATCGATGCGTTGCCTGGCCCGCCGCCCATGAGGATAACTAAAGGAGATACCTGAGTGGCTGCGTTTTCCGGCGCAACAAGAAAGACATTCAACACTGTACCATCTTGCAAGGTTATGCGTTCTTGAGCCTGCATCATCATGGGGAACAAACTGCAACAGAAAATAAATAACGTTGTAAGCTTTCTCATCTCTGGCCTCCGAATTTACGGACTAATCGTCCTGGGAATCTTCCCTCTTCTTATACACTTCCTCGAATTGACCCTGCAGGCGACGCATGCCACCTAGCCAGCGGTCGTAATCGTCTGTCTTCCTGCGCATATAGGTCAATACTTCAGGGTGCGGTAGACAAAGAAAGCGCTCGCTCTCTAAAGTCTCCATTACCGTATCGGCTAACTTGTCGGGCTCTAGCATGCCATCCAGACCTGCAACCCCACCATCGCCGCCTGCCGTCATTGCCGTTCGTACAGCCTGAGGGCAAAGCACCGATACTTTGATTCCACGCTTGCCGTAGGTGATCGAGAGCCATTCTGCGAAGCCGATCGCGGCATGTTTCGTGACGGAATATGGAGCCGAGCCAACTTGACTCAAAAGTCCCGCAGCGGAAGAAGTGTTCAAGAAATAGCCTTCGCCACGTTCAAGCATACCCGGGAGAACTGCACGAGCCGCAAATACATGGGACATGACATTAATATCCCAAATTGATTGCCAGGCGTCTGTGCTGACATTCTCTCCGCCAGCTGTAAAAATTCCTGCATTGGAACAAAATAAATCGATCTGGCCGAATTTTTCAAGCGCCTTACTCACCAAGGCATTGACGTCTTCCTCGTTTCCAACGTCTGTCTTAACTCCCAGCGCCTGCGTGCTGGCAGAAATATCCGCGACCGTTGCATCGATACCCTCTTGATTAATATCTGACACTACGATTGCCTTAGCGCCTTCCCTAGCAAATCTTTCACATAGTGATTTCCCTATGCCACTTGCTCCACCAGTTACTACGATAACCTTGTCTTTAATTTGCATATTCTTTCGGCTTCCTTCTAATTTAATTTTTACCTAACACAGTTAATTCGTAAATTTCTGTCGATAATAAACTACGAAGAGAGCATTCCCCCAAGACGATTTGAAAGGATATCTTCCGCCTGGGCGACGATTCTTTCGACTAACTCTTTACAGCTTGGATTATCATCGATCAATCCAACAATCATCCCTGCGGACCAAATACCTTTGTCCAAATCACCACCATCGAAAAGCTCTCTGCCCCTCACTCCCTGCACTAGGGACTGAATATCTTCAAATTTCGTTTCACCAGGGCGAGACTCAATTTCTGCAACTTTTTCCGCAACGCTGTTCTTAAAAACACGCGCCGTGTTTCTAAAAGAGCGGTAGATGAGTTGTGTATCCAATTCCGTTGCTTCGATCATCCTGCGCTTTACATTGTCATGGATGGGCGCTTCCTTTGTTACCATGAAGCGCGTGCCCATATTGATGCCGTCGGCGCCCATTGCTAGCGCAGCGGCTAAGCCTCTGCCATCCCCTAAACCACCTGAGGCGAGAAAAGGTATCTTCAGTCTTTTTGCTGCGAGTGGCAGAAGAATCATATTGGTAACGTCATCTTCACCGGGATGACCGGCGCATTCGAAACCATCTACGCTCACTGCGTCACAGCCGATCTTCTCGGCCTTCAATGAATGGCGTAGTGAGGTGCACTTGTGAATAACCTTGATACCCGCCTCTTTAAACATTGGCAGATACGGCTCGGGATTGCGACCCGCTGTCTCGACAATCTTTACCCCAGAATCGACGATTGCCTGAGCATATTCATCATAGGGAACTGGCTTGATGGTAGGCAGGATGGTCAGATTGACTCCAAATGGCTTATCGGTCATCGACTGGCAGCGCTCAATCTCCTTGAGAAGATCCTCGGGCGTGGGCTGCGTGAGTGCAGTGACGACACCCAACCCTCCAGCGTTAGATACGGCCGATGCGAGCTCGGCTAATCCAACCCATTGCATACCTCCTTGTACGATAGGATGCTGAATACCTAACAATTCTGTAATTCTTGTCTTCATTACTGCTTTTCTCCGTGTCAAACCAATCCTGACATCTCTCTCTACCGCATGTACTACGCGGCTTGTCTCGAAATCCGAGAGCCAGTGTACGTGGTAAACCCAAGAGGTGTAAAGACGGAGGATTAGGCCGATAACCTGTGCTATATTGTCGGGCTTTATAAACTAACCGCCGCAAGAAAGACTGATTTCGAAGCTAGATTACTAGCCGTTGAGGGCTTAATCCTCAAATTGGCCATAATTTAAAACAAGGGACCGTAAACCTACTCATTTGCACTTGAATGAATCGCCATAGAGCGTAACAAGTAGAAAAGAGAGTTTTACACAACGGAGATTTAGAATGATTCGTAAGTTACTAGTTACCAGCATAGCCGCTGCGACTGCTCTGGCAGCAGCGCCCGCGCTTGCCCAAAATGGCCAACAAGCCATCGAAGAAATCCAGGTTACTTCCACCCTCAGAAATTCTGCGGGCCTGGCTGACGTTAATGCAGCCGTTTCTGTGATCGGCGAACAGGAATTGGATTTAATCAACCTGACTCATTTGCAGGAAGCATTGAACCGACTTCCCGGCGTGAGTATTCACCGTAACAATGGCCAAGAGAGCCTCGTTGCGATTCGCTCGCCCGTTCTCACTGGCGCCGGTGCATGCGGCTCCTTCTTAGTCGCGGAAAATGGCATACCGGTTCGCTCTAGCGGATTTTGCAACGTGAACGAGATGTTCGATACGCATTCTGAAAATGCATCCCGCGTTGAAGTCATACGCGGACCAGGCAGTGCATTCTGGGGATCGAACGCTGTACACGGCCTGATCAATGTCGTATTACCAAAAGCAGGTGACGCCGGCGAAGTTATGATCGAGCAAGGGCCTCGTGGTTCACAGCGGCTCAGAGGCTCATTCGGCCACGACTACGGCAACTTCAAGCAATTGTTGATGGTCAACGGGACTAGCGAAGAAGGCTACCGCGATGACAGCGGTGTAGATCAGCAAAAAGTCTCATGGCTTTACAACTACACCATGAAAAATGGCGCCAACCTCGACGGCGGCTTCACAATGATAAACCTTAATCAGGAAACTGCGGGGTTTGTTGCAGGCACCAACGCCTTCGAAGACAGTACGCTGCGCGATACCAACCCAAACCCTGAAGCCTTCCGAGATAGTGTGAATGGCCGGGTCTGGACTAAAATTACGCAACAATTAGGTGACTGGGAAGTGGTACTGACGCCTTACTTCCGCGAAGTAAATATGACATTCATGCAGCACTTCTTGCCTGGACAGCCAATAGAAGACACCGAGCACCGCAGCATTGGCTTTCAATTTGCTGCGTATAAGGAACTTGATAACGGCGCCAATCTTGCAATGGGCTTCGATGTCGAAGATACCAACGGCTCGCTCAAGCAGTTTCAACCAAACCCAACTTCAGGATCATTCTTCCTGCGCAATTCCATCCCTCAGGGCAAGCACTACGACTTCGACGTAGGCATTCGCCAATCTGCAGGCTTCATCAACTACGAGCAGGACTTCGGTAACGGCTGGGATATATCTCTGGGTCTGCGTATAGAGAGAATGGAATACGAATATGACAACAACATGATCGACGGACGCACCGACGAGTTCGGCGTGGCTTGCCGCTTCGGATGTCGTTATAACCGCCCTGCTGACAGAAATGACAGTTTTACCAATGTCTCTCCAAAGCTAGGTCTGAGCTATGCGCTTAATGACAACCACGATCTGCAGTTCAGGGTGCAGCGAGGCTTCCGCGCACCGCAGGCTACTGAGCTGTATCGCCTACAGAACGCACAGACGGTTGCGAGCTTAGATTCTGTGGAGCTAGATAGCTATGAAGTAGCCTTTAAAGGCGCCGGTGAAAACTGGAACTATTCTGCTTCCTGGTACTTCATGGACAAAGAGAATGAGATCTTCGCCAACAGCGCTAGAGAAAATCTCAATGACAGCCATACCTCGCATCGAGGTATCGAGTTCGCCATGGGATTGGATATTACAGACACACTTGCAATACAGGGTGTCTTCAATCTAGCCAAGCATACCTACGAAAATTCCCAGATATCCGGTGGAATCGATATCAATGGAAACGATGTAGATACCGCTCCGAATACGTTTGGTAATTTGCGCCTGCAGTGGCGACCAACCAGCTCAATCATGACCGAGCTCGAACTGGTTAACATGGGTGACTACTACACGAATCCTGAGAATACACAGAGCTACGAAGGACATGACATCGTAAACTGGCGCACACAGTATCAGTATAACGACGACCTGACTTTCTATCTAAATGTGCTTAACGCAACGGATAAAGATTACGCAGAGCGTGCAGACTGGACTACGTTCACCGGCGATCGCTATTTTCCTGGGGAGCCTGTAAGAGCGTTTTTCGGAGTTACTTGGAAATATAAGTAGTTTCCGCAACGTTAATAAAAATGCCGACACTATGTCGGCATTTTTATTTCTGCTAAGAGCATTTCCCAGAGATATAGGGTCACTACAATGAACAACGCAGATGAAAGCAATTCAGAGCGGGCATTCGATGATCTGCTTGCTTATTTTTCTCGGAACAAGAACGATAATCCAGACCCAATTTTTCATCCTGATAACTCGATTAACAAGCTGATGAGCCTGCGCTCTAGAGCTCTGCGTAAAGCCTCGGTACTAATTCCTATAACGCGACACAAGCCGGGCAAGAATAGCGAGATAGTGCTCACCGTCCGCTCAGAGAACCTAAATAGCCACCCGGGCCAGATTAGCTTCCCAGGAGGCTCCGAGGAGGCAATCGATTCAGATGTGGTTGCTACGGCGCTGAGAGAGAGCGAGGAAGAGATAGGTCTCGCCCAGGGCGATGTTGAGGTCATAGGCCGCTTGGGCGACATGGCACTTCCCTCAGGCTTTCAAATCACACCCA
>MEHZ011551488.1_pt1 | contig 11284 bp, 7 predicted proteins | sample 897221 | NCBI WGS metagenome assembly MEHZ01 (sample SAMN05514161, study PRJNA337945) | marine metagenome | isolation source: marine surface water | place: Arctic Ocean | collected 2007-12-13 | reverse complement strand
GTTATTTTATTAAGCACATCCTTGCCTTTTTTGCAGCGAGTGACGGAATTGTAAACGAAAACTTAGCTGAAAATTTCGTAAATGAAGTTCAATACAGTGAAGCAAAATTCTTTTATGGATTCCAAATCATGATGGAAAATATCCATAGTGAAACATATTCACTGTTAATAGATACCTATGTAAAGGATGAAGTAGAAAAAGACAAGCTGTTTAATGCTATCGAAAACTTTCCTGCGATTAAGAAAAAAGCAGACTGGGCATTGAAATGGATTGATTCTCCAAGTTTTGCCGAACGCCTTATCGCATTTGCAGCAGTTGAAGGTATTTTCTTTTCAGGAGCATTCTGTTCTATATTTTGGCTTAAAAAACGTGGCCTAATGCCTGGATTGACATTTTCTAATGAGTTGATATCAAGAGATGAAGGCGTACACGCTGACTTTGCAGTTCACCTACACAACAAACACCTAATAAATAAAGTCCCTAAAGAACGTATTCGAGAAATATTATTAGATGCGTTAAATATAGAAAGAGAATTTATTACAGAGTCACTGCCAGCTAGTTTGATTGGAATGAACTCTATATTGATGTCTCAGTACTTAGAGTTTGTAACAGATCGCTTGTTACAAGAATTAGATTGTGAAAAAGAATACAATACAGCAAATCCATTTGATTTTATGGATATGATATCGCTTCAAGGAAAGACAAATTTCTTTGAAAAAAGAGTTTCTGAATATCAGAAAGCTGGGGTTCTAAACAAAGAAGAAGACACCAATAAATATAGTTTCGATTCTGAGTTCTAGGAATTACCCACTAGAATACGAACTCAAAACAGATTAAAATCGCTTACAACCAAACTTTTAACCTCCTAACTAACGGGTTAAAACATTTAACAACCAAGCATTTGAGGGAACTCAAATATCACTAGGCTAACTAACTAACCGCTTTTTTGAAGTAGCCTCAAAAAAGTAAAAAAGATTAAAAAAATGTACGTACTAAAAAGAGATGGCAGAAGAGAAGAAATCATGTTCGATAAAATCACGGCAAGGGTTAAAAAACTTTGCTATGGTTTAAATGAATTGGTAGATCCTTTAAAAGTAGCCATGCGCGTTATAGAAGGATTATATGACGGTGTTACAACCAGTGAATTAGATAACTTGGCAGCAGAAGTGGCAGCGACCATGACCACAGCCCATCCTGATTATGCTCGTCTTGCTGCACGTATATCAGTCTCAAATCTACACAAAAACACTAAGAAGACTTTTAGCGAAGTCATGCACGATTTATATACATACGTAAATCCAAGAACAGGAAAGGATGCCCCTTTACTTTCTGATGAGGTTTATAAGGTAATCTCAGAAAACAAAGATAAACTTGACTCTACGATTATTTATAACCGAGATTTTGGTTATGACTACTTCGGATTCAAAACGTTAGAGCGTTCGTATCTTTTAAAATTAAATGGAATTATCGCAGAACGTCCACAGCATATGTTAATGCGCGTCTCTATTGGAATTCATTTAAATGATTTAGACTCAGCGATTGAGACTTACGAACTCATGTCTAAAAAGTATTTTACGCATGCAACACCGACGTTATTTAACGCTGGTACACCAAAACCTCAAATGTCGTCTTGCTTTTTATTGACTGCAAAAGATGACAGTATTGATGGCATCTATGACACTTTGAAACAAACGGCTAAAATATCTCAATCCGCTGGAGGAATTGGATTAGCAATGCATAATATTAGAGCTACAGGAAGCTATATTGCAGGAACTAACGGTACCAGTAACGGGATCGTTCCTATGCTTCGTGTATTTAATGACACGGCGCGTTATGTCGACCAAGGGGGTGGAAAGCGTAAAGGGAGCTTTGCGATTTATTTAGAGCCATGGCATGCTGATATCTTTGATTTTCTTGATTTAAAGAAAAATCACGGAAAAGAAGAAATGCGTGCACGAGATTTATTTTATGCCATGTGGATTCCAGACTTGTTTATGAAACGAGTTCAGGAAGATGCTGAATGGACCCTAATGTGTCCAAATGAGTGCCCTGGTTTACCAGACACCCACAGTGAAGAGTTTGAAGCCTTGTACCTAGATTATGAAGCAAGAGGGAAAGGAAGAAAAACCATCAAAGCAAGAGAGTTATGGGAAAAAATAACGGAGTCTCAAATTGAGACCGGAACTCCATATATGCTCTATAAAGATGCAGCAAACCGTAAATCTAATCAGCAAAACTTAGGAACCATTCGTTCGTCTAATTTATGTACAGAAATCATTGAGTTCACATCACCAGATGAAGTCGCTGTTTGTAATTTAGCATCTATTGCACTTCCAATGTTTATTAAAGATGGTGCATTTGATCATCAGGAGTTATATAAAATCACAAAACGGGTGACTCGAAATCTAAATAAAGTGATTGATCGAAATTACTACCCAGTAATTGAGGCTGAAAACTCCAATATGAGACACCGCCCAATCGGTATAGGAGTCCAAGGTTTAGCCGATGCATTTATTGCATTAAGACTTCCTTTTACTAGTGACGAAGCAAAGCAATTGAATCAGGATATCTTTGAAACTATTTATTTTGCAGCTGTAACCTCTTCTATGGAGGAAGCAACTGAAGACGGCCCATATCAAAGCTATGAAGGGTCTCCAATAAGTGAAGGTAAATTCCAACACAATTTATGGGGGCTTAAAGATGAAGAGTTAAGCGGTCTTTGGGATTGGGGACAGTTGCGTAAAGAAGTCCTTAAGAATGGTGTGAGAAATTCACTTTTAGTAGCACCAATGCCTACGGCAAGTACTTCTCAAATTCTTGGGAATAATGAGTGTTTTGAGCCTTATACCTCAAACATCTATACCCGTCGTGTATTATCAGGGGAATTCATTGTTGTCAATAAGCACTTATTAGAAGATCTAGTTGAGCTAGGACTATGGAATGAGGGCTTGAAGCAAGATATCATGCGTGCCAATGGGTCTATCCAACATGTAGATGCAATTCCTCAAGATATTAAAGAACTTTACAAAACAGTTTGGGAACTAAGCATGAAAGATATCATAGACATGTCGCGTCAGCGAGGCTATTTTATTGACCAATCACAATCTTTAAACTTGTTTATGGAAGGTGCGACAATGGCCAAATTGACCTCAATGCATTTCTATGCATGGAAGAGTGGATTAAAAACAGGGATGTACTACCTAAGAACAAAAAGTGCTGTTGATGCGATTAAATTCACTTTAGACAACAAGAAGAAGGAAGCACCCGAACCTGCATCAGTTGAAGTAGCTGCTGTTGAAATAGATACTGCTGTTCTCGAAAAGCAACAAGAAAAAGCGGCTAACACAGCTGCTACATTTTCTCAAGAAACTGCTGTAGACGTAGAGCCTATGAGTGCAGAAGAAATGAAGGCTTTGGTTCAACAAGCAAAAGAAGCAGAAGGAGACGACTGTCTAATGTGCGGTTCTTGATTCAAACCATTCAATAATAAAAAAGCACCTAATTAAAGTTAGGTGCTTTTTTATGCAGTAAAGTAGGTTTATTTAATCACCGTCACTTATTGTAGCAGGCTTTACACTGCTATCGTAGGCCGTGTGATATTCCTCTAACAAACTTGTTGTAGCATTTAATAAATCTTTAGTCTCTAGCAACAAACTAAAGTAAAGCGTGGTATTCTTTGGACTAGATTCCTCAGTACGCGTTCGATTAATTTGCATCTCTATATTAGACTTAAGGATGGCGGCAATATCATTCTTTTGCTTAATAATAGCATCTATCTTTTCAAAAGATTCAGATTTAAACATTTCTATGGCTTCTGAAAATAACGTCTCTATTGAATCATTTATTTGACTAAGCTCTTTAATTTGATTGAACTTTAGTTTCTTGTGATTATTGTTAACGTGCTTATGACTTACTTTAGTGATGTACGTAAGTGATTGTGTCATATCTTGTAAATAGCCTAAAATAAGAATATAGAAATTACTTGCGCCAATACTAGATTCATCTAAGTTTTTTATAAAGTAAAATATATTATCTCTTAACTCATCTACTTCATCAGAGAGTTTAACGATTTGTTTTTTATTCTTTTTCAGCGCTTCTAAATCTTGTTGTGAAAGCCCATCAAAAGCCGCCGCATAGATCTTTTTACCTCGCTTAAGCACGTTTGCGATATTTGCAGCGCTCTCAGTAATTACTCCCTGAACAGAACTACTTTCTGTTTTTGTCAAGCGGTCATCAGAAGCCATCTCTTTGGTTTTTTTACTGTGAACAATTGAACTTCTAATAAGCAAAATGATTGCAGCTAAAAGTAGGATTGGAAACATAACCTCTACGTTGAGGTTTAATAAATAGGCAACTAAAGCAGCAGCACTAAAAGCACTAAGTGCTGTTAGGAACCACCCACCAATAACATTAATAACCCCTGCAACACGGTATACGGCACTTTCTGCTCCCCAAGCCCTGTCTGCTAACGAAGTTCCCATCGCCACCATGAACGTGACATAGGTGGTTGACAGAGGTAGTTTGTAGGAGGTTGCAACTGATATTAAAACCGCAGCTACCATAAGGTTTACAGCTGCTCTGACCAAGTCAAAAGCAGGTAACTCATGAACTTTGTTATTTGTTAGTTTTATAACTGGCTGTTCAAATTGTTGTTCAATTTTATCTTGCCATGAAGTTGGTAATATAAATGAACTTACTTTTGAAGCCCCCATTGCAAATCGCACAAATCCACGTGATAAGAAATTTGGCTGAAAGCGTTCTTTTGTATCCCCTTGACTTGAAAGATCCAAAGAGGTTTTAACCACGTTCTTGGCTTTTGTAGAAAACCATAAAGTCGCAACCATGACCATTCCTGCTCCAAATAATAACCAGTTATTTGTTGGAACTTTAGAGGCTAATACGTCCATTGGAAATTCCATTGCAGAAAGTCCAGAGGCGGACCATTCTGTGTAGGCATTAAATGCTGCTACTGGGACTCCTATAAAATTAACTAAATCATTACCAGCAAAGGCCAGTGCCAAGGCAAAAGTTCCAACTATAATAATTAGTTTATAGATGTTTGTTTTTGCAAAAACAATTAGCACGTAGGATAATAATGACCACAGTATTGAACTGACTACTACAATATAAAATACTTGGTTTTCTAAGAAATCTTTCATAGTTCCTCCTCCAAGAATATCAAAAGATTGCTTAGCGTAAGAGGTTCCTTTTAAACCTTTCATAAAGATAAAGTAGGTGATAGCCGTCAATGCAACTCCACTAAATAACGCGCCTACCCAATTTGCTTTTTTTTGAAAGTTATATGAAAGTAAGAGCCTAGATACCCACTGTACAATTGCCCCTATCGAAAAGGCGACTACGACCGAAAGCAGAATTCCAAAAATAATTTGAGAGGCTTTGGACGTATTAATATAATTAACAACTTCACTGAAATCTCCCCCATTTGCAGCAATTTTAATCAAGGCCATTGCCACTGCTGCCCCCAAGAGTTCAAACACAATAGAAACGGTTGTTGAGGTAGGCATCCCTAGTGAGTTAAAGATGTCTAGAAGTAAAATGTCAGTAATCATTACGGCCATGAAAATAATCATGATCTCACTAAACATAAATTCCCCGGGGTTAAAAATACCCTTTCGAGCTACTTCCATCATCCCACTGGAAAAAATCGCCCCAATAGCAACTCCTACACTTGCGACAATCATAATTGTTCTAAAAGAAATTGCTTTAGACCCAATTGCAGAATTTAAAAAGTTCACTGCATCATTACTAATCCCAACAACTAAGTCGGCAACAGCCAAGAAGGCCAAAGCAACAATCATATATAAATAAATATTTTCCATAATTTAGTTTGTGTTATTAAGCAAATCTCTTAAGATTTTCTGTTTGTAAGGTTAAGATACTGTTATGTTTTAAAAATGAAAATCTACTTGAAGGCGATACATTAATTTGTTGTTACTTCCTTCAATTTCTAAGTGACTAATGTCAGTTTGAACTTTTAGCTTATGTCCAACGATATACTTTGAAAGTCCTAGGGTGTATTGACTCTCAGGGTTTTTCCCTGTTATATTCTTATCTAGTTCAATGTGCGTATACCTTCCAGAAAGCTCGATGTCATTATTAAAAAGATACCCCATTTGTAAATTCAGCCCTTTTCCTACTTGAACCTCATCGCCAGTTAAAGAGCCATCGCTATTTTTTGCAAACGCATCAGAAGCAGTTCTGTCAGAATATTCAGCCATTAACGAAACGCCATTATATTTAAACATAGCATCTAAAAAAACGGTATTTATATTGGTTTCGAAATAAGCATCGGCAGCACCATCAATTGTCATGTATGACCCTTGGTTACTTCGGGTTTTAACGGCATTATTATTATAGTCATAGCTAAGACCGATTGCTAATTTTGGCTTTTTCTCTCGTTTCAAATCACTCCCCTTATAATCTCCTTTACTTGCAAAATCTCCAAAGGGAAGGAGCTCTATCCGACCTGTATACTGATGCCCGCCTAAGTTTCCTGTTGTGATATTCCTACCCTCTCCTTGTGCTAAAGAAAAAATTTCTTTGACAATAAAGGTCTCAGTTAAGTTAAAATGGTGTCTAAGTTGAAATCCAAAATCACGATCGATTGTAAAACGACTGTTTAATAACGAACGGTCTACTTGTTGCAAATTTCCAGAAGAAATTACACGCTCTCTGTTTCCAGGTAGTTTTGTTTGACCAAACCAAAGTTCGAAATTTTGATAAAAATTCCACTGAAGAACGGCGTCTAAAATATATCTAGGAGCGTTACTTGTGTATTGTGAAGCTCCTGAAAGATCTCTGTTAGAGAGTCCCAATTCAACTTTGTATTTCAATTTAGGAGAATAGGCGTAACCATCAAATTTCAAACGCGCTCTTCTTGTTAGAAAACTTGTTTCATTTCCATTGTTTTCTTCCCAACTTGAACTACCAAGGAGTTGTGCTCTTAAACCCACTTTCATAGTCCAAGTACTGTCTTGACCAACAAGGTTAAAGAGACCTTTTCCAAATTTTGGAGCATTTATTTCTTGAGATTGAACGAAGGATATTGCACATAAAATTAGTGCAGTAGATAAAATTTTAGTTTTCATTATTAATATTTTAGTTAATTATTGTTAGCACAAATTAACAGCTTAAGGTCCTTATTGAGGTTACATCACTTTTACAAAACCATTAACAAAACGTTAGCATTCTCTGCATAATCACGAATTTTAGATACATTTAATTAACATTGAAATGATTATCTTGCAGGTTAATATCAGATACTATGAATTGGGAACAATTACTCTCCTTAAAACGCCATGGCGACACGAATAAACGGCTTAGAAATGAACAGGACGAAACCCGTTTAGGATTTGATGTTGATTACGACCGCATTATTTTTTCACCCGAGTTTCGAAGTCTTCAAGACAAAACACAGGTGGTGCCGCTGTCATCGACAGATTTTGTGCATACCCGACTAACACATAGTCTAGAAGTGAGTGTGGTAGCTCGTTCATTAGGAAGAAGGGTAGGTGTTAAGGTCTTAGAAAAACACCCCTACTTAAAAGAAGTTCATGGTTATAAGTCCAATGATTTTGGCGCTATTGTTGCGGCAGCTGCGCTTGCCCATGACATAGGGAACCCCCCTTTCGGACATTCTGGAGAAAAAGCAATAGGTCACTTTTTTAAAACTGGAGCGGGTCAACAGTTTAAAGAGCAGATGACTCCTAAAGAGTACCAAGATTTGTGCGACTTTGAGGGGAATGCCAATGGCTTTAAAGTTTTGACTCAAGATAAGCTGGGTTCAAAAGGCGGCTTAAGGTTAAGCTATGCCACCCTAGGCGCTTTCACTAAATACCCTAAAGAATCACTTCCTGTTAAACCAAATTCTAATATAGCCTCTAAGAAATATGGATTTTTTCAAACCGAAAAAAGTGGCTTCCTTGACGTTGCTTCCGAATTAGGAATGAAAAAACAGCAGGACCAAAATATTCAGTACTCAAGACACCCATTAGCATTCCTAGTAGAAGCAGCTGACGATATTTGTTATACAATCATTGATTTTGAAGATGGAATTAATCTAGGACTTATTGAAGAAGACTATGCATTAGAGTATTTAATAAACTTAGTAAGACACACCATTAATACCGAAAAGTACAACACACTGTCTTCCACAAAAGAACGTGTGAGTTATTTAAGAGCCTTGGCAATCAGCACCTTGATAGAGGATGCTGTTTCTTTATTTATGGCTAATGAAAAAGAAATTCTAGAAGGAGAATTTCATGTTTCAATTCTTGATAAAAGTAAATACCAAGCACAGATTAATGACATTATTAAACTTAGTATTGAAAAAATATACAACGCTGATGAGGTTATAGATAAAGAGATTTCTGGCTTTGAAATTTTAAATGAACTCTTAGGTCGGTTTATTTTATCAGTTAACAACAACTTTAACAACACCCCCTCTAGTTACGATAAACTCCTTCTAAGGCTTTTACCAAAAGAAGTAGATATTCTTAACGATAGCCTTTACACCAGAGTGATGAACGTATGCTATTTTGTTTCCTTATTTTCTGATAAAAAAGCAGTTTTAACCTATAAGAAGATCAAAGGCCTAGCTTTTTAGACTCTTGATTAATTTGTAGAGTTCATTAGCGCTAACCCCTATGAGTTGCTGAAGAGTGTCAATAGCTCCATGCTCAATAAATTCATCAGGGATTCCTTTGACAACCACATCGTTTTTGTAGCGGTGAGCGGCTGCAAATTCCAATATAGCACTTCCAAATCCTCCATTTTCAACCCCATCTTCAATCGTTATGAGTGTTGAATGGGTTTTAAAAATAGTATGCAATAATGATTCATCTAGAGGTTTTATAAAACGCATATCGTAGTGTCCACAATTGAGTCCACGGATGGCTTCTGTTACCGTATTAGAAATGGCCCCTATGCTTAAAACAGCGAGACCCTCTCCTTGCTCTAATTGAACTCCGGTTCCAATTTCAATAGCTTCAAACGGCGATTTCCAACTAGGTGTGACGCCTCTGCCTCTTGGGTATCTAATAGCGATCGGATGCTCTAATCCTATCTGTGCGGTGTACATAATATTTCTTAACTCTATCTCATTTCGAGGCGCAAAGATAATGAGGTTTGGAACACACCTTAGGTATGCTAAATCAAAAACTCCATGATGTGTAGCGCCATCTTCCCCTACCAATCCAGCGCGATCGATACAGAAAATAACAGGTAAATTTTGCAAGGCAACGTCGTGAATTATTTGATCATAAGCGCGTTGTAAAAAAGTAGAGTAGATATTGCAAAAAGGGATAAGCCCTTGAGTTGCCATCCCCGCAGCCATAGTTACCGCATGTTGCTCTGCAATTCCTACATCAAATGCCCGCTCAGGAAGTGCCTCCATCATATATTTGAGAGAACTACCTGTGGGCATCGCAGGTGTAATGCCTATAATTTTTTTATTAGATTTCGCTAACTCCAAAAGAGTATGACCGAAAACATCTTGGTACTTAGGAGGAAGGTCCTCATTGTTTTTAGTAAATATATCTCCTGTTTCAGCATCAAATTTTCCGGGCGCATGGTATTTAACTTGATCTTTTTCAGCCTGCCTTAATCCTTTGCCTTTGGTGGTGATAACATGAAGAAACTTAGGACCATCAATCGACTTCAGTCGTTTTAATTCAGAAACAAGCGCTTTAAGATCATGTCCGTCAACGGGTCCGGAATATTCAAAATTGAGGGCTTCAAATATGTTATCTTGTTTTTGAGTGCCTTTTTTTACATTGGTTAGATACTGTTTTAGCGCCCCAACACTTGGATCAATTCCAATTGCATTGTCATTTAAAATTACTAATAAATTTGCAGTGGTTACGCCGGCATGATTGAGCCCTTCAAAGGCCATCCCACTGGCTATAGAAGCATCGCCAATCACGCAGATGTGCTGTCTGTCTTCACCCTTCAACTGGGAAGCGATAGCCATTCCTAAGGCTGCTGAAATGGAGGTAGATGAATGCCCAGTCCCAAAAGTATCGTATTCACTTTCGTCCCGTTTCGGAAATCCACTCAAGCCCTTGAACTGTCGGTTTGTATGGAATTCAGACTTTCGTCCGGTTAGAATTTTATGCCCATAAGCTTGGTGGCCTACATCCCAAACTAACAAATCTATGGGTGTGTTATAAACATAATGCAAAGCGATTGTAAGCTCTACAACTCCAAGACTAGCTCCCAAATGGCCTTCTTTACTTGCTATGACTTCAATTATAAATTGTCTTAGCTCTTTTGCCAGCTCAGGCAGTTCTTCGGCCGAAAGCTGACGTAAATCTTTTGGGGAGTTTATATGTTTCAGTAAATTTTTCATTACAAAACAAAAGTACAAGATTGAAATCGTATTTTTGACTTATGGATGCTATTTTTGACGATCATTATTTTATGAGAAAGGCCCTTCAGGAAGCTGAGGTTGCTTTTGATAAAGGCGAAGTTCCTGTTGGAGCTGTGATTGTTGTTGATAATAGAATCATAGCAAGAGCTCATAACCTTACCGAGCTTCTTACAGATGTTACGGCCCATGCAGAAATGCAAGCCATTACTGCTGCCGCAAACTTTTTAGGAGGGAAGTATTTACACAAATGTAGTTTGTATGTGACACTAGAACCCTGTCAAATGTGTGCTGGTGCACTATTTTGGAGTCAAATCTCAACGATTATCTACGGGGCCAAAGACGAGCAAAGAGGCTGTGGGGTGATGGGAACCAAGTTGCATCCTAAAACAATGATACGTGGGGGGGTTTTAGCAGATGAAGCCTCTCAACTACTAAAGCGTTTTTTTAGTGAAAAACGTAAATTGAATTAATCTTACGTTTTCTTAGAGTCATTAAATTCACGCATTTTTTCTAAATTTTCAGGAGTCAGCATATAGTCTGCCATCTTTTTGTCTTTCCAACGGTAATAAGAAAACAACGGAAAGACAACTGCACATAATCCAATCACTCCAAATCCAATTAGCTTATTTGAGATGTCGTTTTCTATTGTCTTTTGTGCGAGGTTAACCGTGCTACTATCAGGTATTGACAATCCTAAAAAGATACTCACAATAGTAATAATAAATAAGGACCAAATCAAGTATTTCATTTTTGAGAATAAATTTATTTTAGGTTTACCTTTAGGTGTAGCTCATTTAATTGCGCTGTATCTATCGCAGAAGGTGCATCTATCATCACATCGCGTCCAGAGTTGTTTTTTGGAAAGGCTATAAAATCTCTAATAGTTTCTTGACC
>MEHZ011338268.1_pt1 | contig 11300 bp, 13 predicted proteins | sample 897221 | NCBI WGS metagenome assembly MEHZ01 (sample SAMN05514161, study PRJNA337945) | marine metagenome | isolation source: marine surface water | place: Arctic Ocean | collected 2007-12-13 | reverse complement strand
ATTGAAACTTCACAAAGAAAGGAAAACAAAAAATGGCAGAACTAGAGCAAGAACTATATGGACTAACAGCGAGACGAGACGTTGTATTTCAATTAGTTTCAAACAAGAAATATCGATCCAAGAAATTACCTTTTACATCAAATACTATTTGGAAAGGTAACCGTTACGGAACAAATATTGATAAAATCTTTGGAGATATGAATGGAGGCAAGCTCTCATTAAATCAAGCAGATCGAGAGATCACACATTTAATGAAGGAGTACTACGCAATTGGGGCACATAAATGGTTTTAAGAAAAAGAAGTGGATTAACTAAATGAACGTCTCAAACTCTATAATTAAATCATTACAAGAACCAAGTTCGCTCCTCATCGTACCACTAATGTTTATCGCTTTGTTATTAATGTTTGGTTTCATAAAAGATTGCGCAAACCCGTATTGGTCACAAGAAACATGTTGGGATTATAATAGTTATGGTAATTATAAATAAATCAAAGCTAATAGTTGGTATGACTTAATTTCTTATTAGAAGCACCAGGTGGTAAACTGTAAGTGACTTCATTATTTAGAATTAGACCCTTTGTATTTATAGGTCAAATTAAAGTATCGGAGATCAATCCGTTTCCAGGATTGCGCCCTGACTTATAAGAGTTTTGCGCAGCATATCGATAGATAACACATCGCCATGTTCGGCCACCTGCGCTGCTGCTGCACCACTTGCCTGTCCAGTGGCAAAAGCAGTCCCCATTACTCGAATAGCGGCTCCACCGAGCCTGTCTCCATCGGCCAGTCGTCCTGCGGCAAAAAGATTGGGAGTGTTCCGGCTCATCAGGCAAGACATCGGGATCTGATAGGCGCTTCCCCCTGGTTGAATATCAAAGGAGCTGCTATAATCTTCTCTGCTGTGCCATTCGGCACCCCAGGCTCCTAAAGCAATACAATCATCGAACTTGTGTCCGTCTATTACATCAGTCCAAAGAAACATCCGTTTTGATTGCAGGTGGCGCGACTCACGGGTTCCAAACTCTGGCCCAGTTGATACTAGATAAGCCCCTTCACAGCCTGGTATCGTGCGGATCGCATCCAGATAAAGCCATGCTTGTCTCCGTCCGTCCTGTTCCGCTGCTGTCATAGAGCCAGCATCGCGTGGATCGTAATCAGCTGAAGCAAGATAACAGACCAAATCATGCGAAAATGGCAGCCTTGTCGCCACGCTTTTGTCTTTTGTCACTTGCCCTTTATCCAGCTTAAGCCGCTTAACAGCTGATACTATATCGAGCTGAGCTACGACTACACTGGCTGGAATTCCACCAAACCGGGTGCCCAGAGACCCAAGATTAACATGTTCACCGTTGCCATAACGAGTTTCAGCGCCACTCTGAAAAAGCAGATCCCCATCTCCTGTGCAATCGACAAAGGCAGCTGCGTGGAAGGTTTGTTGTCCTCCATGATCTGCCACTAAGACGGAAGTCACACGATTTTCTTGACGCTTTGCGCCAGTAACAAAACAACCCAGCATAACCTCGACACCGGCCTGTTGACACAGCTTGTCCAGAACCATCTTAACTGTTTCAGGATCGAACACGACATAGACCCCACGGTGGCGATGCGGGCCGGTAACCGCGTTTAGTTGGGTCAATTCTGAGAGCACACGAGCGCCAACACCGCCAACGATGATCTTTGGTTTATCTTCCAACGTATACAAACCGCAATAGGTGTTGACGCTGCGCATAGTTGAAGCTCCGCCAAGACAGTTATATTTTTCAATTAATAGGGTTCTAGCTCCAGCCTCGGCGCTTGCTATGGCCGCAGCAACGCCTGCACTGCCACCACCAGCGACAATCACATCATATTTTTCATGGCTCATGGTCCTGAACCTCTGTTTGGCCAGGCATTATATGTGATTTCAATCATACGCGCCACTTAAGTAAAATCTTTTCTAGTAAACCGATCATTGCACTTACCAAGACCCCCAAGACAGATAAAATAGCAACACCAGCAAACAGCCTTTCTAGGTCATACAAGGAGCCTGCTTGAAGAATATAGGCTCCAATCCCGTATTCGGCACCGAGCATTTCTGCTGCAACCAGAAGAATAATTGCGATGGCTAAGCTGATGCGTAGTCCCGAAAGGACGCCTGGCATTGCTCCAGGCAGTACAATTTTTCGTACAATAGACATCCAGGACAGCGAGTAGCTTTGTCCCATTCTGATCAAGGTTCTGTCAACATTATCAACAGCGCCATAGGTGGCAACAACGGTAGGGGTAAAAGTGCCAAGGGCGATTAGGGCGTATTTTGATGTCTCATCAATACCAAACCAGATGACAAACAACGGTAGAAGAGCTATTTTTGGAATTGGAAAAATAGCTGCGACTAATGGGACCAGACCAGCTCTCGCCAACGAGAACAATCCGATTATAATGCCTACGCATATGCCAAATGAACAACCAATAAACGAGCCAACAACCAATCGGGACAGAGACGGTGCCAAATGCTTAAATAACAGTCCACTTTGCCAAAGTTCAATTAGAGTCCAAAACACATCGGACGGAATCGGCATAGTTAAGCTTGTTATAATTCCAGCGCGAGTTAGCACTTCAAGCATTAGTATCAGCGATATAAATACACTCAAACCAACCCAGGCAAGCGGCTTTGGGGAGTAACCACCACCCCTAAAGATTACTGTTTTAAATACTTTATTGTTACTAGTGGTGGCGTTGTTTGTATTAGACAATCAAAAGCTCCTGATCTGCGGCAATTGCCTCGTCACGCATCAACTGCCAGAGTTGCGATTGTTTTCGTTCAAGATTAATACTACTAGAATTACGGTCTGCCAGTGGTATGTCAATTTCAACAATCTCGCGAATTCGCCCTGGCCGACGAGACAATACAACAATAGAATGTCCCAATCTTACAGCTTCATTAAGATTGTGGGTGACATAAACGGATGTGAATGGAGCCCGTTCCCAAAGTGCTACCAGGTCACCCATTAGTAATTCACGGGTCTGGCTGTCCAGCGCAGACAGTGGTTCATCCATCAGCATGACTGCTGGATTGACGGCAAGAGCACGGGCAAGCGCAACTCTCTGCTTCATTCCTCCCGAAAGCTGCTTGGGAAGGGCCGTACGAAAATCTGATAGCTTGGTACGTGATAGCACGTCGGAAATAATTTCTTCGACTTGCCCTGCAGTTAGCCTGTGGTCTTCCAAAACAAGTTTAATATTGCCTTCAACGGTTCGCCAGGGCAGCAGGGCGAAATCCTGAAATACATATGTCAATGCATTGAGACAACCTTTAGGAACATCCCCAACTTGAAGAATTTTTCCTTTTTGAGGCTGTTCTAATCCTCCGATCATACGCAAGAGAGTAGATTTTCCACAACCTGATGGTCCGACAATACATACAATCTTACCCTCGGGAATATCCAAGCTGACATTTTGTAGTACTTCGAGATCACCATAAGAATGGCTCACATTATCTAGCTTTAAATCCATTCTTATCCTCTAGTACGCAAAAAAAAGGGTAGCGATAGTTCACCACCCTTTTAATGCTGTTACTATTGTGAAGCGACGTAAGAATCGTCAACTAGCGTTTCAAAAGTGATGGAGCTATCTACAAGTCCTTCAGACTTAAACCAAGCCAGTTGTGCTTTAATATTATCCAAATTCATCGCTGCGTTTTTATTGATCCTCATTGCGCCATTACGAATGCTAGGGGCAGCTTTTTCATAGGGACGGTCCGCATAAACATACTTGTGAATCAGTTTAATCATGTCTTCAGCTGCATCTTCACCAAGCGTTTTATCAACCAATGCGGCATTAAAATCATCGGCACCCTTAGAAAAAGCCCTCAGAAAAGCTTCCGTCTTTTCGCGTTCATTCGCTGCATTATCTGCTGATGTGAAAACAACTGTAACCTGATAATCAGGGATGTAGTCAGAAATCGCGCCTATGATGTGCACCGCACCTCCACCATTCAACGGCTTGGCAATATGCGGCACAATTGCCCAGGCATCTACCTGTGACGTCTTCATCGCACCAATAATTGCACCAACCTTTTGCAAAGGCTTGTACTTAAATGTATGTCCGTGATGCTTCGCTACTTGGGACCCAGTATAATGGAAGGAGGAACCTGTTTGAGTTAGTGCCCAAGTGGCACCGTCCAGCTTAGATGGGTCGGTCATACCCGCACTGTAGGCTTCTTTTGAAACGATTATCTGAGACCCATCAATACCTTTCTCTTCCGAAAGTGCTCCACCAATCACTTTGGTGGCGCCCTTCTGCGCTAAAGAGATCAGCCCACCTGAAATTGCGGTCACCGCATAATCAACATCTTTTGAAGCCACCGCCACAGCCATTGGCTGAGCTGCCTGAAAAAACTTAAGCTCGACATCAAGACCCTCGTCTGCAAAATAGCCACGCTCCAGGGCGACAAAGCTCGCTGCATGGCTGGTAAAACGTAGGGCACCAACATTAATCTTAATATTTTCGGCTATAACAGGTGTTGCGAACTGACTGAACAAGCCTACTCCCAGAAATGCGATGAAGTGTTTAAAAAAAATTCGTTTATTTTTATGTGTCATATTTTTTTCTCCTTTTATGTGTCATTTTTTTAGATGTTAGCAGGTCCAAACCATAAGACAAGTGCCTTAGTGTTGTTCAACTAGTGCTACCATAGCCCACTGTTTGGTGGTGCTTAGCATATCTAAATTTTTGGGAAACAAGGGTCTTAGGACGGAGGATTCCCCTTGTTGAACTACGTCTCCTGGATGATGACTATTTAGCGCAAGTAAAATACTGTTTTCGGTGACCCACTCTGGCGAACCAAGAAATGTTCCTTGCTAATCATTCTGTAGGTTTTGCTTGTAGATAAACTATTAGGTTTCTTAAACCCCTGTAAGGAATTCCACATTAAGGCTTTAGGCTACTCGGGGAAGACACAGCCAAACTCCTCTTTGTGGTCTCAGTACTCACGGGAAGCTTGTCAATACCAACTCCCTTACATTTTAACATCTAGTATTTTTTTAAAAACAAACCAAATGACGTTAGGTTCCTTAAAGTCTATCATTTTCTTACATAATTTTTATTATTATTAATAGGCAATCTAGCAAGCTCTACGTACGGGTAGGAAGAGTTCTTTGGTTGCTTATTTTGAAAGTATTTTTGTAGCTTAAGGTGTGTGGTTGCAAATGGGTTTTAGAAAATTTTTATTTTAGACATAATAACTATTTCTACGTTTTATAAAAAGATAACTTTTATTTTAAGTTATCCTATGTGATCCTAATAATATCGAAATTTTAGTTAGGGGAAGTAGTATGTATTCAGATTTAAGACGTGTTGTTACGGGACATAATAAGCATGGAAAGTCATGCATAATATTTGATGATCCTCCTCCTGAAAGTTATCGATTTGGTGACGGCGGTTTGTTTGAAATTTGGGAATCAGGCGGTAAAGAAATATCTCCAACTGATAGATTAGATAGAGGCAAAGGTAATGTTACTTTGGGACCAAGCCATGATAGTGCTAAGTTTAGATATTTTTCAATCGCACCTACCCCTGAAGGAGCATCTACTGAGGAACTTGAGGATCTATTTTCTAATGTTTTTAGTGATATTGCTGCGAGTGAAGATAGGGTGGATACAACGAAACATCCTGGGATGCATAAAACGAAAACAATTGACTACATCATTTTACTTAAAGGGACAGCAAAACTAATTTTGGAAACAGAAGAAACACACTTAAAGCCTTTTGATGTAGTCGTTCAGCGTGGAACAAATCATGCCTGGGTTTGCACAGGTGTTGAGCCAGCTTTATTTATTGCTGTCTTAATAGATGCTGAGATTAAATAAAAACGTGTTTACAAGCCATAACTAACAGTAAACAGTGATCACAGTTAATAAATTTTAACTTAATTACTAAGCGAATTGAAAGCAGTATTTAACTAGGGGGTAAAATGAGAAAACTAATATTAGCAGGAATTTTAGCAACTTCGGTAATAGGGGGTAATTTAGTTTCTGCACCCTCTGCGTCTGCTGAAAATATAAATGTAACAATGGTGGCTGGCCATCCAGCTGTTTTTAGATGGGTAAAACACGCAAGTAAAACATTTATTCCAACAGTTAATGCCGCTCTAGAAGGAACTGGCGTTACTATGACTTGGAGTGAACAATGGGGTGGGTCATTAGCAAAAGTTGGTGACGAATTAGAAGCTGTTGAAGAGGGCCTTGCAGAGGTCGGTCTTGTATCATCTTTATTTGATCCGGGAAAACTTTCAGTGCAAAATGTGACTTACTTTACACCATTTGTGTCTAGTAATGCTACTTTGGTCGCTGATTGGATGGATCAATTACAAGAGACAAATTCTGATATGAAAGCGTCATGGCACGAAAATGGATTAGAGTATTTAGGGGGTGCTATCGGAATAGATGATTATTTATTAATGACTAAATTCCCAATTAATTCTATTAGCGATCTAGATGGTAAAAAAATTGGTGCACCTGGCCCAGCTGTTAATTGGTTGAAAGGCACTGGTGCAGTTGGCGTATCAGGAAATTTAACAACTTATTATAATGAAATTAAAACGGGTGTTTATGACGGAGTGATTGTGTTTGCGTCTGCGGCTCTTCCTGGAAAATTGCATGAAGTTGCACCGTATATCACCAAAGTAGGGTTCGGAGCGCAATATGCCGGGGGAATAGCAGCGAATAAAGATTGGTATGATAGTTTATCAGTTGAAGTTCAAAATGCTTTAAAAGAAGGGGCTAAAGCAGATCGAATAGCCTACCATAAAGATTTGGATGCTTCAGTTAGTAAATTTTTGGGAATAATGCAGTCTCAAGGAGCGACAGTTACAGAAGTTGATCAAGCTTTTAGAGAAGAATGGGCTTCTGGGATGGATAATGTTGCAAAAATTTGGGCAGCAAAATTGGACTCAGAAGGAAAAGCAGGTACATCTGTTTTGAGGACCTATATGGATACCATGAGAGCATCTGGGGCCACTCCAGTGCGGGACTGGGACAAAGAGTAAGCTTTTATGAGGGAGCATAGAGCTCCCTCATAAAACAACTTATCTGACATAAATTAGATGCAAAATCGGCAAGAGAACATTCTACCATCATGGTATTTATTCGTGAGAACAGTAGTGGACTCTATCACAAGTATATTAAACATAATTGGAACGCTTCTTATTGTAAGCGTAATGGTATTGGTAAATTCAGATGTTGTTGGTCGAGGCGTTTTTAATTCACCCATTTCAGGTGTTCCTGAAATTGTGTCCATGTCCATTGTTGCTATTGTGTTTTTACAGGTAGCACAGGCTTTTCGAAAGGGACGCTTAACTAGAAGTGAGGCATTTCTAAATTTTGTTGGAAAATATAATTTTAAATTTCGCTCACTTATTGATTTAATATTTTCATTAGCTGCTATCGGCTTAATCTGGAAATTACTTGAAGCAAGTGGTCCACTCTTCGTCAAAGCCTGGACCCGAAATACATTTGAGGGAACTGTAGGTGATTTTATAGCACCAATATGGCCAGTTAAATTAATTATATTAGTTGGTTGTACGGCACTTTTGGCGCAACTTATACTTTATGCTATTAAGGCGATAATTGAATTGCTTTCAAAACAGGAATTTAGTGATGACACCGTTTGAAATCGGATTAACTTCCTTCGGTGGAATGGTATTAATGGTTTACTTAGGGTTTTGGGTTCCTTTTGCTTTAATGTGTTCTTCATTTGTGGGTGTTTGGGCTATTAAGGGCTCACCAATACTTGCCGGTAAATTATTAGCGCTGGCAGCATCCGAAACAATATCAAGTTATTTTTTTGGTGTTGTACCGCTATTTGTCTTAATGGGTTATCTTGTGTCAGTTACCGGCATGGGTTCTGATGCCTTTGATGTAGCTAATCATTTATTTCGCAGAATGAAGGGTGGGCTAGGCATTGGTACTGTTGGTGCAAATGCAATTTTTGCAGCAATTACTGGAATATCAATTGCATCTGCTGCTGTATTTACCAGAATTGCCGTGCCAGAGATGATAAAACATGGTTATACAAAACGATTTTCTGTTGGGGTTGTTGCAGGCTCATCAGTATTGGGAATGCTAATCCCACCAAGTTTATTATTAATTTTATATTGTCTTTTAACAGAGCAGTCTGTTGGTGATTTGTTTATTGCAGGAATTATACCTGGACTATTGCTTGCAATCGTTTTTGCCACTGGAATATTTTTAATGGCAATTTTTTGGCCTAATTTTATTGGTAAAGATATTGACAGTGAAAGCGTTAAATTGGCAACAATTGCACCAAGTGAATTATTAGCAAAAGGGATGCCGATATTTATTTTAATTTCAATGGTAATAGGTGGAATTTATGGAGGTTTTTTCACTCCCATTGAAGCTGGAGCTGTTGGATGTGCTGGTGCGATATTAATTGGAGTTTTAAGAAAAAAATTAACTATTAAAGATTTTTGGCAAGTTTTAGGTGATACGGGCCTAATTACTGCAGCTATTAGTTTTTTAATTATATCGGCTCAGATGTACTCTCGGATGCTTGCTTTATCAGGTGTACCAGCTGAATTTGGAAACTTTGTAGTAAATTTTGACATTGGATACTGGGGGGTAATACTAACATATGTGGCCCTAGTCATTTTAATGGGCACGATTTTGGATAGCTCTTCCATTATGTTAATTTTAGTCCCATTGATGTTACCTGTTTTGGTTTCTATGAATGTTGATCTAGTTTGGTTTGGCATAGTAACAATTATTGCTGTAGAAATTGGATTATTGACACCACCTCTGGGCATTTCGGTTTTTGTTATAAAATCAGCATTAGATGATCCCTCAATTACACTTGGTGATATTTTTATCGGTGCAGCGCCTTTTGCCCTTATGATGCTTTTGGTCCTCGCTCTTGTTTTAGTATTTCCGTTTTTAGCAACTATACTAATATAATAGAAAGTAATTACCATGACCCGGCGATACGTTGATTTATCAGTACCTTTAGAAGCTGGAATAGTATCTGATCCAGATATCATGCTTCCGGAAATTGAATATTTAACTCATGAGGATACGGCTGAGCAAATTTGTTCGATTTTCCCAGGGTTGTCCAAGGATCAATTGCCTAATGGTGAGGGTTGGGCTGTGGAAAAACTACAAATTGCAACCCACAATGGTACGCACCTTGATGCACCTTATCATTATCATTCAACTATGAATAATGGTGAGAGAGCAATAACGATAGATGAAGTGCCTTTGGAATGGTGCTTTAATCCGGGTGTAAAACTAGACTTCAGAAAGTTTGAGGACGGTTATATTGTTACTGCTAGTGATGTTGAAAAAGAACTGGAGCGTATTGGTCATAAATTAAAGCCGCTAGATATTGTGGTGGTTAATACTAAGGCTGGAAAACATTATGGAAAACCAGACTTTCTCTTAAAGGGTTGTGGCATGGGCCGAGAGGCCACATTGTATTTAACTGAACGAGGCGTCCGTGTAACTGGTACTGATGCCTGGAGTTGGGACGCGCCATTCCCATTAACAGCCCAGAAATTTTTGGAAGAAAAAGATCCTTCAATTATTTGGGAAGGGCATAGAGCTGGCATGGAAATTGGTTATTGTCATCTTGAAAAATTAACTAATCTTGAAGATTTACCAGCAAATGGTTTTGAGATTTCGTGTTTTCCTTTTAAAATAAAAAATGCTTCTGCTGGGTTTACTCGTGCAGTGGCAATCTTTGAGGAGTAAGAAATGCGCTTAGCAACAATAAAAATAGACGCTGCAGAGCGGTTGGTAGCATGTGTCGATGATGAAAAGCTGATTGACTTAAGGCTTGCTGCCCAAGATGTGGGCAGATCTCCTGATTTTTTTATAGATATGCACTCCATGATAAAAGGAGGAGATGATGCTCTTTCTTTGGCATATGAATTAATTTCTAACCCAATAAATAATCACTTGATAAATGTAAAAGAGGTTTTATTCCGTACCCCACTTATCCCGACGCAATATCGAGATTGTTTGGTTTTTGAAGAGCATTTGAAGAATGGGTTTGCAGAAGCGGAAAAGATCACTGGTCGTCGTCATGAAATCCCAGATGTTTGGTATCAGCAGCCCATATATTATAAGGGAAATAGGTTGTCATTTATTGGAAACAATCAGGACGTTTTGTGGCCCAACTACGCTGAATATTTAGATATTGAACTAGAGCTGGCAATAATTATTTCCAAAGATGGAAAAAATATATCAAAAGCAGAAGCACCAAATTATATTTTTGGATATTCTATTTTGAATGATGTGTCAGCGAGAGATGCTCAAATGATCGAAATGGCGGGTCAACTTGGCCCTGCGAAAGGAAAGGATTTTGATACTGGTAATATTTTAGGTCCATATATTTTAACTGCAGATGAGGTCTCTCATCCAGCTTCTCTTAATATGGAAGCAAGGGTAAATGGACGGCGTTGGGGTGGTGGTAATAGCTCAGAGATGCATCATAATTTTGCTGATATAATCGCCTTTATTTCCAAATCAGAAACGCTTTACAGTGGCGAAGTTATCGGATCTGGGACTGTTGGCACTGGCTGTGGTTTGGAAATTGGCAAACGATTAAAGCCAAATGATCAGTTTGAATTAGAAATTGAAAATATTGGTATTTTAAAAAATCAAATTATTAAGGAAATTATAAATGACTGATCAACAAGAGTTTAAAAACATGCCTAGCAAAGCTGTTGTTGAGTTTACATGTAGTGGCAAAGCTGTTGGAAAAATGCGCAATGAGTTAGAAGTAAATATGACTAAGCCCACTCAAGAGAGTTTTGTTCTAGCTACAGATGAGGGTTCGTTTCACGGAGGAGATGCTACCGCTCCACCACCATTAGCCTTGTTTGTTGCTAGTTTGACTGGCTGCATAATGACACAAATTAGAGCTTTCTCAAAGAGAATGGGAGTGCAATTAAATGACTTGCATGTAAATACAATAGTTCAATGGAATTGGACAGCAATGGGAAGAATTTATGAAACAGCACCAAAGTCTTTTGAAATTGATGTCATGATTGATAGCAATAATTCAATTGATGAAGTGAAGAAATTGGTAGCCGCTGCAAAAAAAGGTTGTTTTATTGAACAAACTTTGGGCCAAAAGAATTCAATCAATCATCGTATTAAAACAAAAAGTGGTTGGGAAAACGTTTGATGTCTGATTTAGAATACTTAAAATGAATTAAACTATTAATTCAATGCAGGTTCTTCTATTAATATTCCTTCCACGTAACTCCTAAACCAAGTGATATTCTAATTGTGTACATTTTCA
>MEHZ011460532.1_pt1 | contig 11309 bp, 19 predicted proteins | sample 897221 | NCBI WGS metagenome assembly MEHZ01 (sample SAMN05514161, study PRJNA337945) | marine metagenome | isolation source: marine surface water | place: Arctic Ocean | collected 2007-12-13 | reverse complement strand
TGTACTGTACTGTTTGGATTAAAAGGTTTACCTTGATTAATCTCAAATTGCTTAATAGCTTCGTAAGTATATAGTTTTGCAACTGCTTCATCGATATCACTTTGCATTAGTACTGAAGATGTCTGTAACCTTTCTTTGTCAAAGGGAACACCATTATCTTCTGTATCAACTAAGAATCTTGTTCCTGGAATTAATATATTCTTATATACTCCATATAGTCTATCATTTTTTAATAGAGGAGCTTCAAACTTTTGGAACAATAGAAACGTACATACAGCATCTAGTGCAGCATAGTGTTTCATTACATCAAAAGGAATTAAGTCCCAAGTAAAGTCACCTTTCAACATACCATGTCTTTTTCTATAGTCATCCATCCAGTCATACATAGGTTTCTCGTAGTCTCCATAAGGTGTATACTTTAAGGATAGTTGTTTAAGACCATGCGTTCCTGGATTTTCATCTAGCATATAATGTAGTAACATAGTATCCTCGAATCTTGGGAACTTGAAGTTGAAATGATACTCAAAGAAATGTAAATCGAACTTAGCATTATGAAACACTACTCGCTTCTTGTTGAATAACTCTTGTAGCATTGTTTCTGCTTTCTCATCAACACATTCTGTATCTATGTAAGCTCCGTGGTCTGGCTCATAAGATATACTCATACCTAGTATGTGACCATTTCTATTATATAGGGCAGTTGTCTCGGAGTCTAGAGCTATGAAATCATACTCAGAAGTCAAGGCCTTCTCTAGAAATTTATGTAGTTCTTCGCTATCTTGTATTCCGTATGCTTTGTCATTGTCTAAAGTTACATTCTTTAACTCACCTTTTATGTACTTAACAGCATTAAGCTTGGAGTCATCCCAAGTTCTTTGAGCCTCTGGTTTAAATGCTAGCATAGCTGGATTTATTATTGGTATGAACTTTTCTTCTACTACTCTACCACTATATTCTGTAACAGAATTAAGTTTAGTAAAATATTTTAGACATTCAGAACCTACTAGAATTAACCAGTCATAATCATCTGTGTTTATAACTAGGTCTACATCTCGTTTTAATACTTTCTTTATTGTAGGGTCAGAGCATAACTGAAACTGGTCAAACTCAAATGAGTTATCGAACAGTCTTTCATAGTTATTCCTACTTGCTTTTGTTTCTATAATTGCTACTTTAGCCATATAATTGTTCCTTTAATTTTTGTACCTGACTCAGTGGAAGTGCTCCTGCATCTCCTAAAGCTGTCGGTAACTTTATGTTTTTAAATGTTAATTCTGCGGCAAGACACATATTCTCTACTTCTGCTACTGCTTCTTGTCCTGCTATATCAGGGTCGAATAAAATATCTATACCATCTACTCCCATCATTTTTAGTAATGATAACTTTTCTACTGATATATTTCTAGTACCAAAGCAACATACTGTGTTTGGTAACCCTTTATCATGTAAGTTTAAGACATCGAATATGCCTTCCACTAATATAACCCTACCTTTAATAGGGTGGACTTGAGCAGGAAATAAGGGCAATACTGCCTTGGGAGGGTGGACTATGTATTTTGGGATATCTGTAGGGGATTGAGTCCTACAGTTAAACGCTACAATTTTTCCTGTCAAGTCCTTAATTGGAAAAGAGAGTCTGCCTGTAAAAGGTTTGTCGGGGTGAATAAAGCAATCAAACTTCTCATAAGTCTGAGGGCTGATCTCACGCCAGTTACCTGAATACGGCATTGCTCCTCTAGGGTATTGTAACCCTATAGAAGACGACCTCTTCTGTTGTGTTTTTCTTTTAAAATTTTCTCTACGCATATCTAATGCATTTTGTGGAGCATGGTAATAGTTAAATATATTACCTTTAAAACCACAGGCAAAACAATTATATATTCCTGTGATTCTATCAATTCTCATACTAGGGTTGCTGTCATCATGCTCAGGATTTAGGCAGCCGACTATAAAGTCTGCTGGAGACTGTTTAAAATGTACTCGTCTTTCTACTAGTAGTTCTTCTACTGTCATTTATTATTCTTCCTTGATAATCTATTCGCTGTTCTTTGAAATGATAACTCTAGCCATCTATTTATTGCCGAACTTATCCACTGTCTAAGTTTACCCATCTGCTTCTTCTCCACAGGATTTACATTTACTTCCTATCATAAGGTACACAATTCGTTTTTCAACTGTGCAATAATGTTGCCAAAATGTTTCATAAATTTTCTTCATGTTTACACCTTATCTCTTCTTCGTAAATTTCTCTAAACTCTTCTAGTGTGGGTACTACTACAAAAGATTGTTTATACATCTCTCGAACATACCCTATATATGCGTGTTGTAATTGTGCTTCAGTATATAATATCATTAGTCGTCGTACATGTCCTCGCCTGTTTTCATTGAACTTTCCATAGCTTCTCTATCTTTTGGGTTCATACCTGATTGAGGTCCAATGGTAAGAGTATTCCAATTTACTACACTAGTAAAGTCGAGCATCTCATTGTTACGCATTTTAGTGTTGAAGAAAGTTACCACTTCGGAACCTTTCTCCCATGTCTCTAAATTGAACGCAGCATCTGCCGCATCTAGTATACCTTTTGCAAATCTTGCCTCACCTGTTGCATCAGTCTGATAAGGAGCAAAGAACATTGTATTATATTCTTGAGCAAATGTTTTCAGTTTCTTACTTACTTCTATCTGTTCTGTCCACTCATACTGACCTGAACGACTAGGAGCATTGTGTCGTTTGACTTGATTTATATAATCTACAACAACAACTCCTATGTCTAATTGATTGACTTTCTTGTCAAGTTCACTTTGTATCTTACCTAGAGTAAGGTTTGGGTCGTAGATAACATCTATCTGTTGACCTTTATCTAAGTCTAGCCTTGTTAAATCTTTGTGGAAGGTATCGAAATCGCCCGAGCTATAAAAGCTAGGTAGTAGTTCATGACCACCTTCGAAACGATTAGCCCACCAGCCTGCAACAGTTTTCCACTGGTCAGGACTTAGTTGTCTGTTCCTTAAATTATTGAAAGGAACTTGTGTAGAAATGGAACATATTCTTTGTAGTATTGACCTACTATCCATTTCTATAGTAAAGTATAAAGCAGACTTACCTTTGTTGTAAACTGTACTTGCAATGTTACAACAAGTTACAGACTTACCTGCACCTCTCTTACCACCGACCATAACAAGGTCTTTAGGAGAGAACTGTATTTGAGAGTCGAAATCATTATTGAATCCTAACTGTACATACTTGCCAAGCTCTTCTGTGGAGTCGAATAAAGATATAGATTCCATACTTTCTTCTGGAGGTTTTACATCTATCCTATCACTTACTTTTAAAACTATTTCGTGTAGCTGTTCTATGTTTTCTTCTGCTGATGCCATCGCAACAGTATTATCTACATACTTATCTAATTCGTCTAATATTTCGATTTGTGCATACTCATTTTTGAGATAGTCAAGTAACAGCCACGCGTCTACCTCGACTTCAACAGCTTCGATTGCGAATATTTTTTCTTGTATGGAACGGTCTCGAATCTCGTACTTTAGAGATTCAAAGTCTGGGAGGGCGGAGTAATTGTCAATATGCTTTTGCAGTGCGCCAAATATAGGTTGATACTCGATAGGAAGATAATTCTCCTTCAAGTTCGACCATGTGTTCATGTCTTCCTGAACAATGATTTGTTTTAATAATGCAGATGCAATATTCACTTACTTTCTCCCAAAGTAATAGATAATAAAATTGTGAGGGACTGGGCAGCCCCTCACGGAATAAGAACTAGGGTTTAGCCTATGTCTTTTTTAGCAGCGCCGTTGTAGTTAGAACACTGTAAACCTCTTCTGGTCAACATAGTTTTAACTCCTCTAACAGTTTTGCCAATCTCATCAGCGATAGACTCTACAGTCATATCTACGATGTCCATATCAGCAAGAACGTCAGCTTTTGATGAGCCTTTTGTTACTTCCTGTTTTGGTATCGCACCGATGTCGCCACTTCTTAGTAAAGAAAGAGCTTTTCCTCTGATTGAATTAACAGATTTGCCTAGGGCTTCTGCAATAGCTTCTACGAAGCTTCCGCCGTTAACCATTTCAACAAATGTTGTTTCTTCTTCAGGAGTGTAAGTTCTTACAGTCTCTACTTTAGGAGCTGGCTTAACATGGGAAGTTAATTCCATTGATAAGATTTTTCCTTGGATTGATTTAGCAGAAAAGTTTCCGCCTTCAAAGTTGCTAGCAATCTCTGCGTATGTGTATGTTCCTGAGTTATCAGATACAAATGCAGATAGGGTTGCTTCTTGCTCGTCTGAGAAAGATTTGCTTGCTGATGCTGAAGCTAGTTCTACATCAAAACCCATTTTTCTCAATTTGCTTGAAACACTTCTTGTTGATGTTTCTAAGTTCTCAGCTGCTTGAGCAACAGTTGACTGAGATATTGGTGACTCACTTCCTACGAAATCCGTTAAGGATTGAGTTCTTTCGTCTGTCCATTTTGGTAATGCCATTTAATTTTCCTCTATAAATGCTTTTAAGTTTTCTATTATTGTTATACCCTTTTCGTCTGCTTGTTTAGTTTTTGAACTTTGTATTCCACTTTCATTGATTAAGATTGTAACATCTTTAGTAATGCTAGTCTTTACTACATAGCCGTTTTCTTCTAATACTTTTTGAGCGGCTGCTTTGGTAGGATAACTACTTAGCTTTCCTGATATACAAACTGTTCCCTTTGAAATAATACTGACCTGCTTAGGTGTTTTAAATTTAAAAGAAAATGGTAACTCATAGTATCTATGAGCCTGGAATGTATCCACTAACCATTCACACAAACTCGACGCCGCTTTCGGGCCCAGACCTGCCTCTGTGCATATCTCTGGGGTTATCTCATTTATAGATGAGATGTGTTTCGCTAATTTATTAGTGGCACTTGAGCCAATCAGCGGTATCGAAAAAGCTGGAAGAAGAACTGTTAAGTCGGAAGTCTTGGAGTAATTAATTTCTGCTTGTAACTTCGCACTTATCTTGTCTGAATCCAGTAAAAAAGACATCTGCTCTTGGGTGAGAGAATAGATGTCGTGATAATCTGTCAAGCCTAGTTTTTCAACTGTAGCTGGACCTAATCCTTTTATTCTTAGAGTCTTTGCAAAATGCTCAATCTTCTTGGAAGATGTAGCACTGCAAGTAAAATCTTGACAAAATAGTTGATCGTTAATCCAAACTAACACCGAGCTGCAAGCAGGGCAATTTGTTGGCGGTACTATCTGTCTCAATCTTCTTTTCTCCTTAAATGTATATATATTATATAAGATTCATAACCATATGTCAAGAACTATTTTTGGGAAAGTCCTGCAGAATAAGCGATGAAATTTCAAAGCATTCTGTGTGTCCCCCGAACTTAACCTTTGGTTTGTAACTGTCGTTTTTATACAACTCGTGTAAGTGTTGTTCCCACTTCCACACATTATATAAATTGTCGTGGTATGTTCTTTGTATTCTTAAATCGTACCCTTTAAAGCCACGACTTCGTTTTATTACATGACGCCAATCTTTACCACTAGCCATGCCCACCTTGATACATTCTCTTTCAAATGTGGTTTGGTTTACTAATATAACGCCATATAAAACACCCTCCCTTTCTTTCTCTAAAGGATGGTTGTTAAAATAAGTTTGATTGTATACTCCTCCTGCCATCAGGTGAGCTTTTTCCATTTAATAATTGTGTCTGCATCAATGTCGTCCCACTTCTGAAACTCGACATCATAGCATAATAATTTATTATCCATTTTGTTTTGCACTTCCATGCCTCCTGTATAGTCAGGATGTAGAGTAACTTCTCTACTCTTTTGTTCTCCACTAATAAGGCTAGTATAATCTAGTAATATAATACCTTCCTCCATAGCTTCTCTAATTGTTTGTAAGTTGTACATTATGAGGCAGTTCCGTCTTGTTTAATAAATCCTTGACAGAAGTTCTCGGCTATACTTTCACACCAGTACTCGCTCTTTGTAGGATGCCACATAAGAAATCCTTCATTACTGGTTGGTGTTTCTATAAGATGCACACCCCAATATTTGCCTGTCTTGTGTTTAACTACTGTTCCTGTTCTGTTTCCTTCCATATACGTTGTGTATATTTTACAATTATCATCCATTAGTTTTCTCCTAGGTCTGGCATGTTGTCGCCATATATTTCTCTGCACTGTTCTTCGAAGTCCGAATCAAAGTACTCACGTTTTTCAATTAATTTTTCAAACTCTATGTAGCCGCCAATCTTCTCACCGTCTACTATAATTTGAGGAAAAGTTCTAGCTGTAGGAAATGTCTCAAACATTTCTAATGCATCAAAGTCAGCTCCTAGTTTTTTAACTTGAAACTCTAGTCCTTCTCTGTCTGCTAAAGCTATTGCCTTAACACAGTAAGAACAGTTATCTTTACTGTATATTGTTACTATCAATTTATTCTCCCTACTATTTGGGGAATAATTTCCCCTGCTCTAATTACTTCAACTTCACAACCTATCTCTAGGTTAAGGTCTTCAATGATTCCCATGTTATGTAAAGTTGCTTTTGAAACTGTGGCTTCGCCTATGATACATGGCTCTAGAATTGCTACTGGAGACACTGCTCCTGACTTTCCTACTTGCCATACTACGTCGAGTAGTTTTGTTACTACTCCTTCTTTTCTTTCTTTCATGGCGAAAGAACCTCTTGGGTGATGAGAAGTATGTCCCATGTCTGCCCACTTAATATTACTATCTACTCTCCATACTGTCCCATCTTTTGGATAGTCTTTGTACTCTTGCGTTAAACATGTGTCAAAACCCCATGTATCAAGTACTGCCATATCTTCGATATAGAACTCCTTGATACACGGTTCAACACTATAGGCAACGAATAGTAATTGTCTTTTCTTAAATTCTTTTAAATCTTTGAGACCGAGTGCACCCGATGCATAGTTTCTAGAGTTCTCTATGTTTAGTGGTGCTACTATCTCTCCTGTAATCTGTACTACTTCTTTACTAGTAGATAAGGTATCTGGTACTAACATTCTCATTTTGTCTGTTATATCTAACCCTTGTTTGCCATCTCCTCTGGTAAGTGCTAGGTTTAGCACTCCTCTTATGTACTGCAAACTCACAGCAGCACCATCTAACTTAGGTGATACTACTGTGGGTAGGTCATAAACAGAAGCAGGGTCTTTGTCCCCTTCATATATTTTTTGTAACGAGTACATGGGAAAAGCGTGAGGATATCTAATACCTGTTACGGTAGTTCCTACAGTAGTATCTGCAACTAATGTATCTTCTAGTCTATCATAGACATCATCTGACATTATTGGTGTACCTTTATGATACTCTACTTTAGCTTTTTCTAATAAATCTCTTACTGCTTTCATTACTTTCCTATATGTTTTACTTCTTCTTTCGGGATAACTTGATACGCGCCCTTGTTGTATGCTATAGATACGGTGTACTTACTACTTACTTCTTTCTTATACGAAGAGTCGCGTGGAGTAGTGTACTGGCTCAATGGAGCCGAAGGGTATTCTTTGGTAGTCCTACGGAATGTAGGCTCTGGAGCAAATGTCTTCCACTCTTGTGTCGCTGTACTTTTAACAGCTTTGTGTAGTTTGCTTTTGCGTTTGCGACCGAATTGGTCATACTGTAGGTTTCCTTTTATAATCATAAGTATATTATACTAAATTTTTAAGGAATTGTCAAGAATTATTTTTGTTAGAGGTAGATTTCATCTAGTAGGTCTTTGAAATTATCTTCCAAGATTGCCTTGGATTCTGCTAGTGAGAGAATTTCTACTAGCCCTTCGAAGAGATGTCTACTATTATCAAGGTCTAAGACCATGGTAACACCTTGTCGGGTAGGTTTCCACTCTTCTTCGAAGTCCATGTAGTATTTTCTTAAAGATATATATTCAACATCACGAAATGTATTTATTACTAGTCTGACTTGTTCCATGTCATTCTCTTGTATTACTTTTTCGTAGATTGCTGGTGCTTCTAAATCAATCATTCTTGATTACTCGGTTAAGAGGCACAATACTTGTTACATTTTCAGGGACAAGTATTCTGTACGAGTCAGTATCCCAACAAAATAATAGGACGGTATGCTGTCCTTCTTTAGCTCTATTTCTTTTCTCTTTGATATACTTCGTAGAGAAGTCTATTGTACATACATTGTACTTTAATTTACGTGAGTTCTGGCTTCTATAGGTAACTACTGCGTCACCTGCTTCAACCATTCTTTTTTTAAACTCTTCTTTTCTCATTGTGCCTCCAATTTAATCCAACAAAAATATTTTGATTCTGTTAAATTGTGGTCAATTATTAAAGATGTAAAAAGTCCAGGACAGTGAACTGTCCCAGACTAAGTTTATATTAACTACTTGTTAAGGTTTTCTATAACAGTTGTGAAATACACAGCTGCTTTACCTGTAAGCTTAGCTACAATAGCTGAGTCGACTTCCTGACCTGCGTCACCTAAGACACTAGTTAGTTTATCTTGTGCGTCTGCCACACTGACTCTACCACCGCCACCAGTTGAACCACCGCTAGATGATTTTACTGCTGGAGTCTTTCTTACATAGACACCTGCTTTGGTTAATATCATACGAACCCCGTTTGGTGATTCATCAAGTTCATCTGCGATGTCTTTGACTATCTCCATAGATGTTTCAGGCGTAGGTTCGGCGTCCTGATACATAGTTACTGCTTGTTCTTTGCTCTCGTCTGTCCAAGGCATTTTATATCTCCTTTTAGGTTTGTTGCGCATGAACTCAGGCATTCCGAAACACCATCCTGTGGTTTCCCGCATCTGTGTGTAATACCTGTCGCTCATATTTGCTTTTATTATTTTATTTTATGAATATATTATATAAAATTCATAACCAATTGTCAAGAACTATTTTTTGATAGTATTGATAATGGTATCATTTTAAATGTTTCTGCAGGGCGTTTAGCATATCTTCTGCTTCGGCAAGCTTTGATAGTTCTGACTTCATTGCTTCCATAACATCTGGATGTTCTCCAATGCCTACAGCATTTCTTAAGTATACTCTACAGTTAGCTCTATGATAAGCCATCTGCCCTTCTAAATGTTTTACTAAATCGTCGTACATATTTACTCCTGTTGATTATGTCTTCTGTGTTTAACTTTGGCTTCCCAATTTTCTATAGCACTTTTTATACTTCCTTCTGCTAGAACTGAACAATGCAGTTTTATAGGAGGTAGCTGTAATGCAGTAGCAATATCTCTATCTTTTATTAGTTTAGCCTCTTCTATTGTTTTACCTGTTAACATCTCTACAAACATGGTTGAGCTTGCTATCGCACTGCCGCAACCATAAGTTTTGAACTTAACATCAATAATTCTATCATCTTCGTCAAGTTTTAACTGTAGTTTCATTACATCACCACAGGCTGGTGCACCTATCATTCCTGTTGCTATGTTTGGCTCTTTCGGGTCAAACCTACCTACCGAATGTTTACTAGGGTTTGCTAAGACTTCTTCAAATCTTCTTACTACTTCTTTACTATATGCCATAATTATCCTTTGTTTAAGACTGCATCACAAAATGACACACAAAAGCTGTCTCTTAAGCTGTCCGAAAGTAGTGCTGGAGTCAGAGGAATAAGCAAAATCATGAAACTAAGAGTCATCACAATTGAACTTACAAATATATTCTGTACCACAATATTATTAGGGTCAACATCTTTTAGTAATAAATAACTAGGTCTAAATAGTTTAAGCATAGCTAATGCTACGCCAGCCATATAAAACGCTATAAAATATTCCATGTGTTTTCCTTATGCTTACAAGTATTTTTGTAAGTGCTTTAAACTGCCCATCTCGTAAGAGCTTAGACAGTATTGTTTTCCTGCAAATGTTAAATGAGGAAAAAATGTTTTACTTAAATTTGTACACTCTATGGTATAAACTAAGTATTGATTGATGCCATCTTTGTTTCCTAGATGTCGTTGTACTATTGCTGGGTAGTTTTGTCTAACTGCCCAAATCTTTTCTTCCATTTGAAACTCCTCTGCTACACATTGTTCAGGTAGCAAAGCATTTCTTCTGCCGTCAAAGTCAGTCATTGATAATTTTTGAGGTATACCTAACCTATCTATAATTCCTTTTACAAAAGCAGGCGACCTGTATAACGCTTTAGCTATATCAGATATGTTAGACCCGTCTAGATAGAAGCTTACAGTCTGCTTAATCTCTTGCTCTGAAGCACCTTTACCTTTGTTCTGTGATTTTCTTCTTTCTCTAAACTGTACTGTTTCTAGATGCTCATCTATAATTTTTGATAATCTAGTAGTATTGTAACTAATGTTTAGTATGTTACAGGCTTCTTTCTTTGTTATAGGTTTGTCTTCGTTTAGCAACTCTATAACATGCTGTATGTTTACTTCTGTTAAATTTTCATAAGATTTACTTTTAACTGCCATTATCCTCTATCCCACTCATCGTCTTTATTTAATTGTTCGCTCATTTTATCTTCTGTCTCAGTTCCTAGTAGTATGATTGCGTAGTGTATAATCTTTAGCAAGTCTGCTGTATTTCTTCCATCTTTCTTACCATATCTCTGTGCATACTTAAGAATATTACCTATGCAGAAACCTTCTCCATGACCTGAGTCAAAGATTACTTCTGTTGCTTGTATTTTTCCTGTGCTGTAGTGTTGGTTGTATGTGCCATCAATGTACTTACATAGTAAGTCTATGGTCTTGTCTTCGTCAAATTTGTACTGCATATTAAGTCCTAGTTATTCGTTTTTCGTAATCTGCATAGTCTTCATTCCACCAACTGGGCTTAGGGCGGTGTGACCATTTCGCAAATGTAGCCTTATCTAGATGATAATAGTCTCTATACGATTGTATTGGATTATCATAATCTTTAAGGTCATCTGGCATAGCCAAACCAAATCGGGTAAAGCCCAGTCTGGGAATATTAACTGTCTCAGGTAGTTTATTTACTACTTCGACTATTGACTTGTGCTGTCTGCCGTACCTGTAATGATACTCGTCATTCAAGGCATTGGCATAACAGTGTACCCACTCATGATTGTCTAAAGACTCTCTTGCCCATATAGTGCAAGGGTGATTGTACATCATCGGTAGGTATGGGGTAATAGGACGCTCTGAGGGAGGTAGATGTTTTATCTTTGCTTTCTCTTTGTTGAGAACTTCTCTCTCCTCTGCGTTAAGTGCTCTAGGTACAAAGCCTAGAAATTGGTCTACCCAGATAGTGGTGCAAAGTATTTGTGCTGCCTCTAAAGGCATCTTGACAATATGTTTGTCAACATG
>MEHZ011610647.1_pt1 | contig 11310 bp, 17 predicted proteins | sample 897221 | NCBI WGS metagenome assembly MEHZ01 (sample SAMN05514161, study PRJNA337945) | marine metagenome | isolation source: marine surface water | place: Arctic Ocean | collected 2007-12-13 | reverse complement strand
CGACCTTTATCAAGTTGTTCGTCTACATTAAATCTATAATAGAATGGCTGAGTGCTTTCACCTAAAGTGTTTGGATCAAACTTTACTCCGCCAATAGTTAATACTACACAATCAGGTGTAGTAGCTAGTGTTTCTAAATCAATCATTGCATGTGTTGTCATTTCCAATCTCCCTTACTTTGAAAGTCAAAGCTACGTAATTCTTTTGCACATAGTTCAAACTGTATTTTGTCAACTGCTTCTATTGCACCAATTAAGTATTGCATAATAAACGGTTTACGTCTACTCTTATTGTTGTTTACTAAGAAGTTAATAACTAATTCAGTCTCTTCGAGATTATGACATGCTTCATATACTATTTTAGAAATATTATAATATACATCTTCTACATAATATGTTCCAACTACATTCTTGCCAATTGATGCAGGTGTTTTACCAGTAGCACTAACTACATACTTGTCTGTATAAAAACTTTCCCACATATGAGCGTTGTCAATCCAACCACTGTCTAATTTAAATATGTCACATTGCATTGTTAACTGTTTTGTATAAAATGCAGTCTGCATAGAATTGTAATACCATGAATGTTTTTTGTACTCTTCAGTTATAACAAGTGTGTCTAACTTCAGGTCTTGTAAACGATCCATTATTTCCATTAAGCACATCCCATTTGGTATAGTTTGCCATCAGTACCACTTAGCGGAAGCCACTCCGATGAATTAATTTCAGTGCGTTTTGCTGATGCTTTGATAGCTTTTGCTTTTAAGTCTACTTTACCTGTACAAAGTTCTTCAAACGTATCACATTCGTATTCCCAAAATTTACGAGTAGTTTTACCAATGCCAGTAAAACCTGGATCACCTTTACTAACTTTAGTTTCAATTATAATAGACAGTGTAGTTTTTAAATGCTTATATGCTTTATGTGGAATAAGAAAGTATTGAAACTTATCTAATATTTTATTGTATGCTATAACACGTAAGTCGCCTGTCTTAGTTGCTATGTTACGAACCTCAAAGCTATTCATCCATTGATTCTTAGCTGGGTTATTACATCTGGCACTACTTACAACAGTTTTAGCATCACTGCCATCACTAAAGTCCATGCCAAATATACTGTTTATCTCATATCCACCAACGTTAGCCATAGCTACTTCTGCTACTCTATCACGTTGTATAATGCCTTGTGCTGTAAATTTTGTCAGTGCTTTTAATTCTAACTTTGTCATTGGACCCAAGTAGGGTGCTAAGTGTTCTACTAACTTAACGTCATATGCGACTGCGTTGCATGTGGTTGCCATTTTAGTTCTCCATTAGATAATTACGTTTAAATTAAAGTCTATAAGTAAACTATACACGGGTTTTAGGCATTTGTCAACCTATATTGTTCCACATATGAGAATGCTCTGGAAATGTTTCTAAATAGTAAAGTATTTATTTAAATTGAGATGCGTAAGGATCAAACTCTGTGCCACATTTCATAGCACATACTCCTAGCTTGCCTTCTTTAATGCTGGCTAGTTTCCAACTGTCTTGTATATCGTCCATAATACCACTTGCAAATACTCCTTCAATGCCATTTATCTTTGCACTAATTCCATCTTTGCCACCGGCTCTATCTATGAAGTCCCATATCTGTTCTACTTTAGGATCTTTGTGCCACCATTTATACATACGACCTGCTGTCCAACAACAAGGCATAATTAATCCTTCTGCTGTAACAAACATGCTTTTAGTTTTACTGTTTAGTTTTGCAACTTTACAACTAATGGTAGCTTTATTATAATAGTCCATCATACTTCCGTATGTCTTTTCTATTTCTTTTTGTTTTAGTAATGCTGTATTTTGATACTCGGCTTTTTTAGGTTTAGCTAGCTTAGTTGATTCGTATACATTCTTTCCTTTACGATTGCTTGCTTGATGTGTTTCTTTCTTTTCACTGTTTGCATTAATGAAACGTCCAGTTTTCTTTTTCATAAACTTTTCAACACCCCACTCTTTAGCAAGTTGTTCAGCACGTTCTACATCACATTCACTGTGTTCAAATATCAAGTAATCCCATCTAGCTCTGCCACCTGCGGCAATGAATGCCTTCATGTTACGTTCTACTAGTTTCCACTTTACATTTTGTCTATATAAATGGTTTGTTTCTTCTAGTCCATCTACACTAAAGATAACACAACCATTACGTCCAATTACTCTAGCTAGCTCTCCCCACCACTCTGCACTTTGCATGCCTGCGTTAGTGTTCATGCTTAACCACATGTTTGGATTGCAATCTCTAAACCATTGCATTACTTCTAATGTATCTCTAGCACTAATTGGATCGCCTAAGTTACCACACATGTACATTGTGTTTAATTGTGCTATAAAATCGTGTGGGAATATATCAATACAATCACTTAGACTAAGTTCTTTCTCATCGTCTCTGATGTGCTGGTTAACTGCTCCACCATTTTCATTACGATCGCACATCGGACAAGCCGCATTACAACGTTGTGTAATTTCTAAGTGTACTTCGTTAATTTCGTTATATTTGTACATATGTCTTCCTTATGTAATTGTATACTAAGTCTGTCCAATTGTTTAGCTTAGGTGTGTCGATAAACTTTATTAGTTTGTTGTATTCTGTTTCATCATAATCTAATATCTTTTGAATTCTAATATCAAATAACAATGCATTGCTAGAACTTGGTATATTGTTTAGCAAATATTCTTCTTTGTTCTTAACGTTGTGTCCTATAATCATTCTGTCAATTAAGAATGTATCATTTTCAGTCCACATTATTCGTATTGGTTTAACTGTATTCCATTTGTTGTCTACTATATACTTATCAAAAAATACTGGCTCATGAAACAACATAGGCCCTGCAATTTTCTCATACTGTAATTCTTTATCAATATCAATGCTACCGTTAGCTGTTTTTCGTTTAATCAACTCAGCTACTTGTTTATAAGTGCGTCCAGAACGTTGTGCTTTTAGTTCTATGCTATGTGCTATACGGTTAGAGCTTATTAATTCTGTTGTTTTAATATGTGGTACAGTAATAATATTATTAATTGTTGTATGTATTTCTAGAGTTGGTTCGTTATCAATCTCAAAATGCTTATTAATAAAATATGCTAGAAAGTTCCCACATGTAAAGCTATCATAATATATAGGATAAACAATACCTAATTTAGACATTAGTATACTCCGTCAAATATAAAGTAATCAACTGCAAAGGTTGCTTCTGCTCCAATAAACACTGCTAGGTAATAGTTAAGTCCACGTATATGCCACAGCCAATATATAAATGCCCAGGCTAGTCCTACTCGTAGTGTGTACATTATGTTAGCTTGTACTATTTCCATTACTGGTGGCAATGATTGTGCATCAAAAAACACTGCAAATAGCCCAGCATCATATATAAAACTTAACTGTGCCGCTAATATTACTGCAACCGAATACGGCATTACCTTATGACAGAACTTAACAACATGTGCTGTTATTGCTAGCCTATACGCTACGTATATAATATTAGTAATTAATAACTCAACCACTTAATGACTACGCTTCCCATCAAATACACATACAAAGTATAACCCATGTGGGCCGCATGTAACTCTATGATGTACACCATCTTCAATCAGCATAACATCTCCTGCTACTACGTAATGAGGCACATCATCTAAATACATAGTACCTGCTCCTGTAATAAAATAGTATACTTCTTCCTGACCTGGGTGACTGTGTCCATTAGTACTCTTGTATGGTTTAAGATCTGTTGAGCTAACAACTAAATTGTTTAATATTGTATTGTCTTTGAGTGTATATGTTTCGTTGTCTTTAACAACTAATCCACCTATGTCTTCTATTTTTACTAACATTCTATTTTGTATCTCCTAATCATCTATCAACAAGGTTACTTCTGTACCTGGACCAATTTCACTTGGCATGCCACCATGTTCATAAACATAACTTGTAATAACTGCTTTGTACCACAGGTGACTGTTATGATGTGCTTTCTTATTAAACTTATGTAAACTGTTTGAGTCTGCAGGCATTGTACTGATTGCTCTAGCACATTCCTTTTGTAGTTCTCTAATAGTTAGTGTGTCTAAATACATATCAAATGCATCCAGTGTCATTTCTACTTCTTCATCTGCCATTGTGTAATCCTTTTAACTTAATAAGCATTGCATTCTTTTCTGATGCAAACTTTATAGTTATTACTTGTCTGCCATTATCTTCGTAATCTACAGAGTCTAATTCATAATCATCTATATACTTTAATTCTAATTCTGCTAGCTTACTTGATATGTGTGCTATAGCATCATATGTCCCAAACACTTCAGTAAGGTTGCTGTACTCATCTGTAAAGTATTTTATATAACCTGGCATATTAATGTAGTTTAGTAACTCCTGCTAGTTTAAGTAACATTGCTTCATGAGCATCTTTGAACCCAAACTTAATAATATGCTCGCCATGCATTGTATATGATTCATGGAACCAAAAGTCTGTTCCATACATTAATCCTGCTGCTCCTATCTCTGCGGATATTTTACAACATGCATCAATATCGCTGTGTTCGGAATACTCTTGTAAATAAAAATCTATATAAACAACACCTTGGAATTTGTTCAAAGACATTATTTAATTCCAATCAACATAAACCTGTTATATAAATGTGTGTCTAGTTCGCCTTGATACATAATGCTTTGCATTGGATACTTTTCCTTAGCCTCTTCTAAATCTTTACAACAATTACTGTGTTGTGGATTATCAAAGTAATCGTTTGTTTGAAGTGATACAAATGTTCCTGCTGGCAAGTTTTCAAACCATTCATTAGTCATATGTTCACAACTAGTATTAATAACAACTTGCATTTCATCAAGTCGTTTGTAACCCCAATTCTCTTCGTCTGCTAAGTCCCATACGTTAATTCCATTCTGCTTACAAAAGTCCTCACCCTTTTCTTTAATAAAGTCATCTACTAAGTTCATTTTCTTAGCTTGATCTAATTGTAACATTGTTTGTGCGTTTGTTGTATCCCATCTAATTTTATCGCAATCAACTTTTAATGGTAAGAACCTACCTTGCTTAACTTCTTTAGGATATAAACGTTTGCTTGGTAATATTACTTTCTCATCAATGTCTAAGCTGTATATTCTTTTAACATCAAACTGGCTGAATAACATGTGTCCTAAGAAGTTATACCAACCTCCGTAAAATACTACGTTACCCATTGGCCCATCAATTAATTGTGCAAGCTGACTAATCATCCATACTTTTGATTTAACTTGTCCTCTGCTTAAGAAGTCATTCATGTTAGGCATATCTGCAGCGGCATCACCTTGTGCCCAATAATTTACAAACTGACATATGTTAACAAGAAATGGATCTTCTTCCATGTACTTTCTAAATAGTGTTGCAATCAACTGTGGTTTTATTTCTACATCATCTAACTTCTCATGTAACAGAATATTCATCCATGCTCGAATATGTGTTGGACTACTGTTTGACATTTGACATAACTCAATCATAACATCACGTTTACGATACCAATTATCGTGCCACAATGCTTTATGAATGTTATCCCACTTGTCGTCTTGTCCGGTGAATTGAAAGTATTCACTTAGTCCATTCATCCAATGATATTCATCTTGGAACTTAGATAGCTTCATTAAACTTCTCCCTTAGCCATTTCCAGTCATTAATTCTACGTAATGCTGCTGTGTTGCCTTTATAATGAGTGCCAAAGTCACGTCCTTGTTGTGCTCCTACTAATGCGTATTCACCGTAGCGTCTATCTTCTCCACGTGTACACCATACGTCTAATCTATATGCATCATCAACTTGTTTGTTATGATCAATAATATTACTTGATAACTTAGTACACTCACGGAATGCACTCTTCCATGCACTAAATGGGTCAGTGTTAAATGCTGTAGTGTTTGCAATTTCAAACTTAGGCACAAACTTTGCACCAATACTTGTAGTCATGTCTACCTTAAATTCTGTTACTTCTAATAAGTTTTTCTTTGGAAACAGTTTAACTCCACCATATCCATATATTAGATCATTAATAGGATTATGGCTACGATATGTAAACACACATTCTGTTTCCGGTACACCTGGGTATGCATCACGTCTGTCGCTTGGTTCGAATTTAAATGCAAAGTTTTCAGCTATAATAGCATCTGCATCACATACGTAGAAGTAATTAGTACGTGACTCCTCCGCTGCTCTTTGGTGTGCATTAAGCAAGCCTTCTACTCCATCTATGCGTTTAGCATGTGGTGCTTTCTCTTGTAAAATTTTGAAATTATCATCGGCATCTGGTTCACCAAATGATAGCATAAAAACATCTAACATATATTCTCTCTAAGTTAACTTTCTTTGACGGCTTTGTGGACTTCTAAGTCCAGCCAGTATTCGTGTATATCTTTTACATACTTTTCATTAGCATCATGTGCAAGTATTGCATCTATCTCTGGGTCCCAATAAGCAATTGGCCAATCCATATCATTGCTTATTTGTTCTAAGTAGTTTGCTTTATATAGGTATAACAACTCTTGGCTTAGAAACGTGCATTGTGTATTAGCAAATAACCATTGAAAATGATCTAATGCTATCGGTGTAGTGTGTTTCTTGCGTACTCTCAACTGTTGAGATTTTAGTATGTTTTGATCTCTACCAAGTACTGCTACATCTATATCATCTACATATTGTTGTGCAACATTCATAAACCTTTCAAACGCTGGTATAACTGCCTGTTGATTCTTAAAATAAGGTGTACTAACACTAGTAACATAGAAGTCACTTTGTGTCCAATCAAAGCTATGCAATAGCTCTGGGTTCTCCCAAGCATCAGCAAAAGGTTCGTGATGATGTCCTTCCCAATAAGTGTTTAGTAGGCTTTTCCACCCAAATACATTCTCATGCACTGCTAAACATTTACTGAAAACATGATTACCACTGCCTTGTGGTCCTGTGATTATTAAAAGTCGTTTCATTTTATATTCCAATAATTACTATAATACAATATATTCATTCAAATGTCAAGTCTTTCGATAGATTATATTTGCATAAATATATTTATGCAATTAACAATAACGTTAATTTTAAATAGGAATTAACAATGCAATTTCCAAAGTCTGAAAAGCTAGAGTTAGAACTGACATCAAAATGTACATTGTTTTGTCCTAACTGTCCTAGAACATATCAAGCTGACCAACGCAAGATATGGGATAATGGTCATATTAATCATGAGGCACTAATAGAATGGTTAAAGTCTACAGGATTTACACGATTCCAACTAGGTGGTGCGTATGGAGATGGAATATATCACCCACACTTGGTTGCTACACTTAGAGCTATTAAAGCAATGGGTCCTGGACATCACTTTAACTTTGATACTAATGGTAGTTATAGGTCAGAGAAAGACTGGCAAGCAATTGCAGACTTAATGACTAGAAAAGATTGTATTATCTTTAGTATAGACGGTACTCCTGCTAACTTCACTCAATATAGAGTTAATGCAGACTGGCCAAGTATTGAAAAAGGTGCTAGAATAATAGCTAACGGCAATGGCAGATGTAGATGGAAATACATTGTATTTAAATATAATCAAACGTTTGAAGATATGAAGACTGCGTATGATACTGCAATGGATATAGGATTTCCAGAGTTTGTTATTGTACACACTCACAGAGCAGAAGCAGGGCAATTGGCTAACAAGGAAGACTTTGATGAGAACTTAACTAAGTTAGAAGAATATGTATATAATTTAAGTCCACCTTCGATGATTGGAAGACAATGGGCTCAACCTAAGTTAAACGTTGCTGTTACTCCAAGAACAAGTATGTTTAAAGTTAAAGAAATTATAGAAAACAAAGAACAGAATGTACACGAAAAGCATGTGTCAAATGGTAAGGGCAATGATATAACATTGTTGAAAAATAAGCCAGATAACAAAGAAATTAAGTTAAATGTAAACAAACAAAGACGATACCAGTGGGCTCCAACTATTGTAAAGGATCCTATTCATACAGAAAAGGTATCTCCACAATGCATTAATATGAAGAACCATTCTAATTTTATATCAAGTGATGGTAACTTTTTACCTTGTTGTTATATGAGAGTTAATCAGCAAGATCATTTTGATCACGCTGGAATAACTAAGGAAGATGAGAAATCATTGAGCATATACAACAACACCTTCGATGAGATTATCGAAGGTGTCGCTATTAAGAAAATTATGAGTAACTTTGATAATATAGAATTATGTACTAGGCAGTGTAAGAAAGCTAAAGCTATCTAACTACTGAGCTAGTGGGTTATCAAGTGCTCGTTGTAATCTTTTATTAAGTCTTTGTTCTAGTTCTTTTAGTTTAATATCAGTACTTGTACGTAAACTATCAGCTTTTTGTTCGTAATCTGTTAACAACTGATCACGTTTGTTTTCAAAACGTTGGTCGGCTAATGTTATTAGTTCACGTGTTTTCTCTTCTGTTTTGTTTACATCATCTTCAACTGCATCAACAATACGCTCTAGTCTAACAATATCATCACGTAATCCGTTTTTAATATCTTTAGAATATTCTAGTGCATCGTCTAGCTTTTGGTCAATAATTGCAAGTTCAGATCTAATACCTTTAAGGTCTGGTGCTACATAGCGTTCAATCTTAGCTTTCATAACTCTATAGTCATTATAGAATTCAAAGCCTCCCCATGCTATTCCACCTAACGTACTTAAAAGTGTTATAACTAAAAATAGTTTACCACCAGTGAATTTTAATCCACCAACTTCTAATGTAGTTTTTTCACTCATTTTTCATCTACCTTTATTTTTAATGGTTCTGGTTTCTTTTGTACTCCTGCACACATTCTTTTTACTTCTGCAAACTCAGGACCTAGTACTAGATCTTTATATCTAGCACACATTTTTAACAACTCTAATTGTTGCTTTAATAATTCATTTGTCAACATTGTTCGTTTGTATTTCTTAGTACATGTTGAACCTAATGGTATGTTTAACTGTAATCCAAGGCGTACTCCATTTGAATTATTAAACTGACTACCACTTCCGCCGCCATTGTCTGCATTACCGCTATCATTAGAGCCTTTGTTATATTCAACGTATGGACTTAGTGTTGCACTTTGGCAATGGCTACCGCCGCTTTGGAGATATTCATTTGCTGCTTTTGCAGGTTTAGTCCAAAATGCTAAAGCACATACTATTACAATGAGTAGAGACATATATGTATAATATTTTTTATCCATACTAGTATCCTCCGTTTAACTGTCGTTGCATCTCTTTCAAGTCATATTTCATTTGATTAAGTGCATCATTTAACTTGTAATAACTTTGTTCCATAGCCCTTAGTTCAGCTTCACTTGCTAGTTTGTATTGTGCATCTCTTAATGTTTCTGCTAGTATTTGTATTCTTGCAATCTCTGTAGCAAAGTTAGTCATCTCAATAAGAAGTTCTTCTCTGCCTGATTTTAATTGCTCCGAATTGTTAGTGATACGAATGTTTAGTTTTTCTGTTTCAGATGCAATTCTGTCATTAAGATTTTGCCAATTATTATCTTGTCCCATAGATAATTCTATGATTGTTTTTTCATTATCTTCTATTGTGTTTTGGAGACTGTTAACATAACTTAGGCCTCCATAAAGTGATGCAATTACCGCTGCCACTACTGGCACACCGGCTGCATATTTCATTATACTCATAATATCCTTACTCCTTAAAATTTATAGTCTAGGCCAACTACGAACCCGACTTCATCTTCTTCTACTGCTGGCATAACAAAGAAATTCTTATAATTAAGCCTAACAGAAGGAACAACATCATATTCGTAATAACCTGTGACTGCAACTATATCTAATGATGTATCATCATTAAATTTCCATTTGTATCCTGCAAATAAACTAATGTTATCTACACTGTTGTAATACGCACCCGCTATGTATTGTTTTGGAGTTTCGTATTGACAGTATGGATGAATAGAGTTGTACTTGTTAGCAAGACCTATATGTGCTGATAATGCTATTCCACAAATTAAACTAGTCATATTATTTCATTCCCTTGTATTGCATGTCTACCATCTTCTCATGAAGTATTTGACTTGCAAGTCCGTTGAGTAGTCCACGATTGTTTTCTGGGACTATTCTATCTTTGTAAATATCCTTAGGTGTATAAAAATCTACACCTGGTATCATCATCTTACCGTATGCATTAAAGCCCGGTACGAAGTTAATCAATGCGTTTATCTGTGCTTGTAACGCTTGTTGCTGTTCTAGTGTAACTGCTTTGCCCATTGTGATAGCTAACGCTTTTAATTTGTTCTTTATAATCTCTTTCATTTTCTTTATCTTAGCATCACGCTTTTGTTTCTTAGTCATTACAATCTTTTTAGTAGGCTTCTTAGCTACAACTACTTCTTCAACTACCTTCTTCTCTTCGACTACTTCCTTCTCTTCAACTACGTTGACTTCTTCTGTAACTTCCTCTGCTTCATCTGTTTCATTCGATTCTGTAGAGCTAGTATCTTCACTAGGCTCGTCCACTGATTCGTCAACAGCATCGGTACTTTCTTCTTCCGTGTCATTTGTAACTATCTCCTCTACTACTGGTTCGTCTACAATAACCTCTTCCATTAGTTCTATTTCTCTATCTACTTGTGCTTCAATGTTGTCTACAATTGTTAGTTCTACAACAATTACTGGTGCTTCTATTACTGGAACGTTTGTATCAATTACTGTTGGTAAAGTTACTTCTGGTGTAGCTTCTATTTGTGGCTGAGGCATTATAATTACCTCTGGCATACGAGCTGGTGGTAATGCAATTATGTCATCAACTATAGCATCGCCTGTTCCTGTTCCTGGTATAACAATTGGGTTAGTATTTGTAGGTGGTGCAACAACTGGTGCCATATATCCATTACATGTTACATCATATTGTGGATTGTATAAGCATTGCTGTTCTAAGTAGGCAGTTTGATATCCTGTACATGTAAAGTCAAATAATGGGTTAGCATCGCATTGTGCTTCTTTATGTCCATCGCATCCACTATCATATAATGCACTAATAGAACATTGTGCGTTATAGTATGCTGTTGCGTAACCTGGACAAGCACTATTATATAATGTATTAATTTCACATTGTTGAGATAGGTAGGCGGCTGCATATCCTGAACAAGCACTATCATATAATGGGTTTGCTGTACATTGATATGTGAAGTATGCCTCGGCATAACCGGAGCATCCACTGTCGTATAGCGGATTTAGTTTACATTGATTGTAATAGTATGCGTCAGCAT
>MEHZ011418739.1_pt1 | contig 11326 bp, 11 predicted proteins | sample 897221 | NCBI WGS metagenome assembly MEHZ01 (sample SAMN05514161, study PRJNA337945) | marine metagenome | isolation source: marine surface water | place: Arctic Ocean | collected 2007-12-13 | reverse complement strand
TCAGCGACCAGCAGTTCGCAGAGGTCGCCGTCTATGTGGCGTTGGTCACGCGTATTCGCCAGAACGGATCCTCTCGGCGATGCGGTCAGCGCGCTTGCCTACCTGGTCGGCCCACCTGGACGAGAGCGCTTCATCGGCCGCCGCTTCCCAATCCTCTTGCGCCAGGCTGGCGATCATCATCTTGAATTTAGCGAGGTTACCCGGTCCCATGTTAAAGGACATCTCGATCAGCGCCTCGCGGCGGACCTGATCGAGCACGTGCCACGTGTCACGTAGTACGTCCTTCGCCATTGCTTCGAAGCGAACCAGGTCCTTCTCGAGGAGCATCTCCGCCTCCTCCTCGGTAATGCCGGTGCCGGGGTCTTCGACGCCCTGCCCCAGCCGATCGTCAGCACGCCGGACGTGCACGGGTACACGGTACTCGAGAAACCTTCATGGCGCTTGATGCTGTCGATCAGGTTAGCCGAAATTCCTCACACTGTCCTTCAGCCCACCTCAGAAAGTCAGGGTTCTCAGCCTGATAGACCCAGCGCTGCGACAATCGTCCATTGGCGATGCGAGCGGGATACTGGGCCTCAAACTGGCCGGCAACGACCTGAAAAAATAGATCAGTTAAAGAACAGGAACAGCCCGAACCGCCGACCGCTCTCAACCGGCAATGCCTCGTGCAACAGCGAACACGAGAAAACCAACCCGCCGCCCTTCGGCGGTGAGTAAATACGTTCGCCGTACTCGGGAAAACGCAGAGCGCCGCCGGTAAACTCGTCATTAAGATTCAGGCTGAGCGCGAATTTGCGCGGATCGGCCTGGTTGCTGCTGAGAATATCCCTATGCGGGCGAAAGAAACCGCTATCCGCTGCATCGTAACATCCGATGCGTCCGATATCGTATGCCTTTGGCTGGAAATTGAACGCTTTTGCCATTTCCGGCACGATCCGACGGCTCACCCGGTTCCGGATCATATTATTCGCCGGATTGTCGTCCTGCGGCACCAGCACATCGGCACGGCGCTTCACCTCCGCCGAGGCACCGGATACGTTGCCGCCCGCCTTGCCGCTCGAAATTTCGTTCCGCCTTTTCTCACCCGCTTCCCAGAATTCGATCAGGTGCGCGCATTCGGGCTCTTCAAGAATTCGCGGGATAAAAAGCACCGGTGCCTGAAACGTCTGCATCCCGGGCTCGTACAGAGCCGCCTCCGCGGCGCACATTTCAGCCGCCCGACCGATCAGGTTCTCCAAGCTGTCATCGATCCCCGCAGCCAGGAGTCGTCCGTTACGGTCAAACACTGTGGCGGCGAAAGATCGGGACGGTCGCCCGCCTGCAATCGCAGTCATCATGGCCGCGTCAGGATCCGAAAGGACCGGAAAAACTGTTCCTGCCGCAGTTGCAGCGGCAAGTGCCTGTTCAGGCGCAAGCAGCGTAACGGCCACAGGGCGCGACATGGCGGCAGAAAATCCCGCAGCGACAGCCGCTAGCGCCTTCTCAAGGCCGTCCGGCGTTTTGTCTTCTATGAAGAAAAACGCATTCGAAACGCCGGCGATTTCCTGGGAATATAATGCACGCGGATTGCCGTGCTGATCACACAGGCTTAGATCCGGACCGAAATCGCCGATATCGATCATTCTGAAACGTTGTCTCCGATAACCGGCGGATAAACCGCCAAAGTGAGCGACAAATTTTTCATACCGTCGAATGGCCAACGTGGCAAGCCCGAGTATTCATCGTGCATCCGTTTCCCTGCGTTGACAGCTGCGCTACAACCAACGCCCCATGTCGGAGATCAAACCCATCACAATAGAAATCCTCGACGACCTCCTCAAATACGGATAGGGGAAACTGTCGGCATTGTTAGGATGAAAACGGTTGTGCAAGCCCTCGTACCGACAAAAGAGGTCGAGGCTTAGCTACCGAAATCCGCCCTTATCAATACCAATCTAATTACTGTCCGGGTGACCATTTACAATCACCATACCAATCGGGCTCTATTCCTGTAGCGGCAGAAAAACCCTAAACCCGAAACCCAGGTTCGCAAGACCCTAAAGTGTTTCCCACTCCAAGCTAACACCCAGTTTTTTATTGGAGACCTCTCAAATAACGTTCGATACCCATAATAAAACTTAAAGTTGAGAATACATTTGGGAGACGATATTTCTTCCTTCATTTGTTTCCCTCAGAAGCAAAATTTCTTCTCCCACAACAGGGAATAACCTTTCCCAAAAATATTGAACCCACCTATCACGAAAGTCCTGCAGGGTACTAAATATTGTTTCGTCTATCAGCCCCGCTTCCTTTTGAGAGAGATAAAATTCGACCAAACGACGGTCGTAATTTTGATCAGACATAAGAGTAATTATTTGAATTGCACGGGCGTATTTATCTATCTCCCCCAATTCGCCCTCTAAATTATTTTCATTTGCCGAAAAATCTGAATATTCGATAGCGCGACTAACTATTCCTAGATTTATATTAGTGTCTAGGAACGAAATATTTTTTATAAACGTTTTGCTTCTAAACGACTTGTGAACCCACAAAATAGAATCAGTAAATTTGTTTTCTATAATACTACTTTTATCGGGACTCACGCGTTGTCTATCACCATCATCACCATCCAACACTCCTCTGATTATTCCAATGTTACAAAAGAGAACGGAAGCCATTAGGTTTAGAAGTTGCGCTGGCTTGACCACACCATAACGGCATCTCATTGCATTCAGTACTTGCAATCCAATAATTGATGCTGAAAGTGCGTGGTTGAGTGAAAAATACAGGCTGCTTGATTTTGCAAAGCGGGTAAACGCTATCAAGCTCATGTTTCTTACTATATCCATCGAATGTATCACGTCTGAATTTTGATACTCGAGTGAAGTAGCAAGGTTTCTTTCGAACTCCTGCTTCGCAATCAGCGTAAAATCTATCATTTCTGAATGAATACCCTGCTAATGTATCGGCTGACGTGTTTCATCAACTCGAGTACTGACGGATCAAGCTGCTCGGGTTCTAGGCTGAAAAACTCCAAAACAAATCGTACGCCCGTTTTATCACTTAATGGGAAGGCGAAAGCACCCCGGACTCCAATATCACCAGCAAGTTTTGCTCGCGGGAAATTCGGATCTGTGGTGACATCGTAAATCGTTTGAACCGAGTCAGTGTCATAAACCCGCCCTGGCAACCCCTCTCCCGCTTTAAATACATACGCTTCACTGATTTCCTTAAACTGCAACATCGTCTCATCAAGGACCTCTGCATGCCAAATTTTCATTGAACTGAGAAATGGCCCGTTCTCAATATTTTCAACGGCATAAACGTGCCCAAGAGGCCAACCTTGATAATCACAAATTTGATCCAGAATTATTTGAATCAGCTCCTCAATTGAGTGATCTTCTGGGTCAATCTTTGTGAGATCGCTTAAAAGCGCAATCCCGTCTTTCTCCAGTTGAGCTTTGTGACTTTGAGAAAAGACGTGATAATTTAAGCTAGATACCCAAGTCTTTCCCTCATCGGTCACTTGTAAATATTTCAATGCGTCACCGATATGCGGCCGAACAAAATTGATAAAAAATCCAGGATAACCTTTTCGGAGGTCGTCTGGGTTATCATAGCCCATCTGCTTCGCCGATCCGGTCTCAGAAAATTCGTAGAACAACCTGGCAATTTTAACGTCATACATCGGATCAGCCAGTTGTCCGATTAGATCAGCAGACCCCACCAACTGCGCCAAACCCCTGACTTTATGCTCTTCTAATGTACCTGCCACCCCTCGGTCAGGAATTGGAAATTGAGTGTAGCTGAGAAATTCGATTAGTAGGTTTTTGTCAATTTCAGCACCCCAGTTTCTTTGATCTATAAACAATTTCCCACGTTCGACATGGTAGGGTGTAAGAGAGGCATCTGTGTCGCCGCCTTTCAATTCGTGAGTTTCTCCAGCTGAATTAATAATTTGGGTGTCGCCGTCGTCCCCATTGAGGATATTTCTCACGTACCCGATGTCATGAAAAAGCAACGCAATGGTATAATGCAGCCAGTCTAAAGCATTGAGTTCTCCCTCGAGAATTTTCTTCCCGGCAAATATTTCCTGACCACACAAAGTCACCATGCACGTATGTTCGACGTCGTGATAAAGAGCATCAGAACGACTAATGACGTTCATGGACGTGTGAACTGCGTCGGTAAGAATATGCAAATATTCAGGCGGGCTTTGAGGCATTATTTCTTGTCTTTTTCCTTCTAATTTTTGAATGAAGGTTTTTTTTATGCTCTCTAACATTGCTTCCTACTTTTAATCTGCTTCAAACACTCCAAATACGGCAACTCCAAAAACTAGCCCCCTCCCGGTATCACCCGCCACCAGTCTACCGGAGTGCGCGGGTTGGACGTGTTATTGCAAGGTACAACCCCTCACTGGTTCCCGCTACTTCTATGTTCCGGGCAAAGTTTAGAAAAGCAATGCTAGGCTGTTTACGTTGCTCTGTCCCAATCCACCTAGCATCAGCCACTGCCATCAGCTCTCCCCCCAAAACACGACCCTTTATTTCTGCAGTGCAACATATTTCGAGGAAATTCAAAATAGAGGGTAGACGAAGTGCGGGCAGAGTTGGAAAAAAACATCCGATTTAACATCGCTACGCCGCGCGAATAGGAGCTATATCCGCCCCTATTGTGGGCCCCCCTACCAATCGGCGAGATTTCAGTCTCGCCGATTTACGTTTAACCTGTTGGTTTTATTGAGGAATTTTGGTCGGGGCGAGAGGATTTGAACCTCCGACCCTCTGCTCCCAAAGCAGATGCGCTACCAGGCTGCGCTACGCCCCGACGATGTTATAAGTCGCGGTGTTTATATCGCCCGCCGCGATCTGGCAAGCATTCCCCATTTCACATAGACTATCAGCTATAAAAACAAGGGAGCACTCAATGCACACTGGTCCCGACGAAAACACCGCCTCGAGAAATGGCCCCGACGAGAACACCGCCTCGAGAAATCGCGTCGCCGGCAAAGTCGCGATTGTCGCCGGTGCCGGCACAATCGGCGATGGCTGGGGCAATGGCAAGGCCGCCGCCTATGTCTACGCCAAGGAAGGCGCCAAGGTTCTCTGCGTCGATCATCGGCTGGACGCGGCGGAGGACACCGTCCGCCTCATCCGCGAAGCGGGTGGTGAAGCAACCGCGGTCGGGGCCGATGTAACCGATGAAAAATCCGTCGATGTCCTGGTGAAAACCTGTATCGACACCTATGGCGGCATTGATATTCTTCATAACAATATCGGCGGTCAGGGAACCGGGCGGCAACTCGATACCATTACCGTGGATGACTGGAACGAGACATTCGCGCGGAACGTCACAACGGCAATGCTGACATGCCGCGCCGTAGTTCCGATCATGGCTGAGCGCGGTGCCGGTGCGATCGTCAACATTTCCTCAATCGCGGCAATGCGCCACCTCAACGTCCCGACAGCTGTCTATTCGATGACGAAGGGAGCGATGATCGAATTCACGAAAAATGTCGCGCTTCAATATGCAAGCCAGGGCATTCGCGCTAATTGCGTCCTGCCAGGATATATCGACACACCGTTTATCCAGCGTATCGTGAACGGCAAGCCGGCCTATACCTACAAAGGTTTCGAGACGGCTGACGAATACCGGGCAGCGCGCGATGCAATCATTCCATCGGGACGAATGGGGACCGGGTTCGATGTGGCTTATGCATCGCTGTTTCTCGCCTCCGACGAGGCGGGGCATATTACTGCCACACACCTTGTCGTCGATGGCGGCGTTACCGCCACGGCACCCGGCGTTTAGCCCTGCATCTGACCGAGGGTATAAATCATCCATGTTTTTTTGCACTGCGATAAAGAGATTTCGTTGACCCGCCCCCCCAATTATCCCTAACATCTCCCCTCCTTTCCCCGGGGCAAGAATGACCGACCAGAAACCTATCGATCCGCCGTTTCGCGCCGAACATATCGGCAGTTTCTTAAGACCGCAGGACCTAATCGATGCCCGCCTCTCGCATGAGGGCGGTGACATGGAGGAGGAAGAGCTGCGCGAACTCGAGGACCTATCCATCCGCGATGCCGTGAGGCTGCAGGAAGATATTGGCCTGGAGGTCATTACGGACGGAGAATTCCGCCGGAACACCTATTTTTCGCACTTCTTTGAACGGATTGGCGGGCTGGAATTCGACCGCAATGGCGAAAAAGGCTGGGACTATACAAATGACGCCGGCGAAACCGTCGGTGCGGCGCGCGTCCGGATTGCATCGCGCCTGCACTGGACCCGTCCGATCAACGACGAAGACTTCACGTTTGTCGACGAGCTGACCAGCCAGACCGTCAAGGTCACCCTGCCCGGCCCCTGCGTGCTGCACTTCTTTGGTGGCGCCGGGAATATCAGCAAGGTCGTTTATGACGACCTCGATCTGTTCTGGGACGATATCGTCGATGGATACATCAACGAACTCGCGGCACTCGACGATGCCGGTTGCGAATACGTCCAACTGGATGAGACCGCGCTCGCCAAATTCTCGGACCCAAAGATCCAGGCGGCGCTCGAGGCGCGCGGCGATAACTGGCAGGACCTTCTCAAACTCTATGCAAGCGTGATCAACCGTGTCCTCGCCGATAAGCCTCCGGACATGCGGATCGGTATGCACCTGTGCCGGGGCAACAAGCAGAGCTACTGGCAGGCTGAGGGGAGCTACGACCTAGTCGCGGATACACTGTTCAACGAAGTGAATGCCGATTGTTATTTTCTGGAATACGACACACCGCGAGCCGGCGATTTCTCGCCTTTGAAATATCTGCCAAAGAACAAGACCGCAATCCTCGGTCTCGTTTCAACCAAAACACCGGAACTAGAATCCAAGGACGATCTGAAAAAGCGTATTGAAGAGGCCGCCGCCATCGCCGATCTCGATAATCTGGCACTCAGCCCGCAATGCGGATTTGCCAGTGACCATCACGGCAACCAGTTAAGCCTCGACGATCAGATCGCGAAACTCCGGCTGGTGGTCGAGACCGCGGCAGAAATCTGGCCGAAATAGCTTTTATCGGAACGACTTGGCAGCGATCCGAAAGTTGATTTTGTTTCCCTTTGTATCGACGCCTTCACCGACAGAGCCCTGATCTTTGCCAGGGAGACGAAACGTCCCCTCGGCCGACACACCGTTTCTGCATGATATTGCCCAGGTCTTTCGCGTGACTCCGGCGCTCCCGTCGCAATAGGTAACCCCAGGGATGATTAAATTGATCTCGTAATTCCGTGGTGAGTTTCGATAATGCATCGCACCTGTAAGCTCGTTGGGATGTCCGTCCCAGTTGATCTTGACCGACCTAACATCGACGCCCTCATTGGCCTACGAACGCGTCGCCGAGAACCCTCTCTTCAAATTCCACCAACTTACATCGGCAGGCTTATCGAACTGCCAGACAACATCGCCGAAGACGCCGTTCAGTTTGCACCTGCCTTTGCCATATCAGGATGCGCACTGTTGAAACGCAGTAAACCCGGTTGCATCCTTGCAAAGGGCGCGTGTTCTAGGACAAAACACCTGACATGCTCCCCCTCCCCGAATAAGGAAAAAATACAGTTAATCCTGATCAGTCGTGCCTCGGGCCCACTTATCAAAGGAAGCCTGCTGACCATCCGATAGCTTGACCGGCCCGGTCCGCATGAACTCGGCGCTCGTCACACAACCCTAGAGAGCAACAGCAAAAAAACTGTGGTGATCAGACGCTTCATCACGAATTTTGCCTCCTATTTAAGGACGCGCGGCAGCAGGCTGGTTGGCGATCGGTTCAACGAAACGAAGTTCCGTATCCCACGGGAAAAAGATCCACGTATCTTGGCTGACCTCGGTAATGAAGCTGTCGACCATCGGGCGGCCTTCGGGCTTGGCGTAAACCGTTGCGAAATGCGCTTTTGGCAGCATTTCGCGCACGATTTTTGCTGTTTTCCCGGTATCCACCAGGTCATCAACGATAAGCATGCCTTCGCCGTCACGGTTGTCGGACACCGGCTTGAGCACTTCGAGCCCACCCTGGTCCTGATGATCGTAGGACGACACGCAGACCGTATCGATCAGCCGTACTTCCAGTTCCCGCGCGACAATCGCCGCCGGCACCAGCCCGCCTCGCGTAACCGCGATCACCGAGCGCCAAGGACCTGTTTCGGCAAGGCGCCAGGCAAGGGCTTTCGCATCCCGGTGGAGCTGGTCCCATGAGACGGGAAAGGCCTTCTGGAATTGGTTTGACATCGATATCCCCTGTTGCTTGATTGTTATGACTTATCAATAAATCCTGCGGTAACTATGCGCAATGAATGCCACGCCAGAAAAAACCTGACCATTACGTGATCCGTGCAGTCGTGGCTGCGTTTACACCTATGGCATCGCCTTTTCGCTCCTTACCGACCAACGCGCCGCCGCCCTCACCCAATTAGGCGGTACGCAGCGGGGCGCAGAGCGCAAATTGCGTGCAACGCCCTGCCGAGGTCCGAAGGCCCCGCCAATAGCGCCTCGCGCACTCTTTTAGTTTCCGGCGACCGCGTTAGACTACGCCATGGCAAAACCACTCGATTTTCCCGACGATATCCGCCCTGATTTTCAGGGCTTTAGCCCAACCGCGCTCTCGTTTCTCCAAGACCTTGCGAAACACAACGAGCGTGACTGGTTCAAACTCCGCAAAGAAACTTACGATAACGACCTCAAGTTTCCAATGGAGTGCCTGCTGGGCGAGTTCACGTCCGACAGACGCCCTCCAGGGTTTCCGGTTCAGGGCGACCCCAAGCGCGGCGTATTCCGCATCTATCGTGACATCCGGTTCGCAAAGGACAAGAACCCCTACAAGACGCATATCGGCGCGGTCATGACGCGGTCCGGTGGCAAAGGTGATCCGGGCCTGATTTATACCCATATAGAGCCCGGCGGGAGTTTTTTGTCGGCCGGGTTCTATTCATTAGACAAGGAATTTCTGGCTGCCTGGCGATCCAGGATCGCCGCGGAACCCGACAGGTTTCTGGAAATTATCGCGCCCTTCGAAAAGCCGCGCAGCAAATACTTCATACGACACCGCGGCGCATTGAAGACCATGCCGCGCGGATTCCAGGAATTTGCCGATAGTCCCGTTGCCGACTACCTGAAATGGAAGCACTTCCTCGTGGGCCGGGCGCTCACCGATAAGCAGGTGCAAAGCAAAAAACTGGTCGACCACCTACGCGAACTGGCGGATGTCGCCGGTCCATTTCTTGAATTCGGCTGGGATGTTCTGGAAACCGCCTATGAAGACGATCCACGCCGTCATATGCGGGTCAAGGAATAGGCAAAGAAAAACGGCGGCCCGGATCCGCTGGGCCACCGTTAATTAGAAAGTCCGTCCGGGGTTGGCCTCAGACGATCTTTCTGTGTCGCATTTAAGCAAGTCCGATCAGGCCGAAACCGAAGATCACGGTTACGGCCGGTGCGGGTACTTCGCTGGTGGTCGTCGAGCGCTCCAGGCGGAGGCGGACATCCATCCCGAGGGTGGTTTCGGAAACTTCGTCATATGTGCCGTTGGTGGCGTTAAAGTTGTTCGCGCCCCAAAGGGTGATCCAGCGCTCGTCGGCATTAGCGCCCGGCTGCGTGAAGGAATTGGGGTTATCCGTTCCGGAGCAGCAGACGTCGCCAAGCATGAAGCCGATTTCCGTGAGAGTATTCGCAAGGATCGTCGGAACCGCTGCCGGCATGTTGAGATCGCCGGTCATCGTGACATCCAGCGTATCGTGAGCCGCCAGGTAACCGGCGCCGTTAAACGCGGAGCCCGTGACCGACACCGCATGCACTGTGAATATGTTCGCGCCCTGTGTGGCCATGGCCGTAAAATCCAGCACGCCGGTGACGTCGTTATAACTGCCGGAAGCAGTAGGAGGCGCACCGAAGACGTTGCCGTTGATCGTGGCAATATTCAATCCGCTCATCTCGTTGCCGCGGGCATCGTGGAAGGACAAAGCGCCGAAGCCGCCGTCATTCCCGACTGTCAGAACGTTGGCGACGAGCCACGTCGTTGCTCTGGCCGGAGCGACGGCCGAAAAGACCAGGACGCTGGAGGCTGCTGCGACGATTAATTTAACAACAAGTTTCGACATTTTACTGACCTGACTAGGTTTGAACCAAATTTCTTCTGCTCAGTCAAAAGCAATAACCGTGCCAACTTTTTTTAAACATCAATTTCAGAGAGTTAGCCAAAACATCGCCAGTAGGCGCTAACAATGTCGATAATAGACCGACAGATGAGTGGCGAATGGTTGATGACGTGTAAAATATTCCGACACCTAACAATCGTCCCCTCACCTCATTGAAGTAATTGATAAATTATAGCCCTCTTTACACATCTGCGGAGTTCTGGCCGAATTCCAGCCTCCCGGTCACGGAGCCGGTGTCACGGTCACGGAGAATGACGTCATGTCGGAGAAGCGCGGAATTGTCTGGGGCGTCTGTATGGCTCATGCCCCCCAGTTTTTCACCCTGCCCGACACCGAAGACCGGAACACCGTGGAACGCGTGCGCCAGCTCGCTGCCAGAAACGGCGAGAAACTGAAGGCGTTGGACCCGGACGTTACCCTCGTCGTCGCGAACGACCATGCCAACCAGTTCCTGCTGCACTGCGTACCCTCCTTCGCCATTCACCGCGGCAAGGAAGCCAGCGGACACTTCGCTGGAAGAGATTTCCGCTTTGATGTCGACAGCGACACCGCGACTGACCTTGTCCGCTATCTGCAGGACGAGAAATTCGATCCGGCCTTCACCAGCACGGCGGAACTGGATTACGCGTTCGGTATTCCGCTGACGTTCCTCAAGATGACCGGTCCTATCATCCCTATATACGTAAACGCCTACGTGCCGCCGCAGCCCCGGATGGAGCGCTGCTATCATCTCGGTCAGGCAATCGACCGCGCCCTGCGTGCGATGGATAAACGCGCCGTCGTCGTCGCGAGCGGTGGACTTTCGCATTTTCCCGGCACCGACCGCTATGACAGGCCGGCAACCGATTTCGACCTGAAGCTGGTACGCGAAATGAGTGCAGGCAACCTGCGCTGGCTGCTGTCGCTCGACGAAAAACGCCTCGACGACACGGGCAACATCGAACTGCGCTGCTAGTCCGTGGTCGCCGGAATGCTGGGCGAACGCGTTCCCAACGCGGTCTCGTTCGATCCAAGCTGGCACCATAACTACGCGACGCTGGCATGGTGGTCCGAACAGGTGGCAGATACAGCCCCGCTGCATTACCCCCCGATATCGGCAGATCGTGTGGCGCTGACCGATGCCCTGCACCGGATCGCCAACAACGCGGCTGAGCGC
>MEHZ011501768.1_pt1 | contig 11330 bp, 9 predicted proteins | sample 897221 | NCBI WGS metagenome assembly MEHZ01 (sample SAMN05514161, study PRJNA337945) | marine metagenome | isolation source: marine surface water | place: Arctic Ocean | collected 2007-12-13 | reverse complement strand
AGTGTGTATCCCTTCAACAATATCAGGCGCAGTGAGAGTCAGTAGGTCATTATTTCCTTTTAAGTCAAATTTATGGTCCAGGAAAAGCTCGCCGCGAAAGTCTGTCTCTGTCAAATTGTGTTGCTGTATCATCGTTCCCATCGCTCCGTCGAGGACGATGATTTTTTCCGAGGCAAGCTCTTGGAGCATTTTTTTTACTGACATTATTACTAAATCACGCTAATTTTTTTCTAGAAGTCATTTTAACACGGCTCAGGAAATTAATTTAGCTATTTGGTGTTGCTGGGAGGGCTGATCTCTAATTTTTCTTAAACCGAAGTCTGTTTTCAAGATCTAAGTAGAGCAGTAAAATTAAAGTGCCAAAAAGAAAATGAACTGGCGCGAAAGCCAAGAATGTTGAGACTTCTTCCTTTTTTATCAGAGCTTTGAAAATTCCTAACGCATTTAGGTAGCTAAAATAAACACCTAAGGCTGTCGCAAAGCCTAGATACCAGCTCCCTGACTTCTGTTTTAAAGCAATTAAGAGGGCTATTAATGGCGCTATAAATGCAAATAATGGTAGTGCTAATCTCCAATGAAGCTCTGCGACATAATTGGCGTTTTCAGACCGCGCCAAATCAGCGGTAGCTACAAAAGTGGGATATCTGGACACATCAGCCATGCCCGCAGATTTAATTTTGACCGAATAACGCTTGAAATCTGTGATTGTGTAACCCAGCGTCCCTGACGCTCCCTGATAACTAGTTCCATCTTCAAATATAGCTGATTTTTGCCCAGTTTCTGGATCGTTTAAAATAAAAGATCGTTTTGCCAGCATCACTGCGTCCGCGGGTTGAGTGTCGTCATGCACAAAGACGTCTGTGAGAAAGTTCTTCTCATTCTCCTCACCCTGGGCAAAAAATATTTTATCGCCACCAGAAAATCTCTTAAATACGCCCGGCGCCACGTTTGCGATAGTAGCTGTCCGTTTCGCTAAATCTTTTAATTCAACTAATTTTAATTCGGCTATCGGGGTTATTACACAAGTCATGAGCGCAACTACTAAAGCGGTTATCCCCGAGAGTTTAGAAACTACAGACAAAATATTTAAATGGCTCATTCCATTAGCCTTCATGCTCACTAATTCAGAATGTTTTTGTAGAGAGGTGATCACTGTATAAGATCCGAGGAAAATGGATATAGGCACCAAGTCTTGTATTGACACCAGCATTTTCAGAGCCACTATCTCCAATACGTATTGTGAAGCTAGACTCCCACTCGCCGCGTCCGCAAAATAGGTTGCTAATCTCATACTAAGAAAAATTGCTAGCAGAGCGATTAAGATAGCAGAGCTTGTTTTAACAATTTCGGTTAAGAGATGTTTATGAAGAATCATCTTCGGGAACTACCTATCATTCTTTTTTATTCTGTTATTATGCACGATTGACCGGATATAATGCTTACTCTCAACTTTAATAAAAAATGTTTACTACCTAATAAATGCTTGAGTGCCTTTAAAAGGTAGTTGCAGTTGAAAGCTTACGAGGTGTATGAATGGGTAATCGACTATCAAAAATCTACACTAAGACTGGAGATTCTGGGACCACTGGCCTAGGAGATGGAAGTCGCATTAGTAAAGCCAGCGATAGGATAAATGCAATTGGTGAGATTGATGAATTGAACTGTAATATAGGGCTTTTGCTTAACCACGAGCTCAGAGAAGACATGAAGCGGCTTATGATTGACATCCAGCATGATTTGTTCGTTGTTGGTGGTGAGCTATCCATTCCAGGAAGTGCATTTGTGGAAGAAAATTCAGTCAAAAAACTGGAAAATGCCATCGATCAGTACAATGAAGAACTACCACCTTTAAAAGAGTTTATACTGCCAGGAGGCAGTTCTGCGGCCTCAGCGGCGCATTTGTGCAGAGCTGTATGCCGTCGTGCTGAGCGAGCCACGCTTGAAATAGAACCCGGTGAATCGATAAACCATGACTTAACAAGCTATATAAACAGGTTGTCGGACCTTCTTTTTGTAGTAGCACGAATTATCAGTAAGGATTCTAGTGTGGGAGAGATTTTGTGGCAAAGAAAATGAACACAATAAATAATTTGAAAAGTTGCGTAGAATGAAAATAGCATGTCTTGATTTCGAAGGAGTGTTAGTTCCTGAAATTTGGGTCAATTTGGCCGAACAAACAAAAATACCCGAGTTTCGCGTAACCACACGTGATATAGCAGACTACGATGAATTAATGTGTTATCGACTGGATCTAATGAAAGAGCACAAGCTTAATTATAATGACTTAAATAAGGCTGCGGAGAAACTGGAGCCTTTGCCAGGGGCTTTAGAATTTCTTATTTGGCTGAGAAGTCATTATCAAGTGGCTATCATTTCCGATACTTTTTACGAGCTTGCTGGACCTCTCCTTAGCAAGCTAGATAACCCCATGACGTTATGTCACCGTTTAACTATAGGTTCGGATGGAAATATCATTGACTATCGATTGAGACAAGTAGATCCAAAACGTCATTGTGTAAAAGCATTTCAATCCTTGGGCTATGAAGTAGCTGCAGCTGGGGACTCCTACAATGATATATCAATGCTAGAACAAGCGGAAAATGGAATTCTGTTCCAACCTTCTGAAAAGGTAGTTAACGACTTCCCAAATTTCCCTATCGCCTTAGACTATGAAGAATTGAAAGCAATGTACGCAGAACTTATTTGAAAAATTAATTTTGTCTTTTTGAGTTCACGATTTGCCATTGGGTCAATGCCCAAGCCAGGAGGACTGAGGTGGGCTCTCGCATCATTGCAGGTTTTGGATACAGCCCTAAGTGCAAAAGAGCCTCCACCATGGCTTTTTGCGCAGAGTCGACCGTGATTACGGTTGCACCCGCTTGTTTGCTTAACTTTTTGCCATTGGCGTCGCAGACTAAAGGGATATGGCCATAATAGTTGTCTTTAAAAGATAAAAGATTCTGAAGGTAGATGTGCCTGAGTGTTAACCGGGCAAGATCTGCACCACGTATTATTTCTGTAATGCCCATTAATTCATCGTCGATGACGGTTGAAATGTCATAACTAAAAACGCCGTCTGCACGTTTTACAATGAAATCTCCTGATTCCTTTTTGAGGACACCCTCAATTCGACCTAAGTAGGCATCATTAAAAGAAATACGCGACACCTCCAGCCTCAAGCGCAATTGATTGTTAGTGAAAGAAAGTCCTTTTAAATGAGAACAATTGCCAGGATAAGGTTTGCCTCCGATTTTCCTTCGCGTACAAATACATGGGTAAAGCAGTTGTCGCTCAATTAAAGAGTCAATGACTGAGGCATAGTTGCTAATTTGCTGGCTTTGGTAAACCACAGGGCCATCCCACTCCATACCCAGGGCATCGAGGATATGTAGTATGGATTTGGCACTGCCGGGAACCTCTCTGGCTTTATCTATGTCGTCGATCCGCACTTTCCAAAGGCCGCCTTGAGCACGAGAATTGAGAAAGCTTGCTACAGCAGCGCATAAGGAACCTAAATGAAGGCCTCCAGATGGCGTGGGTGCAAATCTACCTATCGTTTGTTGCATGCGGAGTTATCAAGCCCTTCCGTATTTTTTGGTCATAGAAGAGCGTTCCAGCGGCGACCCCAATTGGCATCGCTAAAATATTGACGATGGGGAGGAGCGTAAGAATTGTGAGGCTAAAACCTAACCCAAGAGTAAGTCCTCGTTCTTGGACAGCGTAGTTTTTAGCCGCGGGAAATTCCCTGCCATTATTTGATAACGGATAATCTATGTACTCTAACGAGAGCATCCAGGAACCAAATAACAGCCAAGCAATAGGTGCAAAGAGATTCAGGCCCGGTATTAAACTGAATATTAGTAGAGGCAAGCCTAATTTCAAAAAACAACCAAGCTTCTTTATTTCGGAACCAATCGAAATGATGCTATCAGCAATGTTTTTAAAAGCCCCCGCATCTGAGTTGGAGTTTCTGTTCTGATTTCCCAGTTTGCATTCTACAGCAGCGGATAGTTGACTATTAAAAGGTGCAGCCAAAAGATTAGATACTGCAAAGAGCAGAAACGAAAGGGTGCTAGACAGGGTGCAAATGAGGAACCACCATATAATATTACGTAGGTAGTTCGGCCAGATACTTAGGTATTGTTCGAGTTGTGCGTACAAAAAAAAACCTATCATTAAGAGCCCGCCGGCCAGAATGATTGCACTTACACAAATTGGCACAATGGCCCACTTGAACATGTCACGTCTACATATTAAACGAGCAGCAGGATATGTGAAGCTAAATCCTTGTTTAAAATCTCTAAAAAATATCAGCATTAAATATTAGGAAGGTAGGACGAGTCTGAGGGTTCCCAAGACGATTGGCGATGTTCGACAGTAATAGTGGGGTAAGTCCCACCTCTGACATTAAATCGTGCGGATAATCGCGCAAATCTTGGAGAGCAAGCTTCTACTATGTCATCTAAAATGGAGTTGGTGATAGCCTCATGGAAGGCTCCTTGGTCCCTGAAAGACCAAATATAGAGCTTGAGTGCCTTCAACTCAATGCATTTTTCAGCCGGAATGTACGCAAGGGTCATTTCGGCAAAATCTGGCTGTCCTGTTTTTGGACAAAGGCAAGTAAATTCAGGGATTTCAATTTCTATCAAGTAGTCTCGTTTTGAAGCGGGATTTTCGAAAACATCTAATTTTTTTGTGGGTTTCGTGCTCATGTATATAAAGATTCCAGGTTTCAATAACTAAATCGGGAGGAAACTTTAGCATAAGCTGGGTTGCACGTGTAGACCGATAGAGTTTTACGGGCGAAACTGAGCACTCAAGTACTTTATCTAGGAAAATAATTCTGAAATAGGTAATGAGATTGTACGAGCTTTCGCCTATCAGGTATGCTTAAAGGCATGCGTATTAACAAAATTAAGTTAGCTGGCTTTAAGTCTTTTGTCGACCCTACCTCTCTAGCATTACCGGGCAATTTGACCGGGGTGGTGGGACCAAATGGTTGTGGGAAATCGAATGTTATAGATGGATTAATGTGGGTGCTGGGTGAGAGTTCTGCAAAACACCTTCGTGGTGACTCCATGACTGACGTAATTTTTAGCGGGTCGAGTTCTCGAAAACCAGTTGGGCAAGCAACAGCTGAGATCATATTTGACAATTCTGAGAACAAGCTTGCAGGTCAATATGCCTCTTTTTCTGAGATATCAATAAAAAGAACATTAGGTCGCGATGGAATCTCAAGTTATTTCCTGAATGGTACGCGATGCCGAAAGAAAGATATTACCAACGTTTTTCTAGGCACTGGCGTGGGGCCCCGCGGGTATTCGGTGATAGAACAAGGAACGATATCACGAGTGATAGAAGCCAAGCCCGAAGAGCTTAGGGCATATCTAGAGGAAGCGGCTGGAATTTCACAGTACAAAGAACGAAGGCGCGAAACGGAAACTAGAATTAAAAGAACTGAGGAAAACATTGAGCGTTTAAGTGATATTCGGGGCGAGCTTGAAAAACAATTGAAGCACCTCAAACGTCAAGCCAACGCCGCTGAGCGATACAAAGAATTAAAAAAAGATGAACGGAAACTTAATGGATTATTGATAGCTTTTAACTGGCGCAAAACTAAAGAAGATGCAGCGGCTAATCTTGTACGTAAGGAAGAGTCTGAAACTAAGTTGCAAAAATTAATCGCGGCTCAGCGTGAGATTGAAGCGTTGCAAGTGGCTCTTAGTGAAGAGCATCAGGAAATCACAGCAAATTTCAATACTTTTCAGGCAAAATTTTATTCTAAAACTGCTGATATTTCGCGGATTGAGCAAGAATTAAAGTACTCAAAAGAAAAAAAACTTACCTCAGAAAAAAGCCAAATCGAAACAAACACTAAGCTGGTCAGCCTGGCAAATGTTCTAGCTGATAATGAGAAACATATTATTGCCGCTACTGCGGCGCTTGGAGAATTAGACCCTCAACTGGTCCAATATAAAACAGCATCTGAGAAAATGAAAACTGTATTGAAAGAGTCCGAGATGTCCTCGACCCAGTGGCAGGCAGAATGGGATAACCATATTGTCATAAAGAATAAGTTGTCTGAAGAAGTGCACTCAAAAAAAATACGTCTCGAACATCTTACTGATGCGATAGCCTCCCGCAACGAAAGAAGGCAGAAAATAACTGATGAGTTGGCAATAGACGACTCAAAATCTTTGTCTGTGAAGGCTGATGCTTTGCGGAGTCATATAGCGCGGCTTGGCTCTGAAGAAAAAATTCTTATTGATGAAAAAAATATTACAGCGGAACTGTTGTCTGGACATAGGAATAAAGCTGAGACTCAGCTTAGGCAGTTACATGAATCTGAGTTATTGGGAGAGAAGAAACGGGGAGAACTCGCTTCTGAGAAAGCACTTCAAGAGAGAGCGCTAGGAGGAGATCAGAGCGAAACGGCAGACTGGCTCAAGCAAAAAGGAATCACCGACGTATCTAGACTGGCTGAGAATATAACAATAGAGAAAGGGTGGGAAATTGCCGTTGAAACTGCACTAAGAGTTCCTCTCAATGCATTATGCGGTGACAACGTTGTTGATGACTTGTTCCGGCCTGGAGACCAGGTGTCTATTAATAAAGCAACGATTACAATCTTAGAATCCGACGATAAAAAGCATGAGAGTCCTTTTTCTTCTTTCCCTTTACTAGCTGACCGTGTAAAAGGGGCTTTCAAAGTCTCTCCGTTTTTAGATGGCGCATATTCGGCTGATACAAAGGAAGAGGCTTTGAGGGCAAGAAAATCTTTAAGCCCACATGAAGTAATAGTGACGAAAGACGGATGCTTGTTCGGTCGTTACTGGGCCCAATTACCTGCTAACAATCCCGATGAAATTGGAATTTTGGCGAGGGAGAGAAACATCCACGATTTAGAGAACGAATTAGCAGATCTTGGTCTTATCACGACAAATTCAAAGAAAGAGCTGGAAACAACACATGCTGACATAGAGAAAATAACAGCCAATGAAAAAATGATTCTTATATCCAGGAATGAAGTTTCCCAGAAGCTTGCTCAACAGGCAGAACAGTTACAAAAAATCATTTCAGAATTGGGCATTCACGATCATAAATGTAACGATTTGTCCCAACAGCTAAAAGATATAGACATTAAGCTAAAAAATGATGCTGCAAGCTCAGAGATACTGTCGGTCGACTTGAGCCTTGCATTGGAGCAGCTAAATGGGAAAGAAACGGAAACTGACCGTTTGACAGTAGCTAAGACTAATATTCAGCAGAGAGTAGACGATGCCAGAAAAAAATGGGCTGAGTTGCGCGACGAGTCACATGCTAAAGAATTGGCAGCACAGGACCTTCGGGCGAAGCTGAGCAACTATAAAGAGGGACAAAAAAGGAACATATCTGCACGAGAACAGTCGAAAGAAGAACTCGCGAATATTGAGAATAGCATTAGCCAAATGCATAATCCTATTAAGGATATGACCGATACGCTGGAGAAAGAGCTGTTTGAGAAGCTAAACATGGACAAAGAGCTCTCTGCACTTAGAATTAATCTAGACCTCTGTGGCGAAAAAAACCAAAAATCTGCCAAGGCTAGAACTGACGCAGAGGGGTTGGTGGGGGAATGTAAACATAGCCTCGAGAATGACCGGTTAGAGGAACGAACTTATGCCGTCAAACTGAATGAACTTAGCACTAGGTTCGAAGAAACTGGTGAAAATATTGAAGAAGCTCTTTCAGCAATAGAAGAAAAACTTGAATTGCACGAGATTACTAGTGATATCGAATCCTTGAACGTCAGATTGGTCCGGTTAGAACCTATTAACTTGGCGGCCATTGATGAGTTTAACGAGCTTTCAGAGCGTAAGGAGTATCTTGATGCGCAAGATACAGACTTAACTGACTCATTAACCACTCTGAAGTCAGCAATTCGTAAAATCGACATCGAAACAAAAACTCGCTTCAAAGACACCTATGACAAAGTAAACAGCAAACTCCAAGAAACATTCCCAGTGCTATTTGGTGGTGGACAAGCATATTTAGAAATGACTGATGATGACTTGCTCGAGACAGGAGTTACTGTTATGGCGCAACCTCCCGGAAAGAGAAATACCTCTATCCATCTGTTGTCAGGAGGCGAGAAAGCTCTGACCGCGCTAACCTTTATTTTCTCTATCTTCGATTTAAATCCCGCACCTTTTTGTTTGCTAGATGAAGTTGACGCGCCTTTGGATGATGTGAATGTAGTCCGACTGATTGACATGCTGAAAACCATGTCTAAGAGCGTGCAATTTCTGTTCGTGACTCACAATAAAATAACAATGGAAATTGCTGAGCAGCTCATTGGAGTGACTATGCAAGAGCCGGGAGTTTCTCGGCTAGTGAGCGTGGATATGGCTGAAGCTGTTGAATTAGCGGAAATCGCCTAGTGTCTTTAAAGTAGTAATCTATGTTTTTATACGTGACCTTTTTTTCTTTGTTTCTTGGAGTTTCTTGTGGTGCCTTTATGGCGAGCAAAGCTCGAAAAAAAAGAGAAGCCGAAATATTGCGGCTTGAATTACTTTGGAAAAAAAGAATTCCACAAGCAATCGAAGAGCATAGTGGCGACAATGAACTCCGCCCTCGAACAATTAAGAATAGTGAATTTCGACTCAGTTTGTCAAAGGGCACGGCGATTAGGAGAGAGGGATTTTCGGCGGCAAACAAAAACGTCCTCCGCTCAGCACAACAAGATAATGACCAACTAGCACTATTTTCTAAAGATGCTGCTGCAACGAACATTTATGAACCTGCTGAGAAGAGCAAAGCAGAGACGCTTGTGCAGCCAGAAGATTACAGTAGCCCGAAAAAATCTAAGGGCTTGTTAATACAACTATATATAAAACGGCGCTCTGGTGAATTAATAGATGGGGCCGCCCTAGTGCGTTCTTTTAATAAAGTGGGGTTGACCTTCGGAGAAATGAGTGTTTTTCATTTCATAAACCATACGCAACCCGAACTGCCGCCACTTTTTAGCGCGGCGAACATGCACGAGCCTGGGACGTTTGATATGAGACGAGTGGAAATACTTAAAACGCAAGGAGTTGTTTTCTTCATGAACGCTTTTGAAAAAGCTCAGGGAGAAAAAGATTTCTATTTAATGATGTCGGCTGGAAGAAGAATGGCTGAGCTTATCAAGGGTGATTTATATAGAAGCCCTGAAGTAGAGTGGATTGAAGCACACGAAAAAGAAGCTTTAACTATGCTGGAAAAACTTAATAGTGGATGACAAAAAGAAGCAAGTAAAATTATTGCGCAAAGAACTCGAGAAGCATAACCATCAGTATTACGTCTTAGATAATCCGGTTATTTCTGACGATGAATTTGATTCTTTGTACCAAAAGCTAATACAACTAGAGCTAGATGCTCCAAGTCTTGTGGATAAATATAGTCCCACTCAAAGAGTAGGCGGGGAGCCTTTAGCGGCGTTTGCCTCAGTGGATCATTTGTCACCGATGCTTAGTTTAGGAAATGTTTTCAATAGTGAACAGTTTATAAATTTTCATAAGCGTGCCAAGCAAACTATAAACACATTTAACATCGATTTTTTTGGAGAACCGAAATTAGATGGTCTTGCAATTAGTTTGGTATACGAAGACGGAAACTTGGTGAGAGCTGTGACTCGCGGGAACGGGAAGAAAGGTGAGGACGTCACACATAACGCGCGCACCATAAAGTCAATTCCATTGACTTTGACTTCGCTTGCTCCTCCGACATTGCTTGAAGTTCGTGGCGAGATATATATAGAGAAGGCTCAATTCGATAGACTTAACCAAAGGCAAAAAGCTGAGAACAAAAAAACTTTCGTCAACTCTCGGAACGCTGCCGCTGGAGCATTGCGACAATTAGATCCTAAAGTGGCAGCATCAAGACCCCTGACTATTTGTTGCTATGGGATAGCCCGAATTGAAAATCATGCTTCACCAGTGACACAAGAAGACTCATTGCGGCTGCTTAAATCCTTTGGGTTTCGAGTATCAGAGGACACAGTGCTTTTGAAAAACGAAAACGAGTGTATCCTTTATTTTGAGGAACTGGCCGCAAAAAGGCAATCTCTAGCCTATGATATCGATGGGGTAGTCTTTAAGGTTAACCAAATATCTGATCAACAACTAATGGGCGCTGTGGCCAAAGCCCCTCGGTGGGCCGTTGCTTTTAAATTTCCTGCGGAAGAAGCTATTACGTTAATTCGCGCAATTGACCTACAAGTGGGACGGACTGGGGTGTTAACTCCAGTTGCTAGACTGGAACCGATTTTCGTGGGAGGCGCCACGGTTACAAATGCGACTTTACACAATTTTGAAGAACTTGCGCGTAAAGACATAAGGGTGGGTGACTCGGTTGTTGTCCGTCGAGCGGGCGATGTGATTCCAGAAGTGGTGAAAGTTCTTTTTGAGTTGCGCCCTCCCGAGGCGGTCCGCTATGAGGTACCGAATGAACTGCCAGATATTGCAATAGAACAATTAATCAAGAAAGTCATACATTTCGTCAGTAAAAAAGCACTGGATATTGACGGCTTAGGCGATAAGTTAGTCGCCCAACTGGTCAAACAAAAATATGTTATTGGCTTTTCAGATTTATTTAATTTGAAAAAAGAATGTTTGTTATTACTGGACCGCTTAGGTCCAAAATCGGCGGATAAAATTTTGTTAGCGATAGCGACTAGTAAACATACTACATTTAGAAGGTTAATTTACGGAATAGGTATACTTGGAGTGGGGGAGGAAACTGCTGCCCGCTTAGCTGATTCGTTTGATTCCCTTGAAAAAATTAAGAGTGGAACAATTGAGGAATTTGAGAAAATACCAGATATTGGAATAGTGGTCTCACGCAGCATATTTGACTGGTTTTCTAAAGCTGAAAATATTGAAGAGTTGGACAATCTGTTAACTGCGGGGTTGGTGATTGAAAATTCATACGACGGTGAAAAGACAATAGACTTTGTGTGTGTAGTGACTGGAAGTTTTGACTCTATGAAGCGTTCTGAAATTATACAGAACCTCAATGAAATAGGCATTCGCACTGCTAATACAGTTTCCAAATCAGTTGATTTTTTAGTTTGTGGAGACAGCCCTGGGAGTAAGTTGGAGAAAGCGAATGAGCTCGGAATCAAAATTGTGTACCAAGACGAATTAATGGGCTTGTTGGATAAAAAAGCTATCGGAGAAAAATCAATCAAAGCTTTCTTGGAAGGGAAGTAGAAGGCCCAACAAGTTTATACGCTATAAAATACTTCCCTGGTTAGCATGAGATGGTTGCGTTAAGAGCTTTATATATGGCGATACAACGGCCTCTGGTTT
>MEHZ011646094.1_pt1 | contig 11333 bp, 14 predicted proteins | sample 897221 | NCBI WGS metagenome assembly MEHZ01 (sample SAMN05514161, study PRJNA337945) | marine metagenome | isolation source: marine surface water | place: Arctic Ocean | collected 2007-12-13 | reverse complement strand
TTGCAGGCTCTAAGAGGTCAGCCATTCATCTGATATGTTAATTAAATGCTAAAATAAAATAATAATAATAACAACAAGTCTTTAACCCTTTTTTGAAATGATCTATTTCATCAATCCTAGGGGAGTATCAAATTCCAAATATGGTACCTAAAAACTACACACCTTTTGTTTAACTATATCTAAATTAGGATGTGCATACCTAAGAAGCATTGACTGTGCTTTATGTCCGCTAATTGAGGCTGCTTCTGGTATTGTTAGGCCTCTTTCAATAAACCTTGAGATAGCCTCATGCCTTAAATCATGGAAGTGAAGGTCGATTAAACCAGATCTCTTTATTAGCCTCTTCCATGCATTTTGAAGTGATGAGTGACTTGCGTTAAACACAGTTTTACCTGGCCTTGGCAATGATTCGAGAATTGATAGAGACTTGTTTGACAAGGGAATGACCCTATCCTCTCCATTCTTAGTATCTCTTACTTTTAGTAAACGACTATCTAAATCGACATCCTTCCACAACAACTTTATCAACTCACCCTGCCTAAGACCTGTTTCTAATGCAATGAGTATAAGTGGCTTTAAATAAGTCACTTTAGTTTCTCTAAGGGCATGCATTAATTTGTCTATATCGTATGCAGATACCCTTCTATCTCTTGGTTTATTAAGCTTTGGCTTGGATACCAGATCAACAGGATTAATTGGCAGGTAATACCCCCCACTCCAATCGTGCAAACTCAAGGCAATGCCTTATTAACGCCAAGTCATACCTTGTGGTTCTTGCTCCATCAGCAAGCCTTAAAGTTTTAAAATTCGATATGATGGTGGAGGTTAAATTAGGTAGTCCAACTCCTGATATAAACCTCTTAAGCAAAGCCTTAACCCTCCATGTTTCTTTATCACGGCTCTTTTTATGAGGAGTTACCTCTTTTAGGTATCGCTTGAGTAAATCACCTAAGGTTACAGACTTATCAACGCATCCAACAAGGCCTTGATCTATTTGTCGCTCAATCATTACAGCCCATCTCTGGGCGTCTTGTTTTATGGTAAATGTTTTAGATTGTGATGGCTGTCTGTGCTTTCGAACCCGAACAAACCACTTATCATTTCTCTTTAGTATAGACGCCATAATATAACCTCACTGGATCAATAGTGGATCAAGTGGTTACATTTGAAATAAAGTAGAAAGATATAAATTGTAAATGTCTAATGAAAACATACACTTAAGTTGGTCGGGGCGGAGAGATTCGAACTCCCGACCCTCTGCTCCCAAAGCAGATGCGCTACCAGGCTGCGCTACGCCCCGAACATTTTTGATTTATACTTTAGTAATGAACAAAAGCAAGCATTTGTTTTAGTTTAAGTTAAATAAATTTAATATTTATTTTTTAATAGGACAATTAAGCCTGTCCCCAACATTTCCTTTAAGTTCGCCTGCATTCAATTCTAAAACAAATCTAACTTTTTCTTTACTTGAAATGTTAGATTTATCCATTGCAATAGCATTTCTATAAATTTGAATAATGACGCCTTCTTCATTAAGAAAAAATAAATCTAAATTTAAAAAGGTATTATGCATCCAAAAATTTCTAATTTGACTATCTTTCCATTCAAATAGCATTCCATTATTAACAATTAGCTCTTTTTTATACATTAATCCAAAAACTCGTTTTTCTTCTGTATTAGCCCATTCTAAAGTTAAATCTAAAGACTTATTGTTCTTAAATTGTATTTTACAATTAATTTTTTCAAATTTTGGAATCTTGATATTGGCAGAAATTAATTTAGCATTGGAAATAATTAGGAAAAATCCTAATAGTATAATTTTTAATATAAATTTATTATAATTAATCATATTTTTTTTATTCTTAAAACTTCATCTAAAAGAAAACGAACTTCATCTCGAACATTTGATTTTAAAAAAGGATCACGCCAAGCCTTAAGCCAATGATCAGGAATTCCATTTCTTACTCTACTATTAGTCCAATTAAGGGATCTTAAAAACGTTTGACAATCGATAGACATTTCTTCATCAAGCCATTCTAATTTATTATTTAATACTGCCCAATTACCAGCCCATGCTTTAGCAGTTAAATAAGGATTATACCCTCCTCCGCCTAAAATTATTGATTTGTCACATAAGCTTAATAGATCATGAATGGCTTTCCAATAACCATTATTATTTAATGAAGTTCTAGATTGAGGATCTCCATCCAGCATATCAGAACCTGCTTGGATAATTAAAAGGTCTGGTTTAATAGATTTTCCAAAAGGAATAACAGCGTTATTAATAATGAAATCAATTTCTGAGTCATTAAACGCTGAGGGAACTGGAAAATTCATTATATTTGGTATTGAACAATCTTCTATAGGGCCTGTTTTGGGCCATCTGTTTTTTTCATGCAAAGATACTAAAGTTACATTTTCATGATCAACAAATACATCATGTACACCATCACAATGATGGGCATCTATGTCGACATACATTATATTTGTAAAGCCTAGCTCTAAACCTTTTAATATAGCTAAAACACAGTCATTTAAAAAACAAAACCCATAAGCTTCAGATTTTCTACCATGGTGAGTGCCTCCAGAAAAATTTAAAATTCTAGTAGCTTCATTATTAGCAATCATTTCCACAGCTTTAATACTTGCCTTGGCTGCAGAAGCAGGCCTAGAAAAGACTTCTTTAAAAATAGGATTATTTCCAATTCCAATATTATATTTTTTCTTTAAAATATCAGGTAAATCTTGATTAGTTTCAGCTAAATTTAAGGCTTCAACATAACCTCTGTCATGAAATTTAGTTAATTCATCAAAATTAGCAGCTTTATTTTTAATGATTTGATTTTCATTTACCCAGCCCATTAGCTTTAAAAGCTCTAAACTAGGCCAAACTCTATCCATGTCCAAAGGATGACCTTTTTCATATCTAGACCCTTTAAAAATATCACTTGTAAATATATAATTCTGCATTGTACTTTTTTGTAATGTATATATTGATATTATCAAATTAATTTTTTAATGGATTAAAATGTTAAGAGGTCTATTTATAGCTGCAATTATATTTCTAATATGGGAAATCAGTTGTGTAATATTCGAAATACCTCCATTTATGCTCCCTCCCCCAACGAAGATATTTACTTCAATGTATAATAATATAGATATATTATTAAATCATGCTTCATATACGTTAGTAGAAATTTTAGCATCTATTATTATTGGGTCATTTATTGGTATCTCTACTGCTTTAATCATTTCATCTTCACCTAGACTTAAAAGATGGATAATGCCTATACTTCTAGCTAGCCAATCTATTCCAGTCTTTGCTTTAGCTCCTTTGCTTATTTTATGGCTTGGATATGGAATGAGCAGTAAAATAGTAATTGGCGTTTTAATTGTTTTTTTTCCTATAACATCAAATTTTACTGATGCTTTGAATAAAGTTCCACAAGAATTAATAGATGCCGGAAAAACAATAGGTTTCAATAAAATGCAAATTTTTTGGAAAATAAAAATACCTGCGTCTCTTCCTGGTTTAAGTTCTGGCATTAGAGTGGCCACTTGTTTTGCACCTATAGGAGCCGTTGTTGGAGAGTGGATAGGAGGTAGTACAGGCTTAGGTTCTTTTATGATTTATAGTAACGCTAGACTTCAAACAGACAATATGTTCGCAGCCTTATTAATCCTTATTTTTATAACAATTTCACTCTACAGAGTAACCGATAAAGTCCTTACTAAATATGTATGGTGGAAATAATATAAAATTTTATTGATTTTTTTTGAATAATGCTCAATAAGGAATTTGCCGGGGGTGCAAGATGGTCGTCTTGCTGAGAATTTAACCCTTATAACCTGATCTGGCTAGAACCAGCGGAGGGAGATGCAATATGCATATAATATTTAAAATAATAACAACAACTTTCTTAACATTAATAATTAATTTTGCTCATGCAAAAACAGAAAAACTAACAATTGGACTCGATTGGTTTATTAATCCTGATCATGCTCCTCTTATAATAGCGCAAAAAAGAGGCTTTTTTAAAGAAGTTGGGCTAGAAGTAGAGATGATAGAGCCAGCTGATCCTAATGACCCTCCTAAATTAGTTGCTGCAGGTAGATTAGATTTAGCAATTTCATATCAGCCCCAACTTCATATTCAAGTTGATCAAGGCTTACCTGTTGTCAGAGTAGGTACTTTAGTTAGCGTTCCACTAAATGCTCTTGTTGTGTTAAAAAATGGGCCAATAAAATCAATATCTGATCTGAAAGGAAAAAAAGTTGGTTTTTCTGTTGGTGGCTTTGAAGAAGCGTTGTTATCAGGAATGTTAGAAAAATATAATTTAAAAATGACTGATATAGAATTAATTAATATCAACTTTTCTTTATCACCTTCATTAATAGCCAAAAAAGTAGATGGTGTTATTGGAGCCTTTAGAAATTTTGAATTAAATCAAATGGATATAGTAGGACATCCAGGAAGAGCTTTTTACCCTGAAGAGCATGGCGTTCCAACATATGAAGAATTAATATACATTTCAAATGTTAAAAATAGAAATAATCCACTTTTTAATAAATTTTTTAAAGCCGTTCAAAAAGCAACTTTAACAATGATCAATGATCCTATTTCAACATGGAAAGATTTTTCTACATTCAGAAAAGGCCTAGATGATGAATTAAATAAACGTGCTTTTAGAGATACTTTATCCCGATTTGCTTTGAGACCTCAGGCTCATGACATGAGAACTTACGAAGAGTTTGGAGATTTTTTAAAAGAAAAAGGAATAATTAAAAAGGTTACAAAAGTTAATACTTTTGCAAAACCTTAATTTCTTTTAAAACTTATATTGAAATTAAACCTAACTTTAGTTAAAAATTAATATGTTTTTAATATTAGAGTTAGGTTTTAATAATGAAATCAATTGTACTTTTTATTATATTGCTAATTGTATGGCTTTTAATGTCTGGTCACTATACTTTTCTTATCACAACCTTAGGTATTTTATCTTGTATTTTTTGTGTGTACATAGCCAAAAGAGCTAAACTTATTGATGATGAAGGACTACCTTTAGTATTTTTTCCAAGGTTAACAAATTATTTACTATGGCTTTTTAAAGAAATTTTTATTTCAAACATAAGTACAGCAAAAGCTGTGATAACAGGAAAAATTGATCCAGAAATATTTACTATTAAGGTTTCACAAATCAGTGAAGTGGCTAAAGTAACTTATGCTAACTCTATCACATTAACACCAGGCACAGTAACAACCCAAATTAATAACAATACATTTGAAATACATGCTCTTAATTCAGACTTTGGAGATGATTTAAGGAGTGGTGAAATGGATCAAAAAGTTAAGTGGCTGGAAGGAAAGTAAATAATGTATTTAGCTGCTTTAATAGCCTGTGCCATTTCTGGAATTTTAATATTAGTCAGAGCTATATTGGGCAAAACTACCTTTGATAGAATTTTAGCTGTAAATACTCTAGGGACTATAATAGTAATTGGAATTTCTCTTCATGGTTTTTATATGGAAAGGCCTGAATTTCTTGATATTGCCATAGTTTACGCATTAATAAACTTTATTGGTACAATCGCTGTTCTAAAATTATTTAGTACTGGTTCTTTAGGGGAAATTAAAAAATAATGGATTTAATTAAAGATATCATTACAGGGATTTGTTTTTTTATTGGCTCTTTATCAATCATAGTCGGAGCATGTGGGTTAATAAAGTTTCCAGATGTCTTTTCAAGAATTCACGCCGCTGGAATGATTGATACAGGTGGAACAGCATTTTTTTTACTTGGCATGATTATTCAAACTGGTTGGTCTTTAATCACAGTAAAGTTATTATTAATTGGAATTTTTATATTTTTTACTAGCCCTGTTTCGAGTCATGTGACAGCAAATTTAGCTCGACAAAAAAAAATAATTCCTTTTGGTAGAAAAATTGGAAAGCTTCTATGATTACAGAATTAATAATAAATGCATTCTTAGTTACCTTAATGATGGGAATTGCAATCTCATTACTTAAAACTAGAAGTGTAATTTTTACCGTAATTCTTTCCAGTGCTTACTCATTGGTTGCTGCTTTAATGTTTATAACACTTGATGCCGTTGACGTTGCTTTCACAGAAGCGTCTGTGGGAGCAGGAATATCAACAATTTTATTTTTATCAGCCATGGCGTACTTACCAAAAGAAGAAGAGCAAAATTTAAACAGCCAGTTTTTTCCAGCAATATCGTGTATGGTTCTAGGTGCTATTCTAATTTGGTGCAGTTATGATTTACCAGAAATAGGACTAGCAACAGCTCCAATACATTTACATATAGTCCCAGATTATATTCTTGGATCAAAAAATGATATTGGCATACCAAATATTGTAACCTCAATATTAGCTAGTTATAGAGGATACGATACTTTTGGAGAAACCGTAGTTGTTTTTACGGCTGGGATAGCTGTCTTGGCTCTATTAAAAAACACAACTATATCTAAGAAAAAAAATGAACTCAAAAAAAAGGTTGGTAAGAATGTATAAAAATCCAATTTTAAGAGTTTGTACAAAAGTACTTTTTGCTCCAATTATTTTATTTGGATTATATGTCCAATTTCATGGTGACTATGGTCCTGGAGGTGGTTTTCAGGCAGGAGTAATTATTGCAAGCGCTTTTATTCTTTATTCGATTGTCTTTGGATTAAACGAAGGCAAAAAACTTCTTCCAGAAAAAATGAATTTATTTCTTTTAGCTTTAGGCGCTCTAATATATGGAGGAGTTGGAATAATATCGATGTTACTTGGAGAAAATTTTCTATCATACAACATACTTGGAACTAGCGCTCAATCTGGGCAACATATAGGAATACTTCTAGTTGAATTTGGCGTCGGTTTGACGGTTTGCAACGTAATGATTTCTTTGTTTAATTCCTTTGCTGGTTATAAATCGGATAAAGGATATTAAAATGATGTCTTCAGCAATGGGTATTTGGAATTATTGGATAGTATTCATCTTAATGATGATAGGTTTATTCATTGTTATAGGAAGAAAAAATTTTTTAAAAAAAATAGTAGGCTTAACGATATTTCAAACTTCAGTTTTTTTACTTTATATTACCTTTGGTAAAATCACAGGTGGAATAGCTCCAATTTTAACTGGTTCTTCTTCATCAATTTATTCTAATCCTTTGCCTCATGTTTTAATACTTACTGCTATAGTTGTTGGTGTTGCAACAACAGCCCTTGGACTTGCTTTGGTGGTTAGAATTAATTCTACATATGGAAGTATTGAAGAGGATGATATTTCAGCTCAAGACTTAGTTGATTACCATGATCAAAATCAAACTTTTGATAAAATCAATATGAAGCTCAATAAATGATAGATATTCTAAAAAGCCATCTGCCTATTTTAGTAGTTATTTGTCCATTAATGATGTCACTAATTGTTGTGCTTATTTCTAATAATTATCTTAGCTGGTTAATTACGTTAGTAACGACATTTATTACTTTTATAATATCTCTTTTGTTATATCAAGAAGTTCAAATTCACTCTTTAATTTCATATGCGCTTGGTAACTGGTCTCCTCCTTTAGGAATTGAATATGTTATTGATCATGTCTCCATTATTCCGCTTATAATTATTAGTGGGATAGGCTTTTTAGCAACACTGTTTGCATTTAAGGTAATGCCATCTGAAATAGATAAAGACACTATATCCAAAACTTATAGTTTATGGCTTTTAGCCATTGCTGGTTTGTTAGGCCTAGTTACCACTGGGGATGCTTTTAATCTTTTTGTATTTTTAGAAATTTCATCCCTAGCATCTGTTGCATTAGTGGCAATGGGAGCTAAAAAAGATAGGCAGGCGTTAGTTGCAGCTTACAACTATTTAATAATTGGGGCTGTAGGAGCAACACTTTATGTAATTGGTGTTGGTTTATTATACGCAATTACTGGAACATTAAATATGGCAGACCTTACTGAAAGACTTGCTGACATTGAAAATAATAGAGCCTTAATAGCAGGGTTTGGTTTTATGGTTGTAGGTATTATGGTAAAAGCAGCAATATTCCCATTACATATTTGGCTTCCTAGAGCTTATGCATATGCCCCTTCAGCAGTGTCTATCCTACTTGCTGCAACAGCAACAAAAGCTTCACTTTATATCCTTGCTCGTATTTTATTCTCAATCTTTTTACCTTCTGATGATTTAATTAATTATACGCTTACGTATATAATTCTTCCTTTATCTATTTTAGCCATGTTTGCAGGAACAATAATGGCAATTTATGAAAAAGATATTAAAAGATTGCTAGCTCATTCTTCTGTAGCGCAAATCGGTTATATCTCTCTTGCTTTTTCAATAGGTACCAAAGCAAGTATTGCATCTGGATTTATTCATATGGCCAATCATGCTCTAATTAAAGGTGGATTATTTATGGCAGTTACATCTATGGGATATTATTTACAAAGAAGAATAACTATACATAGTTTATCAGGATTAGGAAAAACAATGCCTATAACATTTTTTTGTTTTGTTATTTGTTCGCTTAGCCTTGCTGGATTGCCTTTAACTGCAGGATTTATATCTAAACTATACTTAATTAAAGCATCTATTAGCTCTGAAGGTTTGTGGTTAGCTTTTTTAATATTGCTTAGCTCAGCTTTATCTCTTATTTACTTATGGAAAATAATTGAAGCTTTATGGCTAAGTCCATCACACAATCAAGGGATAAAAGTTAAGGAAAGTCCTGTTATTTACACTTCATTACTAATAATAACTTTTTTAAATATTTATTTTGGATTAGATGCCAGTTTAATAGTCAACAGTAGTTTTAATGCATCTAATTTACTCTTAGGGATAGATAAATGATCTCTATAGAAAATTACATCTTACTAACAATTCTTAGTCCTTTATTAGTCTGTATTCTAACTCCTTTTTTATCAAAAAATGTATTATTAAGAGATATTATAGGCCCAATAGGAGGAGTAGTTAGCTCTTGGGGAGCTGTAGAAATAACAAGATCTGTTCTAAATGGAGAAAAACCATCAGTTGAAATTTTTCAAATCGCTGAAGGTTTAACAATTAGTTTCAATATCACTCCTTTGGGAGCAATATTTGGGATAGTTGCTTCTTTCCTCTGGGTTGTTGCTGCTATATATTCTGTTGGGTATATGAGAGGTAATAAAGAAAAAAATCAAACTAGGTTTTTTACTTTTTATGCATTAGCGATACATGCAGCTTTATGCATAGCCTACTCAGGAAATTTGTTAACATTATTTATTTTTTACGAAATTTTAACTTTTTCTACATACCCACTTATAACTCATAAACAAGATGAAGTTGCTAAAAAAGCTGGTCGTATATACATGACTATTTTAGTTGGCTCATCAATATTATTACTATTACCTGCCATCATATGGGTTTGGGTTATAACGGGCACACTTGAAATGTCTCAAAATGGTATTTTAAGTGGAAAGCTTGATCCCAAATATGCTCCATATTTACTTATGATGTTTGTTTTTGGGATAGGAAAAGCTGCATTAATTCCTCTTCATAGTTGGTTGCCAGCTGCAATGGTAGCACCTACACCTGTTTCAGCTCTGTTACATGCAGTGGCTGTTGTTAAAGCAGGTGTATTTACAATGTTAATTATATTAACAAACGTTTTTGGTATTCAATACCTTGCAGATACAGGTTCTTCTAAATGGTTGATTGGGTTGGCATGCGTTACTCTCATATCAACAAGCATCATAGCAATATATAAAGACGATTTAAAAGCTAGACTTGCCTACTCAACTATCAGCCAACTTTCATATATTACGTTAGGTGGAGCACTAGCTTCATCATATGCCACTCAAGGAGCAGCACTTCATATTGTAACTCATGCAGCTGGAAAGATTACATTGTTTTTTGTAGCTGGTGCTATTTATGTTGGAGCAAACATTTCTAAAATATCAGAATTAAATGGACAAGGAAAATCAATGCCTTTGGTTTTTCTAGCGTTTTTTATTGCTTCTTTATCTATTATTGGAGTTCCTCCAATGGGAGGATCATGGAGCAAAATTTTCTTAATGATGGGTGCTGTCGAGAGTGATTATTTAATTGTTATAATTGTTTTATGTCTTTCAACTATATTAAATGTATATTATTTAATGGAGATACCTGCCAGAGCATTCTTTTTAAAAAAAGATAAAAATATAAATGTAAATGTACCTAATTTAATGATTATCCCAACAATGATTACATGTTTTTTAACAATAATTTTATTCTTTTATATTGAACCATTTAAAAATTTAACTTTGTTAATGGTAGGTAAATGATGAAATCAATTATAAAAAAATTTGGAAAAATCAATTCCTTTGTTCTTTTTTTATGCTTCCTGCTTTTAGTTTTAGAGCTAATAGGACATAGACATGGTGAGACTAGTATAGAAGATTTAATGTTTTTTCCCTCATTTTTTGGCTTTCTATCTTGTATAATTATTTTTAAAATAGGTGTTAGTCTGAGATCATTCTTAATGAAAGATGAGGATTATTATGATAGATAATTTTCCTCCAGGCTTTGTAATGGTTTTAGGTGCTTTATTAATTCCATTCTTACCTCATATCATTAAACAAATTTATATGATGATTTTAATTTTAATCTCAGCCTATGGATTAACCCTAGGATTTGGTATCCATTCAGTTATCAATATAATGGATTTTGATTTTATTTTATTTCAAGCTGACGAGCTAACCTTTCCATTTGCTATCATATTTCATATAGCCGCGGCTTTAAATGTTATCTACGGAGCTCATGAAAAACATTGGAAACAACATGTTGCAATAATGAGTTATAGTGGCGCAGCAATTGCTGCAATACATGCAGGAGACCTTCTTACATTATTTGTTTGGTGGGAAGCCACAGCGTTCACATCTGTTTTTTTAATTCTCGCCAGCAATACGAACAGATCTTATAAAGCTGCAATCAGATATATCTTAATTCAAGTTACATCAGGTATGTTTTTATTAGCAGGAGCCATTATACTATTAATGAATGATGGAAGCGCTATCCTTACTAAATTTGATATTAACTCATTATATGGTCAATTAATTTTTATTGCATTCGGTATCAAAGCGGCATTTCCTCTATTAAATGGTTGGTTACAAGATGCTTATCCTGAAGCAACTGAAATTGGAACAGTCGCATTATCTACTTTTACAACTAAACTGGCTATTTTTTGCTTTGCTAAATGCTTTGCAGGTGTTGAAATTCTAATTTTCATTGGGGCTTTAATGACGTTCTATCCAATTTTCTTTGCGGTAATAGAAAACGACTTAAGACGAGTATTAACATATAGT
>MEHZ011505086.1_pt1 | contig 11333 bp, 8 predicted proteins | sample 897221 | NCBI WGS metagenome assembly MEHZ01 (sample SAMN05514161, study PRJNA337945) | marine metagenome | isolation source: marine surface water | place: Arctic Ocean | collected 2007-12-13 | reverse complement strand
CACAGGCGCCGCGACGTCATCGGACACAAAAAACGTGCTCAGGGGCACCCCCACGCCGAGGAGGAGCAGGACCAGCGCGACCGCACCACCCAGCTTCCAGCCGGTGCGGCGTCGGCCCAGTAGCGGAGTGCTCAGCCGTTCGCGCAGATCGGTCTCCGCATCCCCCATCGGGCGGGTCAGCTCGATCCCTATTGCGGCATCACAGCCCTCTTCATCGTCGAGCCGTGTGAGGTCATAAGGCCCGACCGATATGGTGTGAGCGGTGTCGAACGTAGCAAGCGGAACCGGAATTCCATCCTGTTGAATTTCACCATTCGCGTCCGGCGCGATTTCCAGCACCCCATCGCGCAGCGTGATCGTCGCGTGGTGTAGCAGGACGCGCCCATCAGTCAGATGCAGTTCCGTGTCGGATCCCCGCCCAAGCCGTATCTCATCAGCATCGAGGATTTCCGAGCGATCTACATAACCTTCACGACGTGTGCGGCGCAGACGATGACGAACAAGCAAGCGCATGGGCGTTCAGATTCCACCAAGACCAAAGACAAGCATGCCGGTCGCATGCGCGATCACCAGCGCGAGGGCACCCAGCGACAACGGCACATGCAGCAGCAGCCAGGCACGCAAGCGGCTGCGCATCTGGATATCGCGCTGCACCTGCGCCACGACCGAGGCTTTGCGGTCCAGCAGCATCTCCGCCCGCTTCGTCGTCTCATCGGCAAGACCGAGACGTTCGAGACGGCGCGCCGCACGACGAGAACGACTGCGGGGTCGCAGGAACAACAAACGGACGCCGCCGCCGATTCGAAGTTCGGCTGATTCCGCGCGGACAATATCGTTGGCCGCCTCGCCGAGTTGTGTCGCCAGACCACGAATTTCACTGTCGATATCGGCGATCCGCTTGATCATGGCATCGAAGGTCAGCCCGTCGCGGTTCGCGGATACACGGCGCGGATAGAATCCATAAAACGCCACCCCGAACAGCCCTGTGAACACGGTGATGAGCACAAGGACATAAGCCAGACCATGAATATCGAGCTTGATCACAAAGCCGCCATGCAACGGGACGAGAAAAATCAAGGCGATTCCGAGATAGACATGCGCCGAGAGCCATCCTTTGAGGCGCCCGGCACCTTTGGCATAGCTGCGTTTGCGCACCCCGAACCAGGCCAGCAACAGCATGATGATCAGGGCCAGCCCACCCAGCCCGTACCCGAATGCAAGATCGGCGGTGTTCGAAGGCAGGTTTTCGCGATAAGCAAATGCACCGCCGACCGCAACAACCAGCAGCAGCGCCAGCCAGGCGTACCGGTACCGTTTGTGAACGAGAAATCCGTCATGCAGCGGTGCGGTAGCCATCACTCATTCACCGTACCGGTAAGCAAATCGATGACATCAACCGGGTGCACTCGAATGGCGGCCCCGGTCGGACAGGCGCGCACACAGGCCGGCCCCTCGGCGAGGTTCATGCACATATCGCATTTCACGGCCTGCTTGGGGCCGTCCGAAATTTCGGCGTGGGAAAGACCCAACCCGCCCACGAGACTGGCCAGCCAGCCCTTTTCACCAATTTGCGGATTGGCCATCTGGATCACGCCATAGGGGCAGTTTCGCTGGCAGTTGCCGCAGCCAATACAGGCATCGGTGATGTAGACCTCCCCCTCAGCCGCGCGTTTGATCGCGTCGGGCGGGCAATCACTCATGCAGTGGGGATGCTCGCAATGCCGGCACGAGGTCGGCACATGCATGTTGGCAAAACTCGGACCTGCTTCCCGGTCTAGCCGGGTGATCCCGTCATGGGTCTTCGCACAGGCGTGTTCGCAATTGTCACAACCGACACAAAGCGCCTCGTCGATCAGCAGAATATCGGTTGCTTCCTTGCCCCCTGCATCGACCAGGAACTCGATCAGGCTGCCCTGATCCGGGGTCTCGGCCATCCGCGCGGTGATTTCCGCGCGTGCGGTCCGGACGCCCTCGATTTCGGTGCGCAAATCGGGATGACGCTGCATCAGGCGCTCGAAATCATCGCGTTCGATCCGGATGGTTTCGCAATCAGCAGCCGCGGCCACCGTGGCGCTACGGGGGTCGCCACTGACCAGCGCCATCTCGCCCACATAATTGCCTGCTGCAACATAATTCAGCACCACATCGCGCCCACCAATGTCCTTGCGCACCAGCACCGAGCCACGACGGATCAGGTGCAGGCTGTCGCCCTCCTCGCCTTCGCGAAACAGCACCTTGCCCTTGGGCCAGTTGTGGATCGTTGCCGAGGCGGCAATATCATCGATACTTTCGCGGTCGAGCCCTGGTGCCAGATGCGCCTGGATGGCCCGGGCGACCGCCTCACGGTCCATGCTCTCCCGCACAGAAGTCACGCTCGCGCGCAGAGTAATCATGCGTCGGCGGGGTACTTCCAGCAGTACAGCGTCGCCCACCGCCGAAACTGTCGCGCTCCGCCGTCGACCAGAAATCAGCCCCATTTCGCCGAAGAAAGCACCCTGTTCCAGCACAACACTGGCCTTTGGCGGCTCTTCGTCATCAAAATGAATGCGCACCGCCCCCTCGACAACGACATAGAGCGAATTGGTGTAATCGTTCCGCCGGAAGATAATGTCGCCGTCCGAGAGGCTATGAACCTCGGATTCGAGCAAGGTGTCGCGCAACATAAGCGCGTTGAGTTCGGCAAAGACCGGCACCCGTTCGCGCACCGCTTCGAGAAAACTCTCTACCGTCCAGGCCGGAGCTCCTGCGAGTTTCTCACGCAACAACGGGGCGTCTGCGGGCTCCACAGGCTCGCCGACAATGTGCTCGATAACTTCGTAGCCCTGATTAAGGGCTTGCTTGATCAGGGGGAATCCACCGAGCGCACCGACCACATAAAGCCCGGGGACATTCGACTCGTATTTCGCGGTCACCTCAGGAAGGGCGTTGCGGGCTTCATTCGGGAAGCTCACCCCGCACGCCTCGACAAGTTTTCGCGGCGGAGCTGCGCCAAGCCGGGCGATCAGGCGTTCACAGGGTATCCGGGCTTCACCGTCCGGCGTTTCCAGCACCAGGGTGTCGGCTTCGACGGCTTGGGTGTTGGCATTGTAGGCCACATCAATCCGCCCGGACTCGATCGCAGCCATGATGGCGCTCTCATTGGCGGCTTTCGCGCGGGCGAACTCCCCCGAACGGTTGATGATGGTGACGTTGTTGTGGGTTGACAGGGCGAGGGCATTTTCGATCGCCGCATCACCGGCCCCGATCACCGAGATTCGTTCGTGCTCGAATTCATCAGGATCATCGAGCTGATATCCAACATGCGGAAAATCTGCGCCGGGCACCCGCAAAGTGTTCAAATTCCCCTGCAAGCCAACCGCAAGGACCACCGATTCGGCCGCAACTTCGGAGCCATCAGCCAGCGATATGGAGAAATTCCCAGCGCCGCCCGTGATCCCGGTTACTTCGGCCTCGTATCTGAAATTTACACCGAGCTCTTCCGCGCGGCCCTGCCACGCCGCTAGAACTTCCTCGCGACGTCCATCCTCGAACGGAATTTCGCTGCGCAGCGGCGCGTGGGCCGGCTGCGCCATCACGTGCTTGCCTTTCTGGAAGCGGAAGATCGTGTTGCAAGGCCCCTCTGCGCGCTCGAGCACCACATGAGAAAGCCCCCGGGCCGCCGCACGCGCGCCCGCGCTCAGTCCGGCAGGACCGGAACCAATTATTGCAATCTGAAACTCGGTCACACCTTGTAACCAACCCCTCTAAAAACTCACAAACACTAGCAATTCTTTTCAACAAACCAAGTGATATTTGTCACAGTGACCATAGCGGGATTCGTGGTTAAGTAGTAGGTTACCTTAAAGTGATTTCCGCCACAGTGACCATAGCGGGATTCGTGGTTAAAGTAGAACCATACTCTTCGGGCGTTTGAAGAAGACTGCTGTGTTAGCGGTTTGGGGACAAAATGATAAGAAGTACGGCAAGCAATCTGCTACGCGTTGCAGCGGCATTGTGTTTATTCCTGACCTTTGCGGGAACTACCACGGCTCACGCACAGAAGACCGAAGCAGTTCATCTGGGTGTTCAGACCTGCGCCGCATCCACATGTCATGGCGCGGCCCAGCCCTGGCAGAATTCATCGGTTCTGCAGAACGAATTCATCATCTGGTCGAACCACAGTGCCCACTCCCGGGCCTACGCGGCGCTGTTGTCCGATCACGGCAAGCAGATCGCGGCGAAGCTTGGCATTGGCGCTGCCGAAAAGGCTTCGGTCTGCCTTGATTGTCATACAGATAATGTGGCCGCAGAACTGCGCGGTAAGAATTTCAATGTTACCGAAGGCGTCGGCTGCGAAACCTGCCATGGGGGTGCTGAAAACTGGTTGGGCATTCATGTGAGTGGGGTCGGCTCGCGGGAAGATCTGGCCGCCGCCGGCATGTACCAAACAGCCGATCCTGTTGCGCGCGCTGAATTGTGTGTTAGCTGCCACCAACCCAACCCGGACCGGCTCGTCAGCCACAAGCTCATCAGTGCTGGCCATCCACGCCTAACCTTCGAGCTTGATACTTTTAGCGTCAACCAGCCTACCCACGCACGGTTTGACGACGACTACCGTCAGCGCAAGACCGTCCATGACCACGCTAATCTTTGGGCCATCGGTCAGGCCGTCAGCGCGCGCGAGCAAATGCACGCGCTTGCTAAATCAATGGAATCAAAGACGCATTTGTTCCCCGAACTCGCCTTCTTCGAATGCGGCAGTTGCCATCATCCCTATGACAACGCCCAATGGCAGACGCAGCCCGGTGTTGGGCTCGGACCGGGCGAGCCACAGCTCCATGATGCAAATCTGGTGATGCTGCGGGGGATCGCTGCTGCGATTGATCCCACCATTGCGGGCCGGCTGAAAAGCCAAACCCGTGCGCTTCATCAAGCCACCCGGAACGGCGCAGGCAACGTGGCGCGGGCCGCAAACAGTCTCGCTGACACCGCCGAAGGTCTGGCGCAAAGACTGGCTGCCAGCCCACTCGACGCCAATGCGTTGCGCACCACCCTCACCACCCTGATGTCTCGCCAGCACGCCGCGGAATACGCGGATTTCGGTTCCGCCGAGCAGGTCACGATGGCGATCGCTTCGATCCTCGAAACTCTGGATGATTCACGTGGCGGTGACATGCTCGAGCGTATCTATACGGCAGCCGATAACCCGGCCCGATTCAGTTCGCGCGGATTTGCGCAGGCGCTCACGAAACTCCGCGAAACTCTGAAATAGGTAAAATCTGTGCTCCACTTCCGTAATCTACGCCACGCGCTTTGCGTTGCCGTTCTCGCACTTCCTGTTTTTGCTTCCGGCAACGCTCTTGCCGCAGGCGGTATCGACTCCCTGCCCCCTTCCAATATCTGGTTCGCGCCGGCAGCCGATGGCAGCGACCTGCCCGAATCCTATCAGCAGTTTGCTGCGGTCCAGACCGAAGGCAAGGACCCCCATAGAGGGCTTTACGAGGAAACACAATTTCCGTCAGCGGTGACCTGCGGACGCTGTCATCAGAAAATCTTCACCGAGTGGGCCGCCTCGAACCATGCCTACGCTTCGATCTCGCCGATGTTTCACAAATTCGAGCAGGCCCTCAACGACCTTTCGTCGGGCACCATCGGCAGCTTCTGTGTGCGCTGCCACCAGCAAGTCGGCACCCAGCTCGGCGAACCGCGCGAGCTTCCCCTCTGGGACCGCTCCGTTGTCGCCCGGGAGGGAATTACCTGTGTGACCTGCCATCGGGTTAACGCCGAATTCGGCAAGGTCAACGGTGAACGCCATATCGAACCCGGCCCCATCTCCGCGCCTGTATATGGTATCGGGCGGGCCGATAATCTGGGCGATGTGATCCAGAACTCGGACGAATACAAAATCTCCAACGGACCCGGCGAAGCGGGCAGTCCGATCCATCTCGGGGCGGTCAAATTCGATCAAATCGGCGAGTCTCAGTTTTGTGTGTCCTGTCACCAGGTGGCGGTGAATCTTGGGATCAAGCTGGAAGTCGTCTGGGAACAATACCGCGATAGCCCCGCCGCCAAGGAAGGCACCACCTGTCAGGAATGCCATATGGGGCGCGTCCCCGGTGAAGCAGCGGGCTACAGCGAATGGCCCATCGCGATCGTCAATGGCCGGGTGGTCGGCGACCCCAAAGCGCGCCACTCCAATCATTCTTTCTTCGGACCCGGTTATCCGATTTCCCATCCTGGCCTTTTCCCGTTCAACCCGCGCGGCCTGAAATGGAACATCAAGGAATGGCTGACTTTCGATTACCGCGCCGGCTGGGGATTACCTGACTGGGAAGCAAAACTCACCGCAGGTGACGTCACCACGCCGGAGTTTCCCCCGGAATGGACAAAGCCTGAAGACCGGAAGCGTGCCCGTTTCGTCATCCAGCAGAACGAAAAACTGCTCGAAGACAAACGTCGTGACCGGCTCGCGGTGATGGAAAACGGCAGCCGCTTGGACGGCCCTTTCTTCGACGATGGCAAACCCGCCCGTGGCAAGGATCTGGACCTTCGCTATCGCGTCACAAATGTCGATAGGGGCCATAACTTTCCCTCAGGCTCACTTGGGGCGCAGCCGGAAATCTGGCTGAACGTCGCGCTGATCGACCCGGACGGAGAGAATGTCTGGGAATCGGGTTATGTGGACGGCAACGGGGATATGGCCGACCTTCACTCCCTCGACGTTGCGGCGGGGACCGTCGAACATGACGACCAGCTGTTCAACCTGCAGACCAAGTTCCTGACCACCAATGTCAAAGGCACAGATCGCGAGATGTATCTCCCGGTGCAATTCGACATCGACCAGTTGCCCTTCCTGCGGCCGGCAAATCTACCGACCTCGGTGCTCAATCATCCGCCTTTCGTGCGCATGGAAGGTCGCTCCATTCCTCCTCTGGGGTGGCGTGATGCCGAATATTCAATCCCCGGCGAGGTCCTGACCAAGCCGGGCACCTATCGTTTGCAGGCCCGCATGCGGTCACGTGCAGAGCCGATCTATTTCATGCGTTTTGTCGGCGCGACCCGTGAGATGGAGCAACGGATCAACGACTGGATGATCGATATCCACCCCTATGCTGTTGAATTCGAGATCAAATAATGCGGCTATTTACCCGAAATATTATTCCGGTAGCAGTGCTATTGGCTTCGGCCGGGTTCACGTCGAACACTGTTCTGGCAGACGATCCGCAACTGGCACAGGCCCCCCGTCGCGAAGCCCCTCCCGCTGAGGTGCTTGAAGAACGCACCGGCAGCCCGAAATACAAGGCCCATCACGCTCCGCCGTCCATCGACCCTGCCGTCCGGCGTGCAGAGCACAACGCTGATGATTACAGTTCCGACCCCTCATATCCCGACAAACCCTATGACGCCGAAGCCCAACTCGAGATTTATGGCGGTAAACGGGCCGTCGTCACGCCACGACCGCTTCTGGAACTCGGGTTCCCGCAATACCAGGTAGGCCCGATTGGCGCCGGTCATGATCTGATTGGCGGTAAAAACCTGGTGCGCCCGCAATTCCTGGTCTATGGCGATTGGCGTACCGCCGTGGCGTTCAATGACAATGGCGCCACAGAGACGGGCCTCGTTGCCACCCGCCTCAATCTCGACGTCGACCTCAAACTGACCGCGACCGAGCGTATCCACGCCTTCTTCCGGCCGCTTGATCAGGGCGGCAATTTCTCGCGCTACGAATTCGCTGGAAATGACCGCAACCAGGGCGATCTCGTGAAGGACGCCAATATCGAAAACTTCTTTTTCGAGGGTGATATTGGCGCGATCCACAGCGGATTGGCCGACCGGAACGTAGAATACGACCTGCCGATCACCTTCGGACTCGTTCCGATGTTTTTCCAGAACGGTATCTGGGTCGATGATGCCTTTGTCGGGGGTGCCATAGCCCTGACCGCGCGAAATTCGCCCGAACTTGATATCTCAAACTACGACGTCACCTTCTTTACCGGCTTCGACAAAGTGTCCAATGCCGGGTTGCAGGATCCGGATGGCGCTCTCGCGGACCATGCCGGAAATCTGTTCGGCATTGCCACATTCGCCGATATGCGAGAGGGACATCTTGAGGCCGGCTGGGGCTATATCGATGATACCCGCGACGACCCCCAGGGCGGGTTCAGCTACCACAATCTGATGGCCGGCTGGACCAAGCGCTATGGCGGCAAAATTTCCAACAGCACGCGCGCGGTGTGGAATGTGGGGCAGGACCCTTCAGGAGGCCGAACTCAGACCGCTGACGGTGTCGCGTTACTGTTTGAGAACTCCCTGGTCACCTCCCTGCCGACAACCCTCGTACCGTACTTCAACGCCTTCCTGGGTCTCGACCGGCCGACACCGCTTGCCCGCGGCGGTGATGGGCTGCTCAAGAATACCGGCATCAACTTCGAGACGGATGCGCTGACCGGGTTCCCGAAAATCGACGATACGGCGCGCGACGCCTGGGGTGGCGCGGTCGGTGTCAGCTATCTGTTCGATCTTTCACGACAGCTGGTCGTCGAACTCGCGACCGTGCAGCCGATGTCCAATGCCTCAGCGGCCCCCGGCGACCAGTACGCACTGGGTCTGCGCTATCAGTTCAACCTGAACGGTCGCGACCGCTGGCTGATGCGCACGGATGCCATGTACGGGCTGTTACGTGACAGCGAAGACATTGCAGGCATGCGCGTGGAACTACGTCGAAAATTCTAGCTTCTACCCCGTCGACGCCGAAGACTGTCCGTCGTCATATAAATTGGACAATCTGCGGCCTGATCTAAAGGAGGATCTGGCTCATCTGGTTCAAGATATTAGGCGGCGTGTTTGCGGTATTGCAATCGCCGTGTCTCCATCGTTTTGAGTTTGATTCTTTCGCGCTGCTTTAAAATGGTCTGGCCACGCCCGAAGTAGACGTCTGTAGGCGCGAGGTTTTGGATACTCTCGTGATAGCGTTGATGGTTGTAATGATCGACAAACGCCTCGATTTGCGCCTCTAGGTCTGCTGGAAAAAAGTAGTTCTCCAGCAGGATGCGGTTTTTTAGGGTCTGGTGCCAACGCTCCATCTTGCCCTGTGTTTGCGGGTGATCTCGCGCTCCCCTGACGTGTCCCATTTTCGTGTCACCCAGCCATTCAGCCCGCTCTCCAGAGACGTAGCTAGATCCGTTATCCGACAGCAGTCTCGGCTTATGGACGAGGTGGGCCTGATTACAGCCTGATGCCTGCAAGGCAAGCTCCAGCGTCTCAGTCACAACACTCGTCTTCATTGTCGTGCACAGCTTCCAGGCGATGATACAACGCGAGTAATAATCGAGGATCGTCGACAGGTACATCCAGCCCCATCCAATGACTTTTAGATAGGTGAAGTCGGTCTGCCATAGTTGGTTGATGGCCGTCGTTTTGTCTTTGAACACATTATACATGACTGCGTTGAATGAAGCGGGATTCACTACCCGGTTGATGGCGCGACAATAGTGGTTTTGAAGAACACATCAGCTGATTGTTCAACCTCCCAGCAACCGACTAGTCCTCAATCTTCTACTTGGGTCCTTCCTCGGTCCGCTGCATGGCTGGGTCACCGACAACTTCCACGGCGCGCGCGCCGGATGCGCAGGCCAAGCCTGATCTCCTTACTGGTGATGCGAGCAGTCTTGAAGGCGAGGCGGGCAGTTCATGAATCGCATGGTTGTGGGCCGAAGCGCGGCCAATGCCAGCACGAAACAATTGATCTAATCACTGAAAGTAAAAATAATGTGTAAAAAAAAACTAACTTTCATGCGGTAGACACCCCTACTCGGGGAGAGCAGTCCCTAATCGTTATTTTTACGGTTCTCCAAATAATTTGAACTATTTGGCACATGTGCCCCCCCCCTCAAACGGAACGTATTAATAGATATCTTGTAAATTTTTTAATGCGAATAATTATTAGTTGCATACGAAAAAATGCGTCGCTATAACTGCAAATAAGAATTATTCTCATATAAGGTCTCCGATGAACTATCATTTATCGCTGTATCCTGAAGATCGGGTTTCCACGCTTCTATTTGCGGACCAATTGCTACTCTGGAGCATTCGGCTTTGGGCCGACGGACTAAACCGTGGATGTGGGGTATCTGAATTGTTGCGCCACGCTTATCGGCTAGCCGGAGCCAGCGATGCTTATCTCGATCTCGATAGTTTGATGACGATCGTGGCGACTAGCGCTACAGGCAATATCGACGTTCGTTGTACTAAATGTGCAACGGTAAGTTTCGACGAGCAGGCCTTTATAAGAGCTGTTGCTATTTACCAAGCAGGGCTTCCAGTAGCCGATGCGAGCAAACTTTTTACGCTCTGGTTGCCGCCTGCAGCACGCCGACTTATCGAGCCGCACATCGCAGAATTAGGCCGTAAATTTCGACATGCTGGGCTTCAGCTCAGCTGCGAATCCGGGGCCAGAGAGCTAAATCGTGCCGATGCTGGCGGCATAGCGCCGGATCCGATGAGCGCCTAAGTAATCCCAATAATGCAACAAAGGAAAGGAAAGGCGAATATGCAACACCCACAACATCGCCAAGTTGGCGACCTAGTTCCGGATACAGTATTTAAGATTTGTACTAATAGTGAATGGAGTGAGATTTCCGGTACAGAAATCTTCGGCGGACGTACAGTCATTTTATTTGCACTGCCGGGGGCGTTTACTCCGACGTGCACTACCAGTCACCTACCGGGTTTCGCAAGCAATATCGATCGGTTTAAGGATTACGGGATAGACGAAATCTTTTGCCTTTCTGTTAACGACTGCTTCGTAATGAATGCTTGGCGCGAGAGCCTCGGTATTTCCAAAGAGGTGACATTACTTGCCGATGGAAATGCCGATTTTACTGAAGGCATGGGATTGCTTGTAGATAAACGCCACCTTGGGTTTGGTAAGCGCTCTTGGCGCTATGCCATGATCGTTCGCGACGGCAGAATTGACGGGCTTTTTGTCGAGGATTTCGATGACGAGGGCGATCCCTTCTTGGTCAGTGGCGCGCCACAACTACTTGAATATCTTGCGCAAGGAAAGGAATCCACCGAATAGCGCAATATTAGAAGAAGGAGGCAGATCGGATTTGCGGCGCATCGAGGGCATCGTTAACTACTAGCCTCGCAACTCACCAAACACCGCCTTACACCGATAGCCGCCGGTTCCTTGTGCCGTCCGTGATCCGGTTCAAGATATCGGGCACTGGCGTATCAGCACCATAGCGTTCGATGAGGGCGTTTCTGCCTTACTTACCGTCACGACCGCACTCGTCACAAACCACTGTGATGGTCTCAGACGAGTAGGTGGTCGGGGTGAGCGAACCCTGCGT
>MEHZ011543334.1_pt1 | contig 11341 bp, 8 predicted proteins | sample 897221 | NCBI WGS metagenome assembly MEHZ01 (sample SAMN05514161, study PRJNA337945) | marine metagenome | isolation source: marine surface water | place: Arctic Ocean | collected 2007-12-13 | reverse complement strand
ATGTCCAGCAAGGAACTCAGCGATCAGGTCAACCTGCTGTTCATCGCTGGCCACGAGACCACCGTCAACCTGATCGGCACCGGCATCGCCGACCTGCTTTCTCGGCCAGATCAGGCGCAGAGCATCCGCGACAACGGACTTGAGATGAATGGCGTCGACGAGCTGTTGCGCTTTGTCAGCCCCGTGCAGATGTCACGGCGGATCACAACTCAAGATGTCACTATTGATGGCCGCGCCATCCCGACGGGCACCATGGTTATGGCTGCGTTGGCATCGGCCAACCGCGACACCAACAAATGGGGCCCGACCGCCGACGAACTCGACCTGGGTCGCGACGGCGCTGGTCAGCATCTCTCATTCGGCAGCGGCATCCATTATTGCCTGGGCGCTTCTCTAGCCAAGCTTGAGGGCCAGGTCGCTATCGGCTCGTTCATCCAACGATTCCCACATGCCACCATCGTCGATCAGCATTTCAACGGCCGCATCAATCTGCGCGGTCTCGAACGCCTGATCGTCGACGTCGCCGGCTGACACCCAGAACGTGAAGAGGCCACCATGACAGACGAACTACAAGGCCGCGTGGCACTGGTAACCGGCGCAACCGGCGGCATGGGTATGGCCATTTGCCGACGCCTTATGGAAGCTGGCGCTCACGTTGTGGCGACCGATCTGCAACAGGACCGTGAGCTTGGCGATGGGGCCACCTATGTCGCTGGTGACATCGCTGACCCAGACCATGTGATGGCCGTAGTTGCCAAAGCTGTCGCTCTGCATGGGCGCTTGGACTGTGCTGTCAACGCTGCTGGTATCGAGTTCGAAACGGTGCCGCTTGCCGAGTGCGCCGACGACGATTTTGATCGCATGATGAATGTGAACACCAAGGGCGTCTTCCTGTCGATGAAGTATGAGCTGCGGGCAATGATCAAGGCTGGCAACGGCGGTTCGATCGTAAACATCGCCTCGACCAACTCGTTTCGTCCCCAGCACAATCAGCCGGCCTACACCGCCAGCAAGCACGCCGTGCTTGGCCTGACGCGCAGCGCAGCCATCGATTATGCCCGTAAGAACATCCGGGTGAACTGTGTCGTTCCTGGCGCCATAAACACCCCAATGCTGCACAACGCGATGGACCGCCGTAACCGAACAGCCGACGACGTCGCCAGCCGACTCAGCCAGTTCGGCCGCTTCGGTGAGCCCGGCGAGATCGCCAACGCCGTCATGTTCCTGTGCAGCGACGCGTCCTCGTTCACAACAGGCCACGCCTTGTCGGTCGATGGCGGCATGCTCGCCGGATAGCAACTGGTATCTAGGGTCAGACCCGCAATGAGCGCGTGTAGCGTCAGGACGTGGAAACCCCAGAGAACTGGACATGGGCCGCAGAGCCAGTAGCGGCCAGGCCTTGTGTGCTCGTCGATGTCGACGGCGTGATCGCTGACGGTTGGCATCGTCAACACTTCTTGCAGGGCGGTAGGCGCGACTGGAAGAACTTCTTCGCCAACTCCTTTGGTGACACACCAATCGATGGTTCGGTAGCACTCACCCAGCAGTTCAACCCCGACACTGCAGTGGTCTTGCTGACTGCGCGCCCGCACAACCTGCACACGATCACTGTCGATTGGGTCCGCGAGCACGGCCATCGCTGGGACCTGCTGATCATGCGCCACCGCAACGACGGCGGGCTGTCGTCCCCCCAGTTCAAGCAGCGGTCGGTGCACGAACTACGCGAACGTGGTTTCGAACCGCAACTCGCCATCGACGATGACCAACGCAACATCGCCATGTTCCGCAGCGAAACCGTCCCCTCGCTCTACCTGCACTCCGGCTACTACGAGGCCTAAGCTCCGCGTGTGGCCAGAAGTACCCCGGTTAGGTCTGCCAAGCTGACAAGGCCGCAAAGTGAGCCTGCAGCATCGACAACCGGCATATGACGGAAGCGGCCCTTGATCATCGTGTCGATGACAGCGTCAACCTGGTCGTTTGCCGAGCACGTGATCACGCTGCGTGTCATGAGATCTTCGACGGGGATACGAAGTGTCCCTTCTTGTTCATGGGCTAAAAACCGCACGATGTCGCGTTCTGAGATGATGCCGTCGACTGCGCTGCCGTCAGTTGTAACAACCACGGCCCCAATTCCATGTTCGGACAATAGGTCGACGGTGTCGGCAATCGTGTCACCAGGTTTCACGGTGTGGACCGCACTCGGCAGTGGGCCCGTTGCATCGGAGATCTGCATGTAATCAACTCCCTGCATCAGATACTGCCAGCTGAAGCCAATCCGTGCTCGCCAGACCTGAAATGCCGTCACCGGGGTTACGGCGAAGTACGAGCTGGAAGCCGGACTACTCTTCGGCGGCGCCGGCGCGGATGTCGTCGACGACGGATGCGTCGGCCAGGGTCGTGGTGTCACCAAGGTCACGGCCTTCGGCGACATCACGCAGCAGGCGGCGCATGATTTTCCCGGAGCGGGTCTTGGGCAAGTCAGGCACGATGAACACAGCCTTGGGTCGGGCGATCGCTCCGAGCTTGGTGGCCACGTGTTGACGGATCTCTTCGGCTAGCTCGAGCGAGGCTTCGTTGCCGCCACGCAAGATCACGTATCCGACGATGGCCTGGCCGGTGGTGTCGTCGGTGGCTCCAACAACCGCTGCCTCAGCGACCGATGGATGATCAACAAGTCCTGATTCGATCTCGGACGTCGAGATGCGGTGGCCGCTGACGTTCATGACGTCGTCAACGCGGCCGAGAAGCCACAGGTAGCCATCAGCGTCAAGACGAGCGCCATCACCAGCAAAGTAACGACCGGGGAAACGAGACCAGTAGGTCTCTTGGTAACGCTCGGGGTCACCCCAGATGCCTCGCAGCATGGCCGGCCATGGCTTGGCGATGGTCAAATAGCCGCCGCCTTCAGGAACAACATTGCCGTCGTCATCGACCAGTTCGGCGGTAACACCAGGAATAGTGGAGCACGCAGAGCCAGGCTTCGTCACCGTCACTCCAGGCATAGGGGTGATCATGTGGCCGCCGGTTTCGGTCTGCCACCAGGTGTCGACGATCGGGCGAGAGCTTCCACCAATGTGCTCGTGGTACCACATCCAGGCTTCGGGGTTAATGGGTTCGCCCACTGTGCCCAGCACACGCAAAGAACTGAGGTCATGGCCTTCAAGTTCGCTGGTTCCCCACTTCATAAATGTGCGAATAGCCGTCGGTGCCGTATAGAGCTGGGTTACGCCGTAACGCTCGATGATGTCCCACAGGCGATCCTTGCTCCAGGTAGCCCGGTCGTCGCTCTGCCGATCTTGCTCGCGTGGAGTATCGGGGGTGCCTTCGTAAAAGACGGAGGTACAGCCGTTTGCCAACGGGCCATAGACGATGTAGCTATGGCCAGTGACCCACCCGATATCAGCAGCGCACCAATAGACATCGGTGTCCGGCTTCAGGTCAAAGACGTACTTGTGGGTGAACGCCACCTGGGTCAGGTAGCCACCCGTGGTGTGCATGATGCCCTTGGGCTTTGCGGTCGTACCCGAGGTGTAGAGCAGAAACATCAGATGTTCACTATCTAGAGCCACTGGCGGACAGTCTGTGCTGGCGTCGGCCATCAGGTCATGCCACCAGTGGTCACGGCCTTGGGCCATGGTCACGTCGGTGTCGCAGCGATTCACCACAACCACGTGCTCGACGGTCGAAGCGCCTGCGTCGAGCGCAGCGTCGACGTTGACCTTAAGTGCCGAGGGAGCACCTCGGCGGTAGCCGGCATCGGCGGTGATGATGAGTCGTGCCTGGGCGTCGTCGCAGCGGTCAGCGATTGCATCGGGAGAGAAACCACCGAAGATCACCGAGTGGGCGACGCCGATCCGGGTGCAGGCCAGCATGGCGATGGCCAGCTCAGGAATCATCGGCATATAGATGGCGATGCGATCGCCAGACTGCAGGCCAAGGCCCTTGAGCACATTGGCGAACTTAGAGACCTCGTCGAGCAGCTCGCTATAGGTGATGGTGCGGGTATCGCCCGGTTCACCCTCCCAGTGATACGCGACCTTGTCGCCCTTGCCAGCTTCTACATGGCGATCCAGGCAGTTGTAGCTGATGTTCAGCTTGCCCCCCAAGAACCATTTGGCATACGGAAGCTGCCAGTCGAGGACCTGATCGAAGTCCTGGTCCCAGCTGATCAGCTCGCGGGCCTGGCGGGCCCAAAATGCTTCGAGGTCAGCCTCGGCCTCGTCATAGAGAGACCGGTCGTTCGCCAATGCGGCGCCCGCAAACTCGGCCGAGGGCGGAAACTGGCGATCTTCGGTCTCGTAGACCTCGATGGTTGCGTCACTCATAACACCGACTGTAGACGCGCGGCAGGGATGGCACGAAGGCCGTCGCCGTCACAGAGTTCATTGCTGTGGCCGGGCCGGGTGGCGCCATGGCTGCTTGGCTAGCAAGTCGCTAATCTAGACGAGCAGATCGGTGTCGCTTGCGCCTACTTCTTCGCCTTCAGGTTGCCACCAACGATCGCATTGACAACTGGCACGAATGCCAACGCCATGGTTGGACCGACAGCTGCTGGGACCTGCACGTGCTCAGCCGGCCCCACCAATCGTGACCAGATCACCACTAGGACCGAGCACTCTTGGCGATAAAACACCGCGCTGATGATGGTTTCCGATTAGCGGATCAAGAACCACCATGCACTGATCGCCAGCGCCCCAAGGCCCATGACCGACATGGTGACAATCTGCGAACGCGGGATCTTGCCATCGTCAGGGATCCCGGGCACCTTCTTACGTAGGTGCTGGAGAAGCCGGTCAGCCCACGCAACGTCTTTAGCCAAGATGAACAGCCCACCAGCAATGGCAAGAATGCCCGGGCCAGGTAGCACCAGCATGGCCACGCCAAGGATCACGATCACGATCCCGAGTGTCATCCGGGCGACGCGAACGGCAATATGCGCCTTGGCCTCTTGCACGGTTTCTTCGCGCTCGCCAGTTTCGAACTCGGCTGCTACGGCAGCTCCAGAAAGCTTTTCGGACATACCATATTCATGCTGCACTATCTAGTGAGAATAAAGAAGACAGTGACAAAGCGCAACCCTGCCGCTCAGGACATCCAGACCAGGCCCACAACAAATCCTGCTTGGCCAAGGTGGTACAGCATGTGCACCAGGACCCGGCGATAGGGCGCCGGGCGAACGAAACGGTCAAGGCCAAGCAGCCCGTCAGATACCGCAAAGAACACACCGCCTGCCGCGATTGGCCACCGGTGGGTTGCCGTCGCCACGACGACCAGAACCAGCACCACCGCCAGATAGGCGATCACCGGCACACCATACGGTCCGCCCCGGACCTTCTTAATAATTGGCCACCCGAGGTAGGTGAACAAAACAACACCAGCTGCGCAGCCACCGACGATGCCGATGAAGGCAAGGTCCATCAGTAAAAATGCAGCAATGTAGAAACAATGGCCGATGAGAAACGCGCCGAGCCCAGCCAGGAACTGGTCCACTTGGGGCAATAAGAACACGTCGCCAGCAAGGCCAAACAGCAAGCCGATAGCCACGAGCCACTTCGACGCTGCCGGATCTGCATCGACGCTCAAGCTCAGCACCAACAGGGCGACCATGACCGCCGGTTTTGCGAACTGCTCAACGTGCGACTTGCCGCGCCAAACCGACCACCAGTCGGTGGCGGCGAGCACAGCCGCAACTACTCCACCGACGATGGTCAGCATCGGAGTATCAGCGACGTAAAGCTAGCCGCCGACGGCGGCAGCTACGCCGGGCACGTCGACATCGCTGAAGTGAGTGATCATCGCGGGATACACGCCGAACGCGATCGTGGTAGCTGCGGTGATGACCAGCGCTGTCTGGAGCGCGAACGGGACCCGAATAGGTGTCGTGTCGAACTCGGTTGGTGCATCCTCGAACCACATACGAGACGCAAGCTTGCCGTAATAACCGAACGCAATCACGGTGTTCACTGCGGCCAACGTCGCAAGCACATAGGCCCACCAGACATCGGCTTCGATCAATGCCGTGAACACGCCGAACTTGGCAAACCAGCCGCCCATTGGTGGGATACCAGCAAGCGATGCCAGGAAGATCGTCATGATGATCGTTAATGCTGGTGACCACTGGAACAGACCGTTAAACGAACGAATGTGCGCAGTGCGGGTTCGGCGGCTCACCGTGAGGATGACCGAGAAGGCCCCCAGGTTCATGGCGGCATAGATGATCAGGTAGGTCACGACCGCCGAAACCGAGGTTTGTGCCAACGCAGTGCTCTCGCCAGCAACCGAAAGCGCCGCCAGCATGAAACCAGCTTGAGCTACACCGGAGTAGGCCATGAGCCGGATCAGGTTCTCTTGGCGCAGCGCGGTCAGGTTGCCGATCGTCATCGACAGCGCCGCTAGGATCCAAAGCGCTGGTCCGTAGACCTCGTTCTGGCTCCAGAAGCCCACAAATATCAGATTCATGAGCGCAACGAAACCGGCGCTCTTTGCCCCAACAGCAAGGAATGCGGCGACGGGTGTTGGCGAACCTTCATAGGTGTCAGGCGCCCACAGGTGAAACGGCACGGCCGACACCTTGAAAGCGAATCCGACGATCACAAGCACGACACCCAGGCTGACGATTGGTGTTGACGCCGAACCGTCGCCCAAACCTGCGTTGATCTCGGACAGGACCGTCGAACCAGTGACACCGAATAGCAACGACATGCCGTAGAGCATCAGAGCGCTGGCAAATACGCCGTTCAGGTAGTACTTGAGCCCAGCCTCGTTGCTCTTTATGTCACGTTTTCGCCAGGTTGCCATGAGATAGGCAGGGATCGAAAGCAGTTCGAGTGCAACGAACACGGTGATCAGATCGCGTGCGCTCGCCATGACAACCATGCCAAGCAGCGACGAGATGAGCATGCCGTAATATTCGCTCTCCCAATAGTCGCCTTCGCCGATGTAGTTCGTCGACATCAGCACGATCATGTAGCCGACCAGAACGAACAACGCCTTCAGTATCAGCGAATAGCCATCAACGACATAGACGTCGCTTCCGGCAAATGCTTGACGCGGGTTCGAGGCAACTCCATCAACCGCCAGGGTGATGATGGGAATCAGTACCGTGAGCAGACCAAGACCAGCGATGGTCGGCGAGATCTTGCGGCCCTTTTCGAGGAACACCACATCGATCAGCGTGACGAGTGCGCCAACAGCGAGCAAGGTCAGCTCAGGCGCCAGCGCATGCCAGTCGATATCGGGCCGAACAAAGTCGGCCTGTTGGAGGAGGGCGGCGAGCATGGGTTAGTTCCCCGAGGCCGTTTCGAGCGAAGCGAGCCGTTCAGCAGCCGCCCGTTCGGCCTTGATGCGGTTGTTGTTGAAGCAGGCGATGCCGTCCTCTTGCTCGAGGCAACCGCTGCTGTTAGCAACGGTAATGATATCGCCATCGGCATTTACGACTTCGATCGGAGAACCGTCGATGTCTACTACCACGACACTCTCGACTTCGAGGGACGCAATAACCGCATCGTCGGTTAGGTCAAAGATTGCGTTCGGGTAGAAACCGAAGACAACGATGAGCGCAAGGAACGGAGTCCACGAGATCCACTCGATCTTCGTCACGTCGTGAATGTGTGGATCGCTTGCGAACTCTTCAGGTGGGTTACCAAAGGCCGTCTTCTGCACCATCCACAACAAGTATCCCGCTGCGAGCACCGTGCCGAGGGCAGCAACAACCATGAAGCCGCGCCAGACGGACTCATTCAGGATCTCGGCCGGGTTGTAGCTGGCCAGGATCGCTGGGAATTCACCCCAGAAGCCGGCCAGGCCAGGAAGACCCAACGATGCCATGGCAGCGAAGGCCAAGATCCAGCCCATCTTGGGGGCTTGCACTAGCAACCCACCTAGGCGGCCCATGTCGAGTGTGTGGTAACGGTCCTTCATGGACCCAGCCACGAAGAACAACATGCCGGTGATGAGACCGTGAGCGATCATGCCAAAGATTGCGGCATTGATCCCAAAGTCGGTCAACGTAGAGATGCCGAGCATCACGAAGCCCATATGGGCCACCGATGAGAACGCAATCAGGCGTTTCATGTCGGTCTGGGCCAGACAGCCAAGTGCACCGTAGATGATGCCGATGACCGCCAGCAGGCCGATAACAGGGGCCCACGCCGCAGCGGCTTCGGGCAAGAACGGAATGGCAATCCGCACGAAGCCATAGGTGCCGAGCTTCAGCAGCACCGCAGCCAGGATGACTGAACCAACCGTAGGTGCCTGCGTGTGCGCATCAGGCAGCCATGTATGGAAGGGAAACATCGGCACCTTTACACCGAAACCGATGAACATGCCGCCAAAGACCCAAAGCTGAGCAGAGCGGGCAATACCCGCCGTTGCGCCAGTCGAGAGCAGTCGCATATCAAAGGTGCGTTCGGTCGCAGAGACAACCTCGCCAGCCATCGTCGAGTTCGTTCCATCAGCCAAGAAGAACAAGGCCAGGAAGCTGACCAGCATGAGGGCCGAGCCGAACAGCGTGTAAAGGAAGAACTTGAGCGATGCGTAGCGGCGATCGTCGCCACCCCAGACACCGATCAGGAAGAACATTGGCAGCAGCACAACTTCGAAGAAGACGAAGAACAGGATCAAGTCCTGGGCGATAAACGAGCCGAGCATGCCGGTCTGTAGGACCAGGATGAGCGACAGGAACGCCTTGGGATTGTGCGGCTCAGGGAAGTGGCCAAACGAGTAGATGATGCAGAGCGGCACAACACCCAGCGTCAGGATCAACAGCGGCAATGACATGCCGTCGAGACCGACGATGTAGCGGCTGTTGATGACGCTGATCCAGTCCTTGTCAACCACGTACTGCAGGTCGCCTGCGTTGCCGTAGTCAAAGTTGAACAACAGCAGCGCACCGAAGACGGCAGCGATGAGCGAGGTGCCCAACGCGATCATCTTGTGCGCCGACTCTTCTTCCTTTGGCGTGGCCATCATTACCAACGCACCGACCAGCGGAATGAAGGTGACGAGGGTTAAGCCCCAGTCGTCGAGAAATGCTTCCATGAATATCTAGACCCTCAGATAACGATGATGAGCAGGCCCGCAAGCAGGGTTGCGCCTGCGAACATGACGGTTGCGTATTGTTGGACTTTGCCGGTTGACCAGCGGCGTAATTCGCCACCGGCGCCTTGCGAACCACGACCGGCGGCATTGACGGAACCGTCGATGACACCTTGGTCGATGTACTTGTAGAGCGCGTCGGCCGTCTTGACCGAATTCTTGCCGACCTCGTCGACGGCTGCATCAATGACGTTCTCGTGCACCCAGTTGGCAGCGTTCGCCATTGGCTGCTTAACAACGGAGGCAATACCCATGCCTGTGCGCAACGCTGCGGTCACAATGGTGAAGATCGTCAGGCCGAGTATGACCCCCCACATGACTGACGGCCAGAACGGTTGGTTCAAGCCGTTGTCTAGCGAGAAGCCAAGCGTCAAGCCAGCAGCAGCGCCGAAGATGGTGCCCATGGCATTGGCACCAGCAGCGCCGACAGGCTCACCGCCGTCATAGATGTGATCCAGGTAATAACGATTCTTGAGCATGGTGTGACCGGCCTTGAGTAGGCGGCTGCGCTCGGTAGGACCATTAACTAACTCGGTCGCAGAAGGACTCTGCGCGTTGACTCTGACGAAGTAGTAGTAGTACGCAACACCAACAGCTGAGGCCACGACCAGCGTCGAGAAAATCGCAAGGGACCAGCTTGGATCCGCATGGCTGATCTTGGGGAAGTAGCCCGTTGCTGCCAGCGGTTCAACGTAGTGCTCAAATCGCAGCGTCCATCCCGACGGCAAGCCAAGGAATCCCTTTGGCAAGTTCATGAGACCGGCAACAACAGCCAAGCCAGCCAAGATGCGCAGCGGCCACAGAATGCGTGGACCCGACTCGTGCGGATCGCCATGATGAGCGTCGTCGTGGTGTCCGCCTCGGAACTCACCAAAGAAGGTCAGGTACATGACTCGAGTCATGTAGGCCGCCGTCATTGCTGCGGTGATCATGCCCATAACAAGCATGATTGTGTAGGCGCCATTTGCATGGCTTTCGCCTTCGAAGAATCCCCAGCCGCCAGTACCAGCCAGAATCTCGTCCTTGGACCAGAAGCCAGCGAGCGGCGGAAGGCCTGCGAGCGCAATCGAGCCGATCAAGAAAGTCTTGTAAGTGGTCGGCATGAACTTGCGCATGCCACCCATGTCCTTCTTCATATCAAAGCTGTGCACGGCGTGGCTGACAGAGCCGGCGCCCAGGAATAGGCATGCCTTGAAGAGCGCGTGCGTGGTTAGGTGGAAGACAGCAGCAGTCCATGCGCCCACACCCAGTGCCAGGGTCATATAGCCGAGCTGGCTAATCGTCGAGTACGCCAGCACCTTTTTGATGTCGTCTTGCACAAACGCCAGCGATGCGCCCACCAAGGTGGTCACCGCGCCAATCACGGCGAGTGCATTGATGCTGGAGCCGCCGATCGACAAGCCGTGGAAGAAGACGCCATAGAGGCGTGCGATCAGGTAGACGCCGGCGACAACCATGGTGGCGGCGTGGATCAAAGCGGAGACGGGCGTAGGGCCAGCCATAGCGTCAGGCAACCAGGTGTGCAGGAAGAACTGGCCGGACTTGGACATGACCGCTGCCAGCAGACACAACGAGGCGATCAACAACAGCGTGTGGCTGGTTGTGCCTTCGATGGCGCCTGCATTGATCTCAATAATGCCCCACTTCTCGTCAGAGGCGAAGAAAAGGACGATCATGCCGATCAGCAGACCGATATCGCCAACACGGTTGGTCAGGAAGGCCTTGAGTGCCGCGTCTGAGTTGGGTTGCTCTTCCCACCAATGACCAATCAAGGCAAAGGAACAGACGCCGACAAGCTCCCAACCAACAATCATCTGCAGCACGTTTGCACTGGTCACGAAGAACAACATCGCTGCGGTAAACAGCGACAGGAAACCAAAGTAATGAGTGAAGCGGCGGTCGCCAGCGACGTAGTCGGTGCTGTAAATATGCACCAGCAGCGACACCAGCGTGACAACAACGAGCAGCGTGACTGTCAGACCGTCGACCATCGTGCCAACAGTGAAGTTGATGCCACCGTTGGACCACCAAGTGCGCTCAGAGACAACAGCTTTAGCTGCTGCGGCGGTGCTGCCTTCTTCGGCTTCGGTGAAAGCCGTCAGCGCTGATGCAGACTCGCCATCGCTTGAGCCAACCCCGGTATCAACCTGAAAGGCACCCTCCTCGTCGTGGTGCTCGTCGGCATCAGCCTCAGCGTCGTGGTGCTCGTCGGCATCAGCCTCAGCGTCGTGGTGCTCGTCGGCAT
>MEHZ011630399.1_pt1 | contig 11350 bp, 9 predicted proteins | sample 897221 | NCBI WGS metagenome assembly MEHZ01 (sample SAMN05514161, study PRJNA337945) | marine metagenome | isolation source: marine surface water | place: Arctic Ocean | collected 2007-12-13 | reverse complement strand
TGGACGGTGTCTATTGACCCTGCTGCTGAAGAAGTGACAGAGCCTGAAATCACTCGGGTGATGAGCCGCACCCGTCTGGCTAACATCGTGATCCTGCGTCCGAAGAGCACGCAGTCCGGGGGTATGGACTATTACCAGGGTTCGGTATTCGAGCAATTGCAGCTCGAGCAGCTTTCTCATGCGGCTTTGGTTGTTGTGTGCAGTGAACTGGCGATACAAGTGCATTTGCTAGTGTTGGGACTGATGTACGCGGTTGCTGAACGCTATGGCGAGGCGGCCGCAATGACTGTCGCTGAGTTCCAGATGGCGGGGAGTGGTTGGGTCGTCAGTGAGCGATTGAAAATATGGCTGGGTTGTGACGGCGAAGGCATTGATGATGTTATTTCAGTGTTGCAAGTGCATCCTGCGTTTCAGCCGAGTGAGTACTGGTCCATTCAGCTTACGCGCTTAGACGACACACGAGCACTGTTCGAGATGCTGGACTGCCCTGCGTCTGCCGAGGATCTGCCCTGCGGCTGGCACGCCTTGTTGGCACGAGGGATGACCGGTGGCTTGGAAGCTATTGTAAAAGGAGTAGACGTTCGAGCACAGGTTGTTGCGAGTGAGAAGAGCGCCCTAGCGTGGGAGATTATTATCGACGGGAGCGGCGCCTGCGCAGAGGAAATGTTGTCGGTCCAAATCGCCAAGGGTACCGTGTTGTATCAAACTAAACTGCGGGATCACATTCAATTGCTGCAGCTGTAAATGCCAAGTTATAAGATCTCATTGTGCGTAGCTGAGTAGGCTGGGTTCTGGAGGCGTTTGCTCGCGGCCAAAACTGGAAGAGATTTTTCTATGAAAAGAATTGCCTTATTGTGTGCGGCGATTGCAGTACTGACAGGTTCAGTAGCCGTGGCGGCGGGCACCTATTCTGCAGGGGGCTGGTCAACGCTTCATCAGGACTCTGGTAATCGACGCTATGTAGATGTCGATACAGTGTCGCTAGATTATAGGGTCTGGCAAGCACTGGCCGGTGCTACTGTGCTAACGGCACCCACAACGAGCCCAGACGGCAGACAGATTTACGTGACTACGGGCATGACTAAAGGCCATAGTAACTTGCATGCGTTTTCCATAGACGGTGAATTGCTCTGGCAGTCTGATCCATGGCAAAGCGCAGACGAAGGTGTCGACCCTTGCGCATTTTTGTCAAGTCCGATAGTGGATGAAGCTGGCGATCTCTTCGTCAGCGATTGCAATCAGTTGTTTGCTTTCACGTTTGATGGCGAGGTGAAATGGAAAACTGCATTGCCTTCTATACAGTCTGGCGACTGGATGGCCGCGGGGACACACCCGGTCAATGCCTTCACCACGGCGGTATTCACACGGGATGGTCATTTGCTTGGAGTCACGAATTTTGGCGACGTCGTAGTCGTGGATCGGACCACGGGTGAGGTGATTAATCAGGCATATCGGTTGCGTGGCGTGCTACCGCCCTATGCGGAAACGGTGAGCATGCCTGCCAGCGTTTTTGCCAATGATTTTATGGATTCTGATTTTAGAGAATGGGCCTGGCAGTTGATCTTTGGTGGCAGTATGCGATCTGCCAACACACCCGCTGTCGCCCAGAGCGGTCGTGTCTATGTGGTGGGCAGTAGTGTGCAGAAGGGATTTGGGTCTCTCTATGCGCTAGATTTGAGTGCATCCGATACAGGCGTGTTAGTTGAGGAGTCATTTGTCACGGATATTGGTTTGGGGAGTGGCTCCAGTCCGACGTTATCTCCCGACGAGGATCGGGTCTATGTCAGCGATGGAGGGGGCTGGTTATACAGTATCGATGCTGTCAGCGGTGCTATCGTGTGGAAGGTCAAAACCAGCGCCACGGCAGGGGCCGCTGCAGTGGGTGGGGATGGCGTTATCTATGCACTTCAAGCCTATGCCCCGGCCCTCGTTGCAGTCGACCCTCAGGGAACTGTTCTGTGGGAGAGTGACTTTTCCCTGTTGGCACATGAACAGTTGCCAGTCTCGCTGTTTTTAGGTGATCCGGTCGCCACGGGTAATGGTAACCCTACTGTCACCGGCGATGCCGTGCTGGTTCCTGTGGTGTACGGATACCAAATTCCGATGACTGACATCACTGTGCCCGTGCGTTCGGTCGTTGCCGCTGTTGACTTAAAAACGGGTGAGGCTATGACGGACGTTGTCAGCTTGCCCGGTGATTCCAGTGGTATTACAGCGGTATTGCAGGATGGTACGTTGGTGAGCAGTATTGGTGATGCCACGACTTCGGCCGTCAGTCCTCTCAAACCAATTATGGACTTACTGTTACCGAAAAACCTAACCGTAATGGATGCAACCGGTGGAATTCAGGTGGCAATACCAGTGAAAAATTAGACATTCTCTATCGGCTTCAATAACTCGAATAAGCGTGTGAGCTAAAGCACGCGAGTTCTAATTCTGTAGGAACTGCCGTGCAAATGCTTCAATCCTTTTTTTCTTGTCATCAATGCTCGATAGCATGGTGCGTCCATCCTCATTCAGGAAGTTGCAGCCGTTGACCATGGTGACGCCTGCTTTGGCGAGCCGCTCATGAGTCCCGTGGCCAGGATTTTTAACGCCTGTCCATATATCAAAAGGTTTATCAGCAGCGCCCTGTTCCTTGCGGATGTCGCTGAGCGTCTCGAGCAGAGGGTAGATTTCAGTCTCTTCGTGTGAGGTTGCCATCCAGCCATCGAAACGGCAGGCTCTGCGCATCGCTGCAGGTGCGTAGCCCCCGATCATAATGGGCAATGGTTTTCTGACGCTGGGCGACATCTTGACTGGGGGGATGTCGTAGTAGGTGCCGTGGTACTCGGTCATCTCGCCTGACAGAAGCTTGGGGATGATCTCCAGCATTTCATCTGCGCGTTTTCCGCGGGTGTGGAAGTCCTGTCCTGCCATTTCAAATTCTGCCTTTTGCCATCCTACACCGGCTCCGAGTGTGACTCTTCCCTGCGACATAAATACGGCGGTGGACAGCGCTTTTGCCGCACTCAGTGGTTCCCGCAGTGGCAGTATGTAAATGGTGGATAAGAAATGTAAGCGCGTCGTCGCTTGAGCAAGCGCCGCCGTAATAACCCAGGGATCTGGCCAGTGCGTCTCAGGATTCCACAAAATGTTACCGCTATCCTGATAGAGGTATTCATCGATTTGGTCCTTGGTCGTTATTAGATGGTCGCCATAGGAGACACCGTAAAATCCAAGCTCTTCGCAAAAGGTTGCGAGTTCGACCATTTGGTCCATTTCTACGAAGGCCAGTGACTGCCAGAACTTCATATGGTCTCCCTTGTTATTTATAGTTACAACTATATAATAACTTGGCCATGGTAACTTTAATATAGTGCTTTTTACCGTTTCGAGATTGAATTTAGAGGGGTGTTTAGATGTCTACATATAGCCGCGAAGAAATGGAAGAGATGATGCGCCGCTGGCTGGCGGTGAATGACAAGTCGGAGAAGGAGGGCAATTGGCGCCATTTGGCAGATTTCTTTTCTGAGGATTGTCTTTATGGTTGGGACACGCCTAATGGCAAGTATGAGTTCAGAGGACGCGAAACCATCCGCGAGACCTGCGTCGGTGCAGCGATGGACCCTTACAAGGGGTGGACCTATCCCTATGAGCGGATTGTGATCGATGAAACCCGTGGCAGCGCTATGGCCATATGGTGGCAGACTCCACCGGGTGCGCCAGTGCGTGCAGATGGTACCCCAATGAAGGTCATAGGCGCCTCCTATTTTCAGTACGGTGGGAATTACCAGTGGAGTGAGCAACTGGACCTTTATGACTACACCAACATCACGAATTTGATTAAGGAATGCGTCGAGACGGGCGTACTCAAGGAGATGCCTGTGATGTCGAGCCAGCAGGTGTCAGAGGCAGAGTCAACATGATTCAGAACGTTGTTGCATCTGTGAAATTACCGCCCAAGGTAAGCGGGGAAAAGCAAGGCAGTGGGCATATGGAAGAGTTCGGCGTCAACTTCGCGCGCTTTATGATGCGTTGCAATGCGGAGTGCGGAGAACTAGCAGAGTTTAATATGGGTGGTCAGCAGACCGTTCTGATGAGCGGCCCCGAAGCTCAAGAAGCGTTTTTTAAAACACTCGATCTAAAGCTTAGCCGCGCAGCAGCCTATCAGGCAACTGTTCCGGTTTTCGGCAAGGGGGTGATCTTCGACGCGCCGCCTGACAAGATGAAAGCCCAATTGAAAATTCAGGTAGACGCCCTGCGTTACCAAAATATGAAAAACTATTCGACGGTTATTTCCCAGGAGGTCGAAGACTGGGTGGCCAGTTGGGGTGATGAAGGTGAATTAGACTTTTTAGATGAGTTTTTACGTTTGACTTTGCATACCGCGACACACTGCCTGTTAGGAAAAGATTTTCGTGACAGGATGACTGAGGAGTTCAGAGAGCTTTATCATGCGTTAGAAAAAGGTCTACAGGCCATTGCATTTGTCGATCCTTATATGCAGCAGCCGGTTTTTGAGGCCCGTGATAAGGCGTTGGTGCGACTGCAGGCGTTAATTGGCGGTATCATCGCTGAGCGCAGGGCGAGTAGCCATATCGAGTACGGTGATGCGCTGGAAACCTTCATGGCGGGCACCTACACTGACGGTACTCAATTAACGGAGAATGAGATCACAGGGTTGGTGATCGCGACTATGTTTGCTGGGCACCATACCAGTTCCGGCACGGCGACCTGGACGCTGACAGAGTTGGCTCGTCAGAAGGAGTACTCGGCAGAGGTGTCTGAGGAACTGCAAGCACTATTCAAAAGTGCCAGTGAGATTACACTCGAATCTCTGCGTGAAATTCCAAAATTGGAGGCTTTTATTGAAGAGGTTCTGCGCCTTCATCCTCCCCTAGTCCTGCTGATGCGCAGGGTAATCGAGGATATCGATTATAACGGAACATTAATTGAAGCCGGTAAAACGGTGGCGATATCCATTTACGGTTCGCATCGCAATACGGATTATTTCCCAGACCCTGAGAAGTTTGATCCGTATCGGCCTAAGCCCGATACGTTATTTGCTTATATCCCCTTCGGGGGCGGTCCACATAAGTGTGCGGGCAACGCATTCGCGATGATGCAGATGAAGGCAATTTTCGCCGCATTGTTGCCGCGCTATGAATTTGAATTGGTTGATCCTGATGAGACGTACCAAGACGACCTTTCTGCGATTGTGTTAAAGCCAACAGGCCCTTGTCGCTTGCGTTATACGAAACGCACGTAGCGGGGAGAGTGTGTCGATGAAGATAAAAATCGATCTGGCCCTGTGCCAGGGGCATAGTGTTTGTCTAAGTGAGGCGCCTGAGGTGTTTGATGTGATTGATCAGGATGATGGTTACCCTCAGGTTAGGGTCTTGCTGGAAAATCCGCCGCAGGAGCTGCACGAAAGAGTGATGAAAGCCGCTAAATACTGCCCTAATAATGTCATTACAGTGTTAGAAGACTAACCGCCATCGTGACTAAGATACTGATAACCGGTGGAACCGGCTTCGTAGGTTCGCATGTGTGTAGGCAGCTTATGGCTGCGGGTCATGCGGTGCGATTACTGGTGCGGGACAGCAAAAAAGCTGAAGCTTACTATCGGCAGTTGGGAGAGAGAATTCCTGAAATGGTAGTCGGTGATGTCACCGATATTGCGTCAGTAAAAAGGGCCCTAGTGGAGTGTCATGCGGTCGTGCATGCGGCCGCAGGCACGCCGATGCAGACAGATTCGATCGAGCAATTGTTTCGAGTTAACGTCGATGGTGTGAGGCATGTCGTGGACAGTGCGCTGGAGCTTGGTATCGCACGAATTGTGTGTATATCCAGTATCACTGCGATCTTTAATCCCGATGCCTCGAAGGTGACTTCAGATGCGCCTCCGGCGAAGTCAAACCTACCCTATGGACAGAGTAAGGTTGAGGCTGAAATCTATCTGCGCGAGTTACAGGCGCAGGGTGCTCCTGTCTCAATTGTCTATCCCGGTGGCGTTATTGGCCCAGACGATCCTGGATTTTCAGATTCATTCAAAGCGTTAAAACATCGAATTGAGAATGGCTTTCGGATCTTCGGTGATGGTGGTATGCAGTACGTCGATGTGCGTGATCTTGCCGCTTTTGTGTGCTCTTTAGTGCAAAGCGGTGGCTCTGGACGCTTCCTGATGCCGGGTGTTTACTGCAGTTGGACCGAGCTGGCTGATATCATCGAAGCGGTGTCGGGTTGCCAGCTCCACCGTATGCCTGCTCAGGGGTGGAAGCTTCGCGTGGTTGGTCGAATGACGGATTTTCTTAGATACTTCAAGACGATTGATTCGCCTATTTCGGCAGAAACCATGCGTTATGCAACGCTGTGGCCCAATATCAAAAACACCGATGAGCTCGCGCGGCGTGAGCTTTCTTTACGCAGTACTGAAGAGACATTTTCTGACGCGATTACGTGGATGGTTCATGTCGGCCATTTGGCAGCGAGTCATTGCCCGAAGGTTACTGTCAATGAGTAACCGGGTGAGGTTGTAAATGTCGTCAGACCAGCAGGGAAAGCCTTTTTATTTTGACGATCTCGTGGTCGGTGCAAAACATGCGGCTGCAAGTTATACCGTTACGGCACAGGCGATAATCGAGTTTGCACAGGCGTGGGACCCTCAGCCTTGGCACATCGATGAAGTGTTCGCCAGCACTTCTATTTTTGGCGGCCTCACCGCCTGTTCAGCCCATATATTTTCTATTTTTTGTATTACCAGTCAGCGCTGGCAGAGTGGTGTTGTGCAGCAGGTCATTGCGGGGCTTGGCTTTGATGAGATGCGCATGCATAAGCCTGTCTACGCCGGTGATACGCTCCGATCTTTGTCTATTGTAGAGACGGCAAGGCTTTCGAAGAGTAAGCCTGACCGTGGCATCGTAACTTACAATACACAACTCATTAATCAACACGATGAGCTGGTGTTCAGCATCAAGGCCTCGACTCTGATGGCAAGAGATCCGGCAAAGCAATGACAGTATTTTCTAGTCTCGCTTCGCCCAACGGGAAGGGTAACGTGCTATTTGAAAACTGAACATCCGTGTCTCTCATGATAATGATCGCCCAGCGGACGCAGAAATTGCGGAGTGGATGCATCGCTGACGCGATAAAAATAATGATTCAGGAGCATTTTTATTCATGAAAAATCGTAATATGTGGTTCATCTTTTTTTCTTCACCTGCCGTGCTATTTGGTGCAGCTGAAACTGCATATGCCGCACCCGCTCTTGAAGAGGTATTCGTTACTGCAGAGAAACGCGTAGAGTCACTGCAGGACGTGCCAATATCCATCGTTGCCTTTAATCAGGCCGCTTTGGAAAACCTTGGTATATCTGACATCAAAGATCTCGCAGCGCAAGTTCCCAACGTGCAGATAGGAGAATTTACCGGCTCATCGACAACCGTACGTTTGTTCATTCGGGGAGTAGGGCAGGGTGACGTGCAGGTGACGCAGGATCCGTCCGTTGCCTTGTACATGGACGGAGTCTATATAGGCTCTTCTGTGGGAACAGCGTTTGAAACAGCAGATCTTGAGCGTATAGAAGTCCTGCGCGGACCCCAGGGCACACTGTACGGCCGCAATGCCACCGGTGGCGCGATCAATATTATTACCCGGGAAGCCGACCCCAGCGGACTCAGAATCAAGCAGATCTTTAACGTTGGCAACTTGGATTTGTTTCGGTCTACCAGCTTGATCAATGTCCCTATAATGGGTGTCGCGGCAGTCAAACTGGCCTACACCTCGTATGACCGTGATGGATGGGTGGACAATATTGGTAATGGCGACAATTTCGCTATTGAGGATCGCGAAACATTTACCACTGACTTTCACTGGGACATCGGCGATACACAGGCATTAAACTACCGGTACTCGCAAAATTCTATCAAGGATACCTCGCGTTTATCTCAGGCCCTGGCGTTTGACCCTAACGCACCTCTCGCTTCCCTCATTGTATTTCAGAATCCACAGGTCGATGCGAATGGCATCCCGGTAGAGGCGACAGATAAGCGACTGGATAAGGCGACAGCCTTTGACGAACAGCAAAAAGGAGATGTTCAGATTCATGCCCACACTCTTAATTATGAGTGGCAGTTCAATGAAATGATGACATTCAAATCGATTACCGGCTATCGGGATGTGAATGCGTTCACCCAGAATTCCCAGGTTCCGACGGCCTCTTTGCTGGGTATCTACTCCATCACAAACGGTCTCCCGGACACGTCATTCAATCAGTTTACTCAGGAGTTTCAGCTGCTGGGAGACTCCGACACGATTAACTGGGTAGGTGGTCTTTTTTACTACGAAGATGAATCTGAAGAAACCAATAATGGAAACAGTAGTGGATCTGAGGCGATTCCCGCGGGTGTACTCATCGACTATACGTCGACCAAGAATAAGTCATTGGCGGCCTTTGGTCAGATGACCTGGACGCCCCCGCATCTGGGAGGCAGTTGGCACTTTACTTTCGGTGCCCGCTATTCCGACGATAATCGCAAAGCGTTCCGAGATAACAACAGGATATCCTATGGGTTTGGTGGAGTGCCAAATGGCATCCCATCATTTCAGGCCAATTACGACAAGGATTTCAGTAAGTTCAATCCCGCCTTCACTGTTGATTATGACCTCAACGATTTTTCTAATGTCTATGCCAAAGTGGTGACTGCTTACAAGTCGGGCGGCACCAGTCAGCGTTCTACCAGTTTAATCAATTTCCAGAGGGGTTTCGACGAGGAGGATTTGACCTCCTACGAAGTGGGTTACAAGGGGGATTTGGCGGACAGCCGAGTGCGGGTCAATGCAGCAGTATTCTATATGCAATACGATGGCTATCAGCAGAGTGTGTCGACCGGAAACACGCCTGGTGAGCGTGACTTCGTTAACATTGATAGTGCAGATATCTACGGTCTTGAATTTGATCTCAGTGTAGCCGTGACGGAACGACTTATCGGTAGCTTCAACTATGGTTATTTGAATTCAAGTTTTGGCCCAAATTTGATTAGCTACCTAGGGCTCGATGCAAATGCGCTGGATGGCCTATCGTTGAGAACGGATGAGTTGACAGACGACTTAGCGCTGGCCCCAAGCCACAGCGCAACAGTGTCTCTAGATTACACGCGCTCGGTATCTTATGGCGTATTCTCTGCCAATATTAATTCACAGTATCAGAGCAAGACCAATTCCGGCATCATTAACCCTACCGGGTATCTCGACACGCGAACACTATTTGGGGCTACTACGTCACTTTCAGAGATCGAACTGGGGTCGGGCTACGGTTACCTTAAAGTCATGTTATGGGGTAAGAACTTGACGGATGAGGAGTACACTATTGGCTCGATTCGCCAGGGCGCATTCGATGATTTAGGGTTTATCGGTGGCGTGGCGACTTTTGGCGACCCTCGCACCTATGGCATCGCGCTGGAATATGAATTCCTTTAATGGGTATGGTGTTGAACCACTCAGGCCGCTATCGATCGCAGCGCCAGTTGCTATGAGACCCAGCAATTTACAGGGCCGCGAAAATGCCAGGAATATTCGGTTGGTTGTTGCTGCTGCCTAACCCTCCATCGATCACGATTTCGGTACCCGTGATATAGCTGGAGGCTGGGGACAGCAGGAACACTATCAGTTGAGCAACCTCTTCGGCAGTTCCTTCACGTTGCAAGGGGATACGCTGTAACCAGTCATTGTGGATAGCATCAACTGAGCCTGCGGCAGCTGTCAGTGGTGTTGCGATATACCCAGGGCACACGGCGGTGGCGCGAATATGCTCGTGGGCGTGATCCAGAGCAATTGTTCGTGAGAGGTTGATTACGCCAGCCTTGGCGGCATTGTAAGCGGCAAAGCCATAATCAGCGCGCACACCACTGAGTGATGCAATGTTAACGATATTGCCGCCACCGCGCTTGCGTAACAGCGGGATAGAAGCTCGGCAGGCATAGAATACCCCATGCAGATCGACGTTGATGACCTTATGCCATTCGTCCACGGGCATGTCCGCAACAGTGCCTAGACTGCCAATGCCAGCGCTGTTGACGGCACCGTCGAGTCCTCCAAATGTTGTCTCTGCCAGTTCGCAGGCGGCTTCCAGCTGGGCTAATTGCGTGACATCGGTGTTCCGGTAGCGCACTCGTTGTGGATATTGCGCGACCAGTGCATTACCTGCCTCGTCATTGATATCGGCAATGACTGCGCAGCCATGGTGCCGTGCGAGATAGTGCACCACAGCTGCGCCGATACCCGAAGCGCCGCCTGTGATGAGGTAAACCTTCCCGTCAAAATCGATATCCATGCTTTTCTTAAAACCTCTTTGTGTTGCGGTTGTGCATCATCGTCAGGCAACAGGTTGTTTGATCGCACTGATCTGCCGTCCTATGCGAGCTGCTGTCTTTTCCATCAACGTGCGGTCAAAACCAAACACGTCGATGGCGTTTTCGCCGAGCATATGTCGAATCTCACCTTCCTCGACATCGTGAAACGTTTCACGCAGTTTGTGCTCGGTGTTAGGCCATGTGCCTTCCATGTGGGGATAGTCTGATCCCCACATCAGCTTGTCGACACCGATGTTGTGGCGACTGCCAATTTCATGTGGTGCCAAGAATGAGGCCCCTATAAAGCAGTTGCGTTGAAAGTACTCTTCTGGAGTGAGGGATAGATCCTTCATGAAGTGAGCGAAGATGGGATTGTCGATTTTGAATTTCAGTACCCGCAGGGTCTCGAGAATCCAGCCGCAACCGGTTTCGGTAAACACCATTTTCAATTTCGGATGCTTTTCAAATACGCCGGACCAGAGCAACGCGGTGAAGGGACGGTGGGCGTACATGTCTACTTCACTGATGAACATCATAGTGGCACTGGGGACATCACCGTAATCCGGTGACCAGCCAGAATGGGTATGGATCGGCATATTGAGTTCTTCGCAGACGCTCCATAGTGGGGCGTAGCGCTTGTAGTCATGGTAAAACGGGTGTGGGCCGGTGCTGGTGGGCAAGAGCACCCCTCCGAACAGACCCATTTTGTGTGCGTCACGGACTTCTTGCACGGATACGCTGATGTCATCGACATTGATAATGGCAACACCGGCATGGCGACCTGGATTGACGCTGCACAAATCTGCTAACCAATGATTGTAGGCGCGGTTGCCCACAAGGCTTTCTTGCTGCGTGACCTCGTGTCGGTATTGCATGAGACCTGCACCAAACGGCGCCATTTGCGGGAAAATCACTTCTCCGGCGATGCCGTCATCTTCTAATTCGCGCAAACGGACGTCGGGCTCGTATTCGCCGCGGCGTGGCGCGATCATGCTGTCCGGGTCACACAAAAAATCCCA
>MEHZ011656260.1_pt1 | contig 11351 bp, 16 predicted proteins | sample 897221 | NCBI WGS metagenome assembly MEHZ01 (sample SAMN05514161, study PRJNA337945) | marine metagenome | isolation source: marine surface water | place: Arctic Ocean | collected 2007-12-13 | reverse complement strand
TGCCGCCCGAGCGGGTATGGGCGCCGCAGGTGGTGCCGTGGGTGCCAGGATGGGTGCGACCAGTACTGCTCTTCAAACTAGTAAGGTTGGTGTAGCTGTGTCTAATACCGCTGCTAAAGAAGTTGGTATCACCATTAACTATGGTCAAATTGGACTTATTGCCATGTTTGGATTCCTTTATCTGGTCATTGCCGCCCTAGGTATTGACATGTTCAATAAGTGTCCAGAACAAGAGGGTAAATCCACACAGGAGAATCTCAAGAACTTCTTGTCCTATACTCTCACTATCGCTCTTACAGTGCCATGCACACTTCTAATGGCTAAGACTGCTGGTTCCAAACTCAGTGGTATTATTGTTCTTCTCTTCGGTATCATAGGTGTCGTCGGTAGCTCCGCGTCTCTCAACTGGGCCAGGACTTGTGAGAGTGCTAAGAAGGATGACTCCAAAATGGCTTTCAGTGCCGTAAGCCTTGTAATTTTCCTCCTCGCATTTTTGGGTGGATTATTTATGTTGCGACCAATTAAGGCCAAGATCGCTTAAATGAAAGCGATTGCTATAAATACATACATTCTCATGATGTTCTTGTCCTACGTGTTACCTAGGGCAGGAACATTTTCAATGGATGAAAAAGTTAATATGATTGAATTTTTGAGTTACATGGCACTCAATCCCAATAGAGTTGTGAATCCGAGCATTGCCAACCTACCATTCTTGAGCTCGGCTTCAGGGGTAAACGCCCCAATCTTCTCGATGGTGAAATCTTCGGCAGTAAACACCGATGCGAGGGCCAATGTGGTGACTACACCAGTCGCAGCCATCGCGTATACGGGATCCTCAACCTGTTGAATGATGTTATCACCAGTCATCACCCAGTTCATAGAACCCCAAAGGAAACCCTGCATAGCAGCGCGACCATTGAGAACCTCCGCGAATCGGTATTCAGGGATTGGATTGGGCTTCTCCTCATACTCGATTATAATATCTTGAACAGGTTCGGGGGTGGAACGTGTGATTGGTGCGACACGTGTACGACGCTTAGCGGTCTGATGACGCACGTGATAGGTTGGCTTAACCGACGAACAAATGAGAGTGCTCATTTCTGGATAACATATTATTTTATCCTTTAAACCAGATTAACTTATTTTTATAGATTCGGCTCATCACATAAACCTGAACAGCTAAAGCGATAGACGTATTTACCGTCAAAAGATTTAGACCATATCGCCTAGACTGGTACGTAAGCCAGAGTGATGTAGTTATTATACCCAAAATTAACATGTGTTTAGATTCTTCACCAACTTCATCTGACCTGTTAAAATTATCGTAAATCTGAACAAAACCCAGACCCAGAGCGATGCTCGAGATGATATCGTCGATTTTCATTCTCAGTTATAGTATATGGATATTATTTTACAGAAATTTGCGGGAAAGATTGATGCTCAAAGCCTCGTCAGGACAGTTGAGGAGCTAAAGGCTGAATACCTAGATGACGGGTTTCAGAAGGAGGATATCCCCCCTGTGTTAGGTCGCCTCATGATGGAGTCTGTTAAGTTTAAGAAACTTCCCGGTCCCCAGAAGAAGAAGCTCGTCATTAATGTACTCAACCACTTGATTGAACAGATTGATGACGGTGAGAAGGACAGCGAATTTGAAGTTGTTCTTAAGACTATGGTCCCTCCCATGGTTGATGGTTTCGCTAATATGATGAAAGCGCAAAAGGCAGTGGCTAATTGTCTCCCATGCTTGAGTGCTGATAAGTAATATAAAAAAACGACACGTAATCATTTTAGAATGAGATTCCCGTCTCTGGATGTTATGATTCAGTACGGAATATATACTGTGAAGGAACTCGATCGTTTTGCTAAAGGACTTGTACCCAAAAAGAAGATTAAAGTCCTAAGTGAGTGTCCAGATTGTGATTTTGTATACGACGGATCAACTTGTTTGAATTGCCAAGTATGAAGTATTGTACGGTGATAGGTTCAATGTCAAGAGGACCTTCCATAGAAAGTACTAATCACATGTGTGCGGAGCGACAACTCATTCGACAATTATATAGAGAATGTCTTAGAAAGGGACACAAACCTCATCATTTCTCTGATTGGGTACATAGAAAATACGGTCATTTGATAATAGGTCGAAAAACTGTGTACGGTGACGGTATATCATTACCTTGTGTCTTGTGTAGAAAGACGATGGAGAGGTATGATATATGTTGGGTCGCACACGACGGTGAACAGTGGGTTCATAGTAAAAAAACTGAAAATTTACCACCTTCAATACCAACGGCTAAACAAAAAAGAAACTTAGGATTTGGGAGTAATAATAAGTCCCAATGCTGATTCTAAATTATTATGATTTCTTTTTAGTGGTTTAGTCCTCTTTAGCTTTAGCGAATTGTTATTAGAAGTAGAATTCTTGATTTCATCCATTTTCCTTGTGTTTGAAACGAAGGGTATAACATTATCGACTACTATTTTCGCATTCACTGGTTTAGGGTCCTTTTTGTCGACTGTTTGATTACTTCTAAATTCTTCTATTGTCATGTCTCCACCAAACACCTTTAGTTTATATCTCCATGGAGCAGGGACAACCCGATCCAATGCCTGTTTTTCATACATTCTTCGTCTCATCATGACCATATTTGAAGTTATCATACTACCCTTGCCACACCCATATTTGTCTAGCGCATACGTTTTCATACAACTCCAAGAACAAAAGTTGCCAGTTGTATTAAATGTTTTTCGACGGTCGTCATACTTTACAGGCATATTTAGGGGGGTACCCTCGAAAGGATGACAACACCACCAACACCACATACGTTTAAGGATTATTTTCTCTTTAAGTCTATCTACGTTTAGACATAGTTCTGCTGATAACCATAAATATTATGCAACATAAACATGACGTAAAACTCAAACCTCCAGCACTGTATGCATGATACCTGTCATTTTTAGACTTCCACCTAAATTTTTTTAGCTTGGGAAGCTTAAACATAGGTGTTTTATTCAACGGAAATTTGTTGTATGGGAACTTACGTTTTTTTACATATGGTACAATCGGATCATCCCACCAGTCAGGTTTTACATATGGTAGTCCAGTATTACATGCTATGACTATATCCATATTTGACATATTTCGTATATCGATGTCTTGATCGCAGAAGTTGTAAGATGCCGCACACGAACCCTTAGGATTTTCGGGTATATACCCTCCACCCAAAACGGATTCACATGCATCCGGTCTACAGTGTACATTATCTACTAGAATTGGGTATCCATCCAATTTTTTTAATTCTGCCAAATTTTTAACTGCCTCGTCATGTGCCGGAGTACCCTTTTCCGCACTCGCTACCTTTGATTCTGCAGACTGTATCGCAATAGCGGGACCAAACGCTTTTTTGTTTTCATTTATGATTCCATGTGCGTGTTTACACCCAGCTGCAGTAGATTCCATTGGGATAGCGGTTCGTTCACACACATTATTCTTCAAATTATAGCATGTACACCACTCATCTTCGGGGTTGGCGATACAGTACGCTTTAGCAATTTTATGATACATCTCATCCCCTATGAGCGGTTTTGAACAACTTGGCTCAGTCTGAATTCGTTGATCTACGGAACACCATTCTTCCCTACTAGCACCCATATCTTCACATGTGAGTCCTCCCCCAATTTGTTTATTTATATTTTCATTATCATCACAATACTTCTTCACGACTCGACCATATAAATCTATACGTGGATCGGCGGGTTTATCTGAGATACCCGAATAAAGCATTTGGATTTGGTTATTATCCGCATACACACATCGATACGTTCTATGTCCTATTGGTATACCAGCAGCAGCACCCGGACATGGTGAACCCTTAACTTCTGGTGAACCTCCTACACCTTCGTGTACTAGAAGTTGTTGAGAATGATTGGGGTTACTCAAGTCTGTTCCATCAACAAATGGGTAGTGCCCCCATTGTCCCATTCTATCAGCTCTTCTTCCATAAATATCCATATCTTCAACGATAGCACCTTCCGGTAATTCAGGTAATTCAATCTTTTTCACGAAACTTATCTCATCATCAATTTTGTAGAATCGATGATTTAAACTTTGCTTACCCTCACCATGTGTATTCCATAAAGGGCCACCAGCGGCATCCCCCTTACCAATAATTATACCACTACCCTGTTCAGGGGGGTTATGAAAAAATACACCCCACGATGTATTTGAACAATCACCCTCTGTGCTATACGCGGAGGCGTGGTCATTATGAGTAACACCTCGACTTTCTGTGAACTCCTCATTCCCGTCACCGGCTTGACCAACCCCGTGCTGCCATAGTTTGAGTTTACAACTCATCTATCTTATCATAACATTAGAAATTTTATGAGAGGATAAATAATTTTTACCTACTGAATCGTCTCGCGGCTGGTCCACCAGAACTTAAGAGAACTAACATGAGCATACAACAACACATCATCATAACTACACCACTGACACCACCTACACCAAGTTGTTGTTTTCTACTCGTCTTCAAACCTTCTATACTATTTGGGATGTACGACTTAGGATTAGTTCTAAAATCAGTGAGGGATACGACTTCTTCTTCGGTGTCTCCACCACCTCCTCCGCCTCCACCACCTCCTCCGCCTCCACCACCTCCTCCGACCGACGAACCATCCCCGGCATTCAATTCACACGAAGCTTTAATATCAGACTCACTCATACTACCCACATCAATGTCTTGTTTACAAATTTGGATTGTTGTTTTACACCCCGCTTGATTATTGGCGGGTATATATTTGTTAGCTCCGGCACAAACAGAACCACATTTTCTTTGACCATCCCAAACACTTTTGAAATCGTCTGGTGTTGCATTTCTAAGATCTACGTATGAAGCTGTATCCGAACATCCAGCTGGACCAGTTTTCGAAGTTGGATCGCATTTATCCTTAACCACATTGTAGCATGAACAAAATGAATCGTTTGGGTTAGCCTCACAGTATGCGGCAGCTACCGATTCATAACCCGCCTGAGTCAAATTTTCTTTCGTACAGTTTGAATCACTATGAATCCTGTTACTAACCGCACAATACTGCTTTGCTATAGCTACCCCAGTAGTTCTTTCCAAACATGACTGTGTACCCGGACGTTCAAATATGTTATTGGAATCCGCGCAATAACGAGTAACCATATCTTCGTACATCGGGCGATTTAACTTACCTATTGTAGCTTGGTCAACCCCTCTCAATGTCTGTGCATTTTTAGGGTATACACACGCGTACCTATGTCCTTTGTTGTGATTTCCACCATGTTCGTTATGCATACCCATAGGCCACACTTCACCACCGTTTGGGCATAGTTGAGACTGATTATACCATTGGTCTTGTGCTAGTTGCCAACTTCCATGAAACAATTGATGCATACCATTTTTTACGCCATAGTCAGATAACCAATAAATATTTTGATACCCGACAGCTTTGGTACTGAGTGGTACTTCATTAATTGTAGCGACTGAGCTTCGCCCATATAAGTGATGAAACCACCAGGTACCATCTTGAAATACCATCGTATTTTGCCCACCATGTTTATTCATGTCATACTCGGAAAATATGACTTGATGGGTATCACCACACCCAGATACAGTCACTTGCATCCCCCCAACCCCGTGACTATGTGGAGTGCCGAATGATTTGTTACCTGATCCACCCTGAAAATTATTCGGGCCGGAGACAGGTGATGAACCGTTCCAGTTTTGTACTTTAGCCATGCATACCATAGGCGTCTACTGATGTTAGTTTATATTTTTTTTAGATGGTCGCTAAAAATTCCTTGAGTTCACCGTAGTTCTTTTGGGTCGCGAGGGTTAGAGCCTTCTTCTGCTTCTCTTCATCGTCGGTTTGTTTTTTGACCATTCCATAGAGGATGAAAGGGTTAGGATCATCGGTACTCTCGGCATACATGAGAGCCTCAGACTTCGCACCTTCGTTCAGTTCAATACGAACCTGGGTTCTCCTGACTATCCAGACGGTCACGAGGACCAGAGCCAAAACGAGAACAATTTGGTTCAGTTTAATTTTATTGAAATTGAGTTTCATTTAGAATAAAGGGAGATTTTATTTAAAATGAAAAAGTTTACCTGAAACGTCGCGCAACCGGTCCAGCCCCCATGGTTGTGGCTACTATGAGTAGAATTACACAACATATCATACTCATCGAACTACCACCCACTGTGGTTATACCCACTTGTTTTTTCTTACTTGTTCTCAAGTCATCGATACTTGTAGGAAGGAATGAACGAACTTCTTCAACACTCCGTGGTATGGTTATGGTTTCTTGTTCGGTGTCTCCGCCTCCACCTCCACCTCCCCCACCCCCACTCGACGAACCTTCATTCGCGTTCAGTTCACATGAAGCTTTAATATCACTTCCCGATGCAGTTTCCACGTTAATATCTTGTGCACAAATTTGAATTGTCGTTTTACACCCTGCCGTATTATTTGGGGGTATATATTTGTTAGCCCCGGCACAAATAGAACCACACTTTCGCTGACCATCCCAAACACTTTTGAAATCATCAGGTGTTGCATTTCGAAGATCTACGTATGCACCAGTATCCGAACATCCAGCTACACCAGTTTTCGAGGTTGGATCACATTTATCCTTAAGCACATTATAACACGAACAAAATGGATCGTTTGGGTTAGCCTCACAAAACGCTTCAGATATTGTGTTATATAACGTCGGATTAAATGTTTTTATAGTAGAACATGCGTGACTAGAATCCTTTATTTTACTATTATTCGCCGTACAATATGCATTCAGAAGTTGTTGGTATCCTTGAGCACCAAGAGGTTCACCACTATCACACACACTCGTCTGAGTTATGATATTATCCCCTTGACCACAATATTGGGTCGCTATCGCGATACCAGCCGCATGTTCAGCACAAATTTTATTACCCGGTATTGATTTTGCTAGATTATCCGGACGGCCACAAAATCTGTTTATCATAGCCCCATATTGTGTACCCCCAGGATTGGTGCTTAGACCCTGCAATGTGTTGAAATCGTAATTATATTTACAATAATGACCACCTGCATTATACCACATTACTGAACCAAAGTTCCCCCCCTCGCCTTGTATTACAGTACCACTATGTGGACAACTTGGTGGTGGTGGTGGTGGTGAACCTCCCATCACACTCTTACTCTAAATATATATTTTTTTTGAATTACATATCGTTTATAATTTGGATAATTTCATCCTTCTTATTTTCCTTGGCTAAAAGTATAACCCGTTTGAACAATACTTGATCTTCCCCTGAAATATCTATGATCTGTTTGGCTACAACAAATGCAACAGGTTTCAGATCCTCTTTAGAGTTGATGTAGTCTATCACAGCTTTTTGTTCAGCCCAACCCTTAGCCGAGGCGAGTTTCTCGGTTCGTGAATGTCCCCTGACCAATAATCCCACGACGAGGAGAATGGCTACAATGAATAATCCTTGTTCCAAACGTAATCGGGTGTTTGGTTTCATTTGAAATAGGATGACATTTTTTTTCTCAGGTGATTGTATAATGGGTGGTGATACCAGTCAGTCGATTGAAAATACATTCAATTTCTCAGCCATTAATGAGAATATTACAAATATCATTACCAACAACTCCTCTACGACCACCGCAACTGGTGCGAATATACAAGGTATGAAGGTTAACTTTGGACAAATTATTGGTTGTGATGTAAATTTGAGTCAAAAGATTACTTCAAAAACGATGGCTTCATCGGATTTTACTGCAGATGAAATAACAGATCTACAAAATGAGATTACAAATGATATGCAGGCAGCGGCTACAGCAGCTCTAGAAAATAATACAGAGATGGGGAGTGAATTAGGTGGACTTTTAGATGGTGGTGATACAGAGATGAATGTAACAAACGCAGTGAATATGGAAATTCAGAACCTTGTTGAAACAAATATCACAACAACAAATGTTAACAGCACCGTCGCTGAACAGGTGAATATCCAAGATGGTGAACTTAACCTAAAGTTCTATGACTGTAGTGATACTGGTGCGAAATTAGACTTTAGCCAAGATATCATGGCGGAGGTCAAAGCGTCGTCTATCATGAACATACTCAAAGAGGCTGTCCAAGAGAATAAAATACTTAACAAGATGGCAGCCGATACAGATTCTTCTGTGAAAAAGAAGAAGGGTGGTATTGCGGGTGTTTTGGATTCCGTCTTTGGGGGTATCGCTGGTGTCATCGGTACTTCTCAACAAGGTGCTATGGCTGGTTCTGCTGCATCCGTGTCGATCGTTTGTGTGCTCGTCATAGGTTTAGCTGTTATGTTCCTGTCCCCCGCGGGTCAAAATATGGGTAGGAAGGGTATGAATAAGTTCTAAAATCCATTTCATCTTATGGAAGAATAAGGTTTATTTCTTCAGGTTTAATTGGTTCGTTTAGGTTCCAGTTGAAGAGATAATAGTACACATATCCAGTTCCTTTGACAAATTTCATTTTTTCAAGAAGTTCTGTTGATACACCTGCTTCAGCGCTATTGAATACATGATACCCTAAATTTTTAGCGATAAGAAAGGCGTCATTATAAACATCTCCAACCATAAAATATCTATAGGCTTGTTTGACAACATCAGAACCATCTGAACGCTCACACGGAATATCATAGAATGAAATGAAATCGTCAGTCATCTCACTTACGTATGAATGTATGGGTAATAATCGCTTCTTTACAAATTCTTCGTTTACAACTGGTGCAATTTTAAACTTTTCATTATGTTCCTGTAAAATCTTAGTCACTTTAGGGATATCTTTAATAGTCATTTTTTTCCATGTATGTTTGCATGGTCCCCGAACTTCGTGATAATATTCACGAGTATGACTTGATTGATGAAATTTGGTTTTTATAAGATGTTTAACATCCAGAAACCTATGCCAATAATACGATTTAGATATGGGTGTCGGAATATTTATATGGGTGGTGTATATAGCTTGCCATATATTTTTGAGTGCGATTCGTCTTTTAATTTCATCTATAAGAATAGGCGCAAATCCATAATTTCTATATGATTCGTGGACACATAGATAATTGATTTGTGCCATTTTCATAACTTTATCATCTATACGTACATCTACATCTGTAGTTGTGATATACCCAACCAACTCTCTAGTTGTAAGTTTACGAATTGCTACACTGTTATCGATTGACCATTTAAGTATTTCTGGTGTGTAATAAAGTTTGAAAAATGAGTTGCCTAGATAATGTTGTTGTAAAAATGTGAGAGCTTCGTTATTTTTACACGATGACCATATAAATTCAGGTGGTAATATTTTAGGTTTAGATGCTAACAGTCCAGTCGTTTCATTCGAAGTATACATACGTGTAGTTGGTTGTTTATCCCAGTACTTATGCATTTATACAGATGGTATGTTAAATTTTTAAGTTCTAAAAGCAATAGATCAACTTTTAGAACGTAATTTTTATATAAAGATATAATATCAGATATAATAATGAGTCTTGAACTGAAACATCTTAAACAGCACTACGAAACTATACGATCTGAATGTGATTCTCTTCCAACTAATTTTATTCATCCATCTGGACGAAAAAGGGGTGATTGGGAAGATTCTCCAATGCTTAAGGAAGTCATGGAAAGTTATGTAAGTGGTAAAAATGGATGGCTAAAAGGGTGGACCGATGAACCAGATGAGTGGTATGGGTGGCCACTGATATGGAAAGATCGCCCAGTTGTAGGAAATTGTAAATTATGTCCAAAAACATATGAAATTTTATCAAAGACTAAAGGTGTTCGTATAGCAGGATTTTCACTCATGAAAGGTGGAGCAAAACTCCCCGTTCACACTGACAATGTTTCAGATACGTATGTTTTTACATATCATTTGGGAATTAAGTGTCCCGATGGAAATATACTGTATACAAAAGACGGTCCGGTAGTTGAAGAAAATGGTAAACATATCGTTTTTAATGCGAAATATGAACACTGGGCTGAAAACAAATCAGATGAAGACCGTATTATACTCCATATTGAGTACCATCGGTAGATACAATTTTAAAAGGTACATCCATTTTTCTTATATTTCTTAATTTCAATTTCTTACCATATATATCATCATCAAAATTATGAATATGTACTTCACACATATTTTGTGGTCCTTTTAGTAATGTACCTTCACCATAATTTGTAGTACAAGAATAGAATCCATTTTCATTGATTTTATCTGGACATATTGAAAGATTTGCAGTTTTCCAATCGATTTTTTTTGAAATGCCCGCTCCCTTTACAACTTTACATGAATGTTCCCATGGTCCATTATCATGGTTTACTTTTACAATTATGAAAATAAGTAGTAAAATTGTTGTGAGTAGGTACAACATATACTATAATGTAGTATTAAAATCCATTTGTTATAATTGCATCGACATTGAACCTATACATATATTCTAGTTCTTTGTCCTCTTTGTGTGTATATGTGTACACCTTGATATCTTTCATTTTACAGTAAGATATGAAGTGATGATCTAAACATGTCCAATGTAGGACTACCGCTGTGAGACCCCTAGTTAACATGTCATACTCGTCATTAATAAATGTTGTTTCGAATGTGGATCCTTTTTGAAATTCCATAGGGAGATTATGGATTAACTTTCGATTGAAACTACAAAAAATGACGTTCCGTGTTGGTCTAGTTTTATAAAAATTGACAAGTGCCGAAGCGATTTTAAAATCGGAACCTTTGATGTCTAGAAGAAGTAATGTTTTGGAAATATTTGGGATTTGATCATATACATCTTGGAGTGAACAAATCCCCAATTGTTTCAGTTCATTTAAACATAAATCACTTACGAATTGTTCTCCTACGTACACATCATGAAAAAGTACAATTTCCCCAGATGCACAAAGTTGTACGTCTATCTCAACTCCGTCATAGGACCTATGAACAGCTTCTTGAATCGCGTCAATACTGTTATCGATACGGTCAATGGAGTATCCTCGATGAGCGATACACTTCATTAAGTTAAAGAGGTATTAAGTCTTTATACTAATGATTCTTAGTATCGATGTTGGTATAAAGAATTTGGCGATGTGCCTTCTTGATGAAGACAAAAACAACCTAGTTGTTGAGTGGGATGTGGATGGTATACCCCCTCAACATAGGGATGGTGTGTACGTCTCCATGAGAGATCATCTTGATGCTAGGCCATGGGTACTAAATGCGAAGACCATCCTTATTGAGAAACAACCAGATCGCAACAAAAAGATGGTATCTGTTATGCACTTCCTCCATGCATACTTCATAATCAGGTGCCCCA
>MEHZ011417028.1_pt1 | contig 11357 bp, 9 predicted proteins | sample 897221 | NCBI WGS metagenome assembly MEHZ01 (sample SAMN05514161, study PRJNA337945) | marine metagenome | isolation source: marine surface water | place: Arctic Ocean | collected 2007-12-13 | reverse complement strand
AGGAGGGCATCGAAATAGATGAGTCTCTTTGGGAAACCCTCGACAAATTAGTCGCCAGGGTGCTGGTCGAATCCACCGATAGTTCTCGTGCAGGTGCGGGTGAGTAGCCCCGAATTAACAGACCATACCACTAGGCAGGTCTATTGGTAGCGCCATCAGGTTCATCAATTAAACCACTCAACTCTTTCGCCGCTTTGATAAGTACCGGCACATAGTCAAGCAATTCATCCAAGCTTTTACGTATTACCGGAGCGTGTGTAAACAGGCAGGCGAGTAACTTTCCTTGACTGTTATAGACCGGTACCGCACAGGCTACCATACCGTCGACAAACTCTTCGTTGTCCGTGCCAACGCTGGTGTTTCTAATGTTCTGTAACTCAGTCTCGAGAACATCAGCATCAGTAATAGTATTGCGTGTGTATTGTTTCAGATGCAGTTTATTAACGAGTCTCTGGCGGCGGTCTTTTTCGATACTGCTGAGGTAGAGCTTGCCGCTGGCGGTACACCAACTGGGTGTGTGACTACCTACTTGTAAATGGATCTGCAGGGGCCAATCGGTCTGCACCCTGTCGTAGTAAATCATCTCAGTTCCATTGGCAATCGCGATGCCGCAGGTCTCACCAATTTCAGCAGTTAACTTCTCTAAAATAGCTTGTCTTACCGCTTTGAAGCGACCGCTATAAAGAATACCTAATGCCACCCCATGCAGGCGATTTCCCGGCACGATAAGCCCACGTAGAGAGGTTTGTAAATAACCGTCGCTCTCCAGTTGTTTAAGTAATCGGTGGACGCTGGGCTTGGGAATGTCGAGCTGGTGAGAGAGATCGGCTGGCGACAGAGGTCGCTCAGCCGTTGCTACAGCTTCAATAATGGCCATAACTCTGGCAATAGCTGAGCCTGTCTCTCGTCCGTTAGTTGTCATTGAGATACCTGAATTAGCTCATTGTCGGCATAGAGAATTGAGCGCCTTCACGAACGCCGGCTGCCGGCCATCGCTGGGTAATAGTTTTACGCTTGGTGTAAAAGCGAACACCATCGGGGCCATAAGCGTGTAAATCACCAAACAATGAACGTTTCCAACCGCCAAAACTATGATAAGCCACGGGCACGGGTAAGGGTATATTAATGCCTACCATACCCACTTGGATATGATCGGAGAAGTAACGTGCGGCTTCTCCATCGCGAGTAAAGATACAGGTTCCGTTGCCGTATTCGTGAGCATCAATTAGGTCCATGGCTTGCTGCATGGTGTCTACTCGAACCACTTGAAGTACCGGCCCAAAAATTTCAGCATCATAGCTGTCCATCTCAGGCGTCACTTGATCGATTAGTGTGCCGCCCACATAAAAACCATTTTCATGTCCAGCAACACTAGGGTTTCGACCGTCAACAACGATTGTTGCGCCTTGTTCTTCGGCACTATCAATGTATCCAAATACCTTTTGCTGATGTTGTTTAGTAATCACTGGACCAAAGTCATTGTCTGCATCATGGCAGGGGCCAATTTTCAGCGATTTCATAGCTTCAGCCATTTTGCTGACTAACTGATCAGCGGCGGCATCACCTACGGCGACTGCCACTGAAAGAGCCATACAACGTTCGCCTGATGAGCCAAAGGCAGCACCCAATAATTGAGCGACAGCATTGTCCATGTCGGCATCGGGCATAACAATGGCATGATTTTTAGCACCACCCAGCGCCTGACAGCGTTTTCCATGTGCGCTAGCAGTACTGTAAATGTATTCTGCAATAGGCGTGGAACCTACGAAGCTAACGGCTTTAATGCGCTCATCGGTGAGTAATGTATCGACCGCCTCTTTGTCGCCATTGACCACATTCATAACGCCGTCGGGTAAACCTGCCTCTTTTAATAGTGCGGCGATGAATAGTGTAGAGCTAGGGTCGCGCTCAGATGGCTTGAGGATAAAGCAGTTTCCACAAACAATCGCCATGGGATACATCCATAGAGGAACCATCGCCGGGAAGTTAAATGGCGTAATGCCAGCCACTACACCCAACGGTTGGAATTCACTCCAAGAATCGATATTCGGGGCGACATTTTTACTGTGCTCGCCTTTTAGTAGCTCTGGCGCGCAACAAGCATATTCAACATTTTCAATGCCGCGTTGCAGTTCACCTGCCGCATCGTGAGAAATTTTACCGTGTTCTTCACCGATTAGAGCGCAAATTTTGTCGACGTTTTGTTCGAGCAGGTCTTTGAACTTAAACATCACGCGGGCGCGCTTGATGGCTGGGGTATTTCTCCATGCTGGATAGGCTGCTTGAGCCGCTGTAATGGCCTGTTCCACCGTACTTTTTGAGGCTAGAGCAACTTGTTTACTTACTTCACCGGTTGATGGGTTGTACACATCTTGAGTGCGTTCAGTGGGTATTACGGTTTGACCGTTAATTAAATGTCCTACTGTGGTCATGGTGTTATTCCTCGATAATGTGGTTAAAGGGGTCAGTTATAAAAGTTTCTTGTACAGTTCGATAATCTCGTTGGCATCGGGCACACGCGGGTTATTAGCGGGCGAACCGGAGGCTAAGGCTTGGTTGGCCATGGAGCTTAGATTACCTAAAAAGTGCTCTCGGTCGATACCAAACGCTTCGGGTGAGGGTACTTGTAGTTCTTTATTAAGAGCGTGTAGCTCATCCATTAATTTTCTATTGGCAGTCTCAGTAGTATCGTTTTCATCAGCGACACCAATAGCGCGAGCACAGTCGGCATAACGGTCTGCGGCCGCAGGAATAGAGTACTCGGTTACTGCCGGTAACAGCATGGCATTAGAAAGACCATGAGGGACATGATAGGACGCACCTATGGGGCGGCTCATCCCGTGGACTAGGGCAACCGAAGCATTAGAAAATGCCGCTCCAGCAAGGGTAGCGCCAAGCATCATCTGCTCTCGTGCCTGTTGGTCACTGCCATCATGGAAAACTCTACGCAGGTTTGGGCCGAGTAATTTCATCGCAGCAATGGCTTGGGTATCGGTATAGAGACTGGCCTTTTTACTAACATAAGCCTCAATGGCGTGTGTCATTGCGTCGATACCGGTGTCTGCGGTGGTTCGAGCAGGAACGCTTAGAGAGAGCTCATAGTCCACTAGGGCGACCACAGGCATAAAACCAACTCCGAGACACATCATTTTTTCATCAGTAGTCTCATCAGTAATTACCGTTACTTTAGTAACTTCAGAACCGGTACCTGCAGTGGTAGGAATAGCAATAATGGGTAAGCCAGGCTCGTCAACTATACGAGGAAATTTGTAGTCGCGCATTTCACCACCGTATTTACCCAGTATGGCAATTGCCTTTGCGCTATCGATGGGGCTACCACCACCAAGGGCGATAATACAGTCATAATTTCCACTACGAACTTGATCGACGCCGGCTCGGATAGAGTTAACCGTCGGCTCGGGCACAGTATCATCAAAGACATCAGCTCTTATGCCCACATCATTCATGCATTCCATAATGCGTTCGATATAGCCCAACTGCACCATGATTTTATCGGTAACAATCAGAGGTCGATGTAGATCCATGCTCTTGAGTATGGCGCCAACTTCTTTACTGGCTCCTGCGCCGATCTGTAAAACCCGTGGCAGAATTATTTTCGCAGACATGATGACTCCAATATTTTAGTCTCCAATTGCGTGGGTACCGATTTAAACTTGATTAATCGGCAGCGATTAGAGTTTAGGTTTTTTTTGGATTTTACAGTAATAATGATACGAATTATATCGTTTTAGGAATTTATAGGGGTTTTTCAGTATTTTATGCTGTGTGGATTACTTCGCACATTTCACACAACAGCTGTATGTTGGGTCAATACGCAATCTACCTATGACGATCAATTCGTCACATTCTAAGCAACGGCCAAAGTCGCCAGACTCAATTCTGGCTAGTGCGGAGGGGATTCTAGCTAGTTGTAGCTTACGTCGACGAGAGGCCTCTTGCGCCATTTCTGCGCCTTGTATGGCGTCTATGCGCGAAAGCCGTCCAACCATAGATTGATCGAGTGCCACTGGTTTTAACGTGTCTTTTGATAGCAATTCGAGTTCTTCAAGTGCTGTTTGAAGCTCTATAAGCGCTTGATGGAATGAGTCTAGGGTTGATCGATCCATGAGCTGGTTAGATGGCCGGGAGTTCGTTGATAGAGAAGGCTTGTTGGTCTAACCAAGGAGCAATTTCAGCCATCTGGATAACAATGTCATCAGCATAGATTGAGCGGCATATGTCCGCTATTTTCGCAGGCCAGTCGCCTAATTCGTTTTTGCGATACACCAGAGACAGGTATCGAGCATTGGCACCTTTGGTGAGCGATAGTACTTGAGTACCTTCGAGTAATTCTGGATATCGCACCAAGCAGAGACCTGATGTTAGCGCCCAACCTTGCCCAGATTGTACAAACCTCAGCATTGTCTGGGTGCTGTCTAGTTCATAGCTTGCATTGAGTTCTATATTTAATCGCCGAGCAATAAGATCCGTAAGGCTGCCCAGTCGAGATTGTCTGTTGTAATGGACAAAGGGAACATTCTCCGCTAACCATGTTGGTGTGACATCTCCGCCCTTGGCAAAGTGATTGGGGACAATCATTACAATAGGGTCTCTGAGCAGCGGAAGTCTCTGTAGCTCTGGATGTTGATCTATTGGGTCGCTGGTAATTAAAAGATCTAAATCGCGAGAGAGTAAAGCTTGAGTTAACGGTGACACTAACCCGGTGCGCAGCGCTAATTTGGAGGTAAAGGGCTTCACTTGTTGCATAAACTGGAGACCAGCGACATCACAAAATGAATCGATCATGCCAATTTTTAGAGGCAGGTTGCCAGCAGCAGATGCTTCACGGACATCGACCAGCATACGTTTAGTATCATTAATAAGGTTATCAGCATAGCCCTTGAGTACTTGGCCGCTAGGAGTCAATTTGATCGGTCTTGAGCGGGTAAGTACCAACTGAGTTTCAGTCTGCAGTTCAAGTTGTTTAATAGTCTGAGAGACGGCTGACTGAGTAATACCCAAACGTTCGGCCGCTTGGGTCAAGCTGTCAGCGTCGCTAACCGCTGAAAATACCCGCAGCGCGCTAATTTCTATATTACCGTTATTTTTCATTGGACTAGTGTAGCTCAAAAGTGATCAGAGAAAAGTTAAGCGCCACAGTTTTATCAGGCAGCAAAGATCATCTTAGCTACTTTTTATCAGCCGCTGCAATGCACTAACTCCTACCGGACAGCCACCATATTCCTGCATAGCGTCGAGTAGGCAATCCCAGAGGAATTCGACGCCACTAATATCGCTCAAAATATAAAATCCAGGGGTACTTCCAAGATCATTGCGAATAACTACCGCATTGGTTTTAGCAACCGATGTCTGTGCGATATCACCATGTGCAAATTTATGAGAGCGTAAATCGATGCCACAAATCTTAGAAAACATCTCCGAAGCCTGAGTACCGGTGACCGCCAGCCAGCAATGGCTATCACCACGAGGCAGAATATAGGTCTGTTTATAATAGTTCTGGTGGTCTATTTCCGCCTTGTGAGAGAGAGTTGCCACATCATTACTGAGAGCAAAAATATCACTGAGTATGAGTACTTCTTGATCGGATAATTTAGCGACTAAAGAGCCTGTATGCTGACACTTCGCAGTATTAGGCAGTGTCGGTAACTTCAGTTTTTGCGTCTCTAACCATGACGGTGCACCTGGGCCTTTAAAACCGAGGCGAGGCAAGGTCGAGAGATCACAGATGGCCAACATCTGAGCCTGTGAATACTCTTCTTGAATACTTTTAATATCACCGTAGTGCCCAACCAAGAGATTGCCGCCAAACTCCTTAAAAAGAGCATGACTGGTAACATGGCGTTGGTTGAGTGGACTGCGTCTTTTCACAGAGGTAGGATCTAAAGTAGCCATATTAAAGCTCCTGGCGCGCAGTGTTAGGGTCGTAAAAGGGCAGATCAACAACAGTGGCATTAACAAGTACACCGCCACTAGATCTAATCACAATAGTACTGCCGTTAGCGGCACTAGTGGGCGACACATAGGCAAGACCGATGGCTTTGTCCAGAGTTGGAGAGTAGTTACAGGAAGTTACCCGACCCGTCATGTGCTTACCATCTAAAATTAAATGACTCTCTTGGGGTATGGGTGATTCAATATCATTAACCACAAAGCCCACCAAGCTTCGCAGGCTCGGTTTCTTTTCTAACTCACTAAGGGTTCGACCACCGACAAAAAATGGTTTTTTCTTAGAGACTGCCCAACTCATTTGTACCTCATTGGGGTTAGACATAGCATCAGTATCTTGGCCGATAATGATATGACCCTTTTCTAAACGCAAAATTCTCTGCGCTTCAATGCCAAAGGGTTTAATGGCGTACTCGTTGCCTGCTTCTATTAGTACATCCCAGAGCGCTTCACCATACTGCTGAGGAACGTGAATTTCATAGCCAAGCTCCCCGACGAAGCCCACTCTAATTAGACGAGCAGGAATGCCAGTAACAGTGCCACTGCGAACACCCATATAGGGGAAAGCTGCGGAGGATAAATCAATATCGGTACACACTTTTTCTAATATCAATCGGGCATTGGGGCCTGCTATGTTGACGCCGCAATAGGCAGAAGTGACATTGGCAATGTCAACATTCAAGCGCCATTGAGCGTTCCATTTCAGCATGTTTTGGTAAACACGATCAACGCCGCCGGTAGTGGCGGTGACATAATAGTGGTTGTCACCAAAGCGGCAGGCGACTCCATCGTCAATAACAACACCAGCCTCATTGGTGAGCAACGCATAGCGGGCTCGTCCCACGGGTTGCTTCACAAAACCAAAGGTATAGAAGCGGTTTAAAAATTCCCCGGCATCGGGGCCACGCACTTCCAGCCCGCCCAGCGTAGAGACATCGACTAGGCCAACATTGTTGCGGACATTAGTGACTTCAGCATTAATACAGTCCTGCCGTGTAATATTATCTTGGGCATAATATGCGGGTCTAAACCAGGCGCCCGCTTGCAGCATCTCAGCACCGGCCTCTAGGTGACGGTAGTGCATGTTACTGCGCCGCGCAGGATAAAAGCTGCGACCAGCACTATGCCCTAATTGTTCTGCTGAAAACGGTGGGCGCGCAGTGGTTACGCCAGTGTCGGCCACTGTTCGATGGGTTGCGGCAGCAACTATTCTGGCTGCCGCCAAAGCGGAGTGACGACCCTGAGAGGGGCCCATACCGCAGGTGGAATAACGTTTTACTAGCTGGATATGCTCATAACCATCACCGGTAGCATTAACAATATCAGCAATAGTGAGGTCTTCATCATAATCGACAAATTCCTTACCTTTTGGGTGGGCAAATATTGGCCAAGGGTGATTGGGACTTATAGACCCTTTAGGGATGACTTCACCCACAGCGACCTGAGTAAAGCCAAGAGCGTTGGTGGCAATTGCGGCGGTTCGGCGAGCTTCTGCTAATACAGCATCAATATGCCAAAGACTATTTACGGAACCTGCGAGTTGCAATGTTTCTGGACAGTTGTTGAGCGTAAATATAGCCGATTGATCGTCATAACTAAGTTGCCCGCCCGCTTGACAGGCTAACTGATAGGCGGGGGTGTAGCCGACGGACATGCACAATAGATCACAATTAATGATTTCTCTATCATTGCCACAAATACCTTGGCCAATAATGTTACGCACCTCGACACTGGCAACGTGTACCTCTTTCTTACTGTGAGCCGAATATACTGCGCATCCGGTTTTCACCTTGATTCCTCTTGCGATAGCTGCTTTTGCGACTTCGTCATAATCAGGATTTGCGCGCAGATCAATAATCGCTTGAATAGCGACTCCGGCATCAAGTAGGTCAAGCGCTGTGCCATAACCATCATTGTTGCCGGTGAGGATGACCGCTGCTGAACCTGGTTTCACCCCATAGAGATGAACTAGCCTCTGCGCTGCGCTGCTCATCACCACGCCCGGCAAATCATTGTTATGAAACAATGCAGGCTGCTCAAGCGCGCCGGTGCAGAGAATAGTTTGCGTAGCTCTAACCTTATAGAGGCGATTTCCACAAATAATGGGTAGCCAATTATCGGCAAACCAGCCGTTGCATACCGCGTTGGTCATTACTGTAATGTTACTGTTGGCTTGTAATGCAGAGAGCAATTCCGTACGCAGTAATTTTCCTAGCGTTCCAGCGGCATCGAAGCGAGCATAGTTTAGTGAGCCGCCTAAGCTTGGGTTTTCATCGACTAAAAGCACTTCGCAGTTGTCTACAGCCGCATCAATTGCTGCCTGCATGCCCGCTGGACCGCCGCCAATAATTACCACATCATAAAATTTGTACTGTTTGTCGTAGTAAGGTGATTTTAGCTGTTGATCGATAACGCCTAGACCGGCCTTCTTACGAATCAGGGATGCCCATTTTTCCCACATACCACGAGGCTTAAAGAAGGCTTTGTAATAAAAACCAACGGGTAAAAAGCGTGAGAAAAGCCCCAACAATGCGCCGCGATCGTTCTCTAAGCTGCCGGTATAATTTTGTCCACTGACCTGCATGCCTTCTTTAATAAGTTCTTTATCAGCTAGTGCATTAGGGTTAGAGGGTAATTGCACCATTGTATTGGCATCTTGGCCGGCCATGGTTAAAGCCCCGCGCGGGCGATGATATTTGAAAGAACGACTCAATAACCATTGCTGATTAGCGAGTAAAGCACTTGCAATAGTGTCACCTTCAAAGCCATTAACCGTTTTGTTTTCAAATTCAAATTGCACCCCAATTTCGCGGTTAATTAAGCTTCCATAAGGCGCAGGTAGACGGGTATACATGATTAAACCTCCGTCTCTGGCGCAGTAAATTCAACTCGCTGTTGGTAGATTTCATCTGCCTTGAAGGTTCGAATCACCTCGTCGGTGATGGTGTTTCGCTCAGCTAAAAACCAAAACGAACTCGCTGAGTGGCACCACCACTCGGTGACCAGTCCGGCGACATTGTCATGAAAAAACACGTGCTCTGCCCAATCCCGGGCTGAGCTTGTACGATGATCAGGCATAACATGGTATTCACCACCATAGGTGAACTCAGATATATTTCGTTTACCGTTAAGAGGACAGGTGAGTAGTTTCATTAGTTATCCTTTTAGTGGCTGGCGGCGGTGGCGCCGGCTTCATTAACCTGCTCGAAACGATAAAAGCGTTCCAGTTCAAACGGCTTAATCAGGTCAGGGACTTTCTTTGTAGCGACTAATTCAGCCATGGTGACACCGCAGATTGGCGTTGCCTTAAATCCCCAGGTGCCCCAGCCTGCATCGAGGTAATAGTTCTCTACAGGGCTAAGCCCCATAATGGGACTGTAGTCCGGCGTCATATCTGTGGTTCCAGCCCATTGGCGCAAAAGCCTGGCTTGGGAAAGGAATGGAAAGAGTTCTAGTGCGGCTGCGGATAAAGATTCGCGCTGATCAAGCGTTGCTCGCGTGTTATATAGAGGGTAGGGGTCTGAGCCACCACCAATTACAAATTCACCTCTAGACGTCTGATGGACATAGACGTGAACTTGAGGCGAGCTTACATGCGGAGTAAGAATCGGCTTGTAGGGTTGGGTGACCATGGCTTGCAGTGGATAGCAATGTATCGGCAGCGGTATACCCGCTTTTTTAGCCACGATTGAGCTGGCGCCTGCCACCGCTTGCACTACAGAACCGCACTCGACACGGCCGCGATTAGTCTTTACTGCAGTGACTCGTCCGTTGGTTATCTCGATATCTTCAACTTCAGTTAATTGATGTAACTCAACACCGCGATCACAGGCTCCTTTTGCGTAGCCCCATGCTACCGCATCATGCCGTGCGGTTGCTCCATCAGCATGCCAGAGGCCGGCCATTATCGGAAAGCGACTATCTTCTGACATATTTAGGTTTGGCACCAACTCAGCAATCGTTTGACGATCGACTAATTCTGAACGGACACCTAGATGCTGATTGACCTCGGCACGCCAACGAAAACTGCGGATGGCTGCATCGCTGTGCGCTAGCGTCAGTTGACCACGATTTTCCATCATTACGTTGTAATTAAATTCGTTACTCAGATTGTTGAATAGTTTGACCGACTCACTGTAGAATTTGACGCCGGCTTCGGTCAGATAGTTGGACCTAATTACAGCGGTATTGCGCGCCGTATTTCCGCCGCCAAGGTAACTTTTTTCAAGGATCGCAACATTGGTAATGCCGTGATACTTGGCAAGGTTATAGGCGATCGCTGCGCCGTGACCTCCACCACCAATAATAATCACATCGTAGTGTTTTTTGAGCTCTTTTGCGGGAGTAAAGTGGTGCTTGGCTGGGTAGTTTTTACTCAGACCGTATTTTAGTAATCCAAAAGGCATTCGCTTACTCTCTCTGCTCTAGATAGACGTTTCTACGGTTTAACTGCCTAAAAACACCACAGTTTTATTGCCGTCAAGAAATACTCTTCGTTGAATATGATACTTAACGGCCTTTGCTAGCGCTAAGCTCTCATTGTCACGACCTTCGCGAACTAGGTCATCAGGGCCGCAATTGTGGTCAACACGTGTTAACACTTGCTCGATGATCGGACCCTCATCGAGATCAGATGTAACATAGTGAGCTGTTGCACCAATGACTTTGACGCCTCGCGCATACGCCTGGTGATAGGGCTTAGCACCTTTGAAGCCGGGCAGGAATGAATGATGAATATTAATACATCGACCCGATAACTTTTCAGTAAGGTCATTGGATAATATTTGCATGTAGCGCGCCAAAACAACTAATTCAGACTCAGTTTCTTCGACAATTTCGAGCAGACGCTGTTCTTGCTGTGACTTGGTTGCTGCGGTTACGGGTAAATGGATGAAACGGATACCTTCACGCTCGACCATCGGGCGCAAATCTTGATGGTTGGAGATTACCGCAGTAATCTCCATATTGATTTCGCCTTTGCGCTGCCGATAAAGTAGATCGTCCAGACAGTGATCATATTTGGATACTAAGATAAGAGTTTTTACCGGCACCGATGGACTGTGAAAGTCCCACTCCATACCGAATTTTTCTGCGATACTCTTAAACGTTTCCGTAATTATATTGATATCAGGTGAGTTTTTTTGTCGGCGAAATACAGCCCGCATAAAAAACTTTTTAGTAGACTGGTCATCAAATTGTTCAAGGGCGCAAATGTAACAGTCTCTGTCAGCTAAAAAACTGGTGACCGCTGCAACGACACCGGTGGCTGCACGGCAGGTTCCTGTGAAAATAAAGTTGTCGTTGTCGATATTGCTGGTTGTCATTTGATGTACCTTGTGGAGGTTTAGGCTGTTCGTTAGTTTAACTCTTAACAAGCCAATAATCTTCAT